>Ga0209302_10000518_pt1 | contig 22647 bp, 18 predicted proteins | sample ArcOceMetagenome_2_FD_187445 | JGI IMG/M metagenome (GOLD analysis project Ga0209302, IMG submission 187445) | Marine eukaryotic phytoplankton communities from Arctic Ocean - Arctic Ocean ARC135M Metagenome (SPAdes) (version 2) | ecosystem: Environmental > Aquatic > Marine > Oceanic | place... | reverse complement strand
CTCACTTAAAGCTTCACAGAAATGTGAGGCTTTTTTGTTTTTACTTGATTTCGCCATTAATATTGCTTGGACCGTATGACGTTAAAGTCATTTAAAAGCAACATAAAATTATTGATAATTCCGTTTTTATGCCAGTGCTACCTATTTTGTAGTGAGAGTTGTATTTGAGTAATCTATTTTAAAATAAAGTTATGTCTACAAATAATATAAATTTAAGTACGAAAAAAAATAACGAGCAAAAAGAGTACGTTTTCGCAGTTGCGGCAATATTTTTTGCAGTGCTATTTTTAGTCACATTATTTTATGTCAAATATTCAAATGTAAACAGTACTATAGATTCAGAACAAAAACAACAAGAGGCAGTTAACTCTGTTGTTAATAATCGTTAATTAAAACGGAGTTATAGTGAAAGGATTTTTTATTTTCTATAGGTTTTACAAGTGTTTTCGGTACTTTCTGTTCTTTTCTATGTAATTTTATATCAATCAACTTATTAATCAAATTACACCTTTTTAGGTGTATATTTGGGTACACCATTTTTACTTCAGGTGTCCCTTTTTATAAAACACAAAACTTATAAATTAGCAATACTCTTTGTTTTGCAAAAAATCAAAATTAATAAAAAAGGACATTGTCCCAAAAAATGTAGAATTACATTTAAGAAAAGTAGAAAAGAATTCTCAATAGGTATCTTTATCAATTCAGATTACTTGGACAGTGGTAAACAAAAAGCATTACCTCCAAACATAGAAAAGCCCTTTTTAAACAACAAACTAAGTGGCATTCGTAGCAGATAGATACTGCTTTTTTAATGCTTCAAATCTTACCAAATGACTTCGATTTAGATGATATTTATAGAAAATACAAAGGGGAAAGTTCTAAAGAAGAAATTACCATTTTAGGAGCGTTTGATTTGCGTAATGATAAGACAAAAAAGTTAATAGGAATTGACTTTAATTAATTGTCTTGGAGTAGATCTGTTGAGAGTAGAAGAAAAGTAGCATTATTTATCACCTAATATTATAATAGAAAAGATTTGAGGTTGAAAGACTTGTACTCTTAATACTGCAAAATTTAATGGCGTGATGGGTGCAGAAGAGACTTTAATAACGGCAAATATCTACTATTTCCCGAATCGAACAAACAGCATGTTGTTCATAGAAGATAATGAAGCCCTCGTAAGAGTTTCTATTTACAATGCATTAGGTAAAGAAGTCATTTCAACAAAAAAACACAAACAAAATAGATGTAAAAGCATTACCAATCGGAGTATATATTAATAAGATTTCAGATGGTATGAGTCAAACCAACAATAAGTGTATTAAAAACTAAACATAATTAAATTAAAAAAAAATTAAAAAGTCCATAGAAATATACGTTTTTTTGTTGCCTAAACCTTAGCTGTAATAAGAGCTTACAATAATTAAATATTATTTCCTGCCATATTATTTTTATTTATAGCGGATAACACTTTTAGTATATTTAAAATCATTGGGCTTAAACAAATTTATTTTACAATTAAATAATTTGCTATTAAAACTTTCATTGAATTTTCCCTCAAAACAATAACTTACTATCAAATTAATTATTTGCGATATAGCTACCTTTAACTTGGAGGGATATCCCATATCTTTTTATAACTTTGTTCGTAAAATTAAATTATTTAAAAGCTTTTAAAAAAAATCTAAACAAATCTACTATGATTAGAATGAAACATTTTTTTTACTCATTTTTTTTACTGCCTTTTATTTCTTTTGCTCAGATAGCAAGCTATTCATTCAATGAGAATCTAAATGATGCCATTAGTAATCAAAACGGCATTTTTAATCCACAAAACTGTTGTGATTTTTATGGAACAGGACATTGTGCAGACATTAGCACTAGTTATAGAATAGACGTATGTAATTTGCCTAAAAATATAAGCTCTGAAAACTTTATTTCTGAAGGAGATAATAATGCATTGAGTTTGGGATTATTTGACTATGTGAAACTCCCTAATTCTGTAAACGACCAAATAGATATAAGCAAATCGTTTGTTTTAGATCTTAAATTTAAAATCCCCTCAATTGGATGGTCTGAGGATAATTCTAGAGAGTACATACGAACAATTATAGGAAATACTAATTATAGTCAGCCTGCAAATGGCTTTACCCTTTCTGTTGTTAAAAACTATGATGATGGCCTTCCTCAATACGAATTATGGGTTTTTATGGGTGGAAAAGAAGATCCTAATGCTGATGTAGCAGGACAGTGGTTTGTTCTGAAAACGATTGATTTAGATACTTTGGTCGACTTTTCAATGACCTTTGTATTTGATGAGCAATTTCCTAATATTATTTTTAATATTGATGGGGTTCGTAAAAAATATTTGTTTGATGCTGAAGAGGGAGGTGATATTGAAATGCTTGCTTTTAAAAGAGCGTTAAAGGAACAACAAATTTATATTGGAGTAGATGAAGGGTTGGGACGTTTTTATGGAAGAGAGGAAGGAGAAGGAATTGGTCCTTTATTAATTGATGATCTCAAAATTTATTCTCCCAAACCACCAGGAGACTCAGACATAATCAAAAATATACTTATTCTTTTTAAGAACAGTATACTCGGCAATCAATCTTTAACACAAACTGAAAAAGAATCTTATTACTTAACATTTATAGATAATTGGGACAACAATTACGAACCCGTATTTTCAGAATTAAAAGATTATATGAAAGCTTATAAAGATAATTATGGTCCCATATTTCTTGAAATGGATAGGAAAGATCCACAAGAATTTCCTGAAGAAACTAAAATTCAATATTTAATTCAACAATCTTTACACGATGTTTATTTTACTGCTGAAAATATAAAGAAAGCCTCTTTTGAAAACTTTATATATGAAGATGCTAATATTTGGCCAGGACCAGTTTCGGAGGCTGCTCCTAGAGTGCAAGCGAAAATTACTATAGATGGAAATTACAATATAGATGAAAAGTATGTTTTAAACGGACAAGTAGAAGTCTATCGCATGACAGGATATTATGCAGCTCCAGGAGAGATTGTTTCGGTGTCTATTGACGCTAATATTACAGATGCAAAATTAAAAGTAGTCATAGGTACTTCTGAGTTTAATATAGAAGGAGGCGCAATTAATCGTTTTGCAAGAGTCACTAAGAGTTTTGAATTAAATAGTACTGCAACAAAAATAACAAATCCTTTTGGAGGACCCATTTATATTAAAGTTCGAGAAAACACAAATCTTGGAGCTATCGCAATAGGTTTCTCAAATGTTGTTAAAATGCCCTATTTCTCAACTAAAACTGGTGCTGAAACTCCGTTAGCGGAATATCAAACAGAATTGGCAAAAGACCACGTGAAGTGGGTTGACTGGGAATCTGATAATTTTATGACAACCATAACGCGCCCAATGGCAAATTATGTGAATGACCAATTAACTGACCCCACAAATATATTGTCAAAATGGAATGAGACTTTTCAAGTGTTTCAAGATATTTCAGGAAGACCCTCAAAAAGAATAAGAGCTGAGTATATTCGATTTGATCGTATGAATCCAGCAGGAGGGACTTGGGCCGCTGCATCTTATCCTATGTTTCTAAAAGGGAGCAACCCAATCGCACCAGGAGATGCAAATAGCCAGACGCACGTGATTAATGTTGGTTTTCAAGCTAGTGATATCTATGCCCAAGGAGAGAAAGGATATGGAGGTGAACATTTTATAATACTGCATGAAATGGGGCATCTGCATAATTTACCAACATTACCTGATGAGATAGAGAGTAATGTGAACTTTCCTGCAGCTGCAGTATATAATTTAGTTTTTAATGAAACTATTGACCGATCCTTTGAGTATTCTATTCAGCAAAACTATAACAGAGAAGAGGCGATGATGGATTGGTTTATCTCTCCAAATTTTAGAATCGGTAATGAAATGCATATCGACAGAAACTTCGATTTAGGAGCACCTGATTTTAGTGGAAATGAAATGATGTATCAGAGCAGAGGGCATGGAAAATATATTGAAATAGCGGCGCTATTTGGTTGGGATGCTGTAAGGAAAATTAATCAATATTATTATAATTTAGGTATTAGTTATGGTGTTGAACGGGATGATTTTATATTAAATGCTTCAAAACAACTAAATATTAATCTAGCACCATTATTACATATTTGGGGTTTTATTCCCACTGAGGAAACTTTAACCGAATTGGTAGCAGTACCATCCTCCAATAAAATTAAAGAAAGAATAGAACATTACAGAACAATTGTTCCAAGAAATAAAGAAGATTTTGTGGCTTATTTTAACGCAATGATTGAAGCTGGTAAAAACGGTGACGGTAACAAGCAACGTTGGGAAGCCATGGCAGGAGAAGGTTATGCGGCGTATCCGGAATATTCTAGCGTCATTGCGGACGAAATTATTGCTGAAATAGATACTATTCTTTGTAGGTATTATACTGTAAACTGTAATGGCGTGATGGGTGTAGAAGAGACTTTAATAACAGAAAATATCTCCTATTTCCCCAATCCAACAAACAACATGTTGTTTATAGATTCGAATGAAAACCCAGTAAAAGTTTCTATTTATAATGTATTAGGGAAAGAAGTTATTTCAGCAAAAAATTCAAAGGAAATAGACGTAAGTGACCTATCAAGTGGCGTGTATATCATTAGAATTTCAGTCGGTGACGGTGTGCATCAAACCAATAAAAAGTTTATTAAAAACTAAACATAATTTAATTGAAACAAATTAATAAGCCCACAGAAATGTGAGGCTTTTTTGTTGTTTTAAACTTTCTATAGTATACAGTACCTCAGATCATTTTCAAAATTACTTTATTAATCAAATTACACATTTTTAGGAGCATAACTGGGTGTGCCATATTTTATCTCGGTGTACCATTTTATAAAAAACAAAATCTATGTATAACTATAAATTAGCTGTTTCTTTTTAGAAAAAAGAAATAGGATAAATAAAAACAGGAAAATGTCCAATTAGATATAGAGTAACATATCTTAAAACAAGAAAGATATTCTTTATAGGGGCATTTATCAATCCAGACTATTGGGACAGTGGTAAATAAAAAGGATTAACTCCAAATATAGAAAACACCCTTTTAAACAAAAAATAAGCGGTATTTATCATCAGGTAGGCACCGCTTTTTTAATGCTTCAAATTTCACCTAATGACTTTGATGTAGATGATATTTATCGAAAGTATAAAGAAGAAGACCCTAAAGAGGATGTTAGCATCTTAGTTGCGTATGATTTGCATAATGAAAAGACTAAAGAGCTAATAGGAATAGACTTTAACGAATTGTCTTGAAGCAGGTATTTGGAGAGCAGGAGGAAAGTAGCATTATTTATCACTAAACATTATAAGAGAAAAGATGTGAGGTTGAAAGATTTAGACTTAAAGTTTATTCAGGATTTAGAGTACTTCTTTAAAACAGTACTAAAGTTAAAACGAGCAGCGGTGTACAGAAGTATACAGAGAGTAAAAAAGACAATACAGTTTGCGATATCAGAAAATTACCTTTAAAAGGATCCATTCTATTTGTATAAGAACAAGAAGCATAAAACTGTAATTGTGTATTTAACGGATGAAGAATTAAAGAAATTAGAGAATCATACGTTCAGTCAACCGAGATTGGAACAAGTAAAAGGTCTATCTATTTTTGTTTTAATAGGGTTTTTTCACTAAATGTTTAAGGAATGATTTTGAGTTGATCACTTAAAGGCTGATTCAAAAAATTATCATGAAAATCAGCTAAAAGTACGGTAGAAGAATTTCCAAAATGTTTTGTAAAAGATCCTTCAAAACCTAAATCATTTAAGTCCTTAAAAAAATCTGTTTTATATGTTTCTAGAGTTGTTCTGTCAATTAAATAAGCGATAAACCATGCTCCTAAATCATAAGCAATACTTCCTCTGTCACCGTGAGGAATGGTATTTATTTTTTCACCAGAAGTAAGTCTAGATTTGGAATCCATTTTCCAAGTCATTCTTTCCTTTAAACGTTCTGAACCAACATTAGGCTGTTGCGAATATAATAATTGAGACATGTATTCAGCACCTCCTTCCATCCACCAAGGATTTATTTGGTTTCTACTGTCTCTTTCTGACCTAATTTTACTAAAAACATGAGCATGTTGATACACATGAAAATATTCATGGAGTAAAATTTGTTTGTAATCGTCTTCATTCGGACTAGGGTGTTTAGAAGCCATAGTGATAATGAATCCAGACCATTTTTCACCAGTATTTCTTCTCGTATTTAAACCAGCCTGTCCATTTTTCGCATACTCTGTGAAACCATGATTTCTGTTTAAACAATTATCTGTGTTACTCCCTACTACATCTCTTCTATCACAATAAATAATATCTAACGCTGCCGCAGCAGATTCACTAGTTCCAATAACCCACCATTCTAATGGGCCATAGTTCCCCCAATTTTTAGCGCCTAAAGAATAATATTCTTTGACTAAATCTAAATGAGCTGTAGAAACATCACTAGTAGTAAAATAACTCGGAGATTGAGTGGTTATTTTACCCCAATTATCATTAGGATCTATAACCTCAACTTCTTCATCAAGAGCACCACTACATGAACTAAAAATTGTTAAAACAGTAAGCAAATAAAAAATTTTCATAATAAAATATTTTTTGTAAATATAGCAGATTTTATCTGTTAAACTTTAATTGAAATCATCGTTATCCTATAAAAAAAAACGCTAATTTTTAGTCGTTTAATGAACGTTTTTAACTGATGATCATGAAAAACCTCCTCCTGGAGGTTCAGGACTTTGGGCTTGTGTTTTTTGTGGATTTAATATCATATAGGTACCTAAAGCAGTTAATGCTGCATATTTACCGTAATTTCCTATTTTCTTGATAGCATCTTTACGATTAATATTTTGGTTTTTATCTTGCGTTTTTACTTCTTTTTTATTCATAATGAGTCTAATTTAAAAGTAGTCTAAAACTATTTTTTTATTCAATTTTCCAGCTTCATTTTCTAACTAAACAATATAAATTCCAGCAGGTAATTTTGGTAATGTTATGTCATGAACTCCATGAGATTCAAAAGTAGTATGCACTACTTGTCTCCCTAAAATATCAAATAATTTAAAAGTAGATTTTCCCTGAGATAAGCCAACAATTCTTAAGGTAGATGGGTTTGTTTTATAAATACTAATATTCTTTAAGTTTATCTTTGTCGTATTTAAAACACTAGATGTAGTGTGCATGTAAAATCTTCCAATTCCGTTTGCGCCTTCAGTTAAAGTAACTTTGTATTCGCTGTTTACTTCGTCTAAACGTGTAAATGTATTGGTAGATCTATCTTCTAAGAATACTTTAATTCCATCAGGTAAATTTAAAACCTCCGCAGAAAAAGTGATTTCAGTATTCACAGCAGCTTTTACCCCAACAGGGCTTACCATTGATTCTAAATCTGTATTTGGTAAAGATTGCGTTCCTAATTTCTTACCAGTACCATTTGCAACAGCTTCTGTATACAAATCAAAAGAATTCGAGGATCCACTAAAAATTGAACTGTCATACCCATTATCAAAACCAGTCGTTGTTCCCTCAATATAGAAAACATCTGCATCTCTAGTTTTCGTCGCATTGGTTAAAATCAATTTCACTTCTGGTCTAACATTTGTGCTTTTTTGAAAAGTAGGTGTTCCTTGATGAGATTGCATTGCTTCGGTAATGCTAAATGTATGATTCCCATTTGAACGCACAAAAAAACCTTGACCAGGAGCAATATGTGTATTATGTGCCTGATTAATCTGGTCGTAAGAATCGGTTGCTTGGTTCCACAACCAAATAGTAGCTTCAGTTAAGTAATCGTTATCAGTAGCATTCACCTTTAAAAGATTGTTTGTAGTATTTGCATTATTATTTGCTGCAATAAAAGAAGGGTATGGATTTCCTACTAAATTAAAACCATTGGTATTTTTTGTAATCGAAATTCCAATATCAGTAATTGGCATTGTACCTGTAAAAGAGATGTTTCCGGCGGCATCTAACCGAGTTGAATACCCTTTACCACTGGCAAGTGTACCTGTAGAAGTTAGCGTTAAATAATCCCAACCTAGCGCACTATTATTGTATGTTGCGATACCTATTCTGCCTTCTGTTCCTGTCGCAAAAGTATGATTTGAAATTAAATCTACAATAGTTTGTTCACTTACTGGAGATGAAACTAAATACCACTTATTTACTGCAGCTAAAATTCTTTCATACGTTATAGTACCTTCAAATGTAGATTGTGCAATTAAAGTAGCACCAGATTTAATATAAGCAGAATTTATAGTAACAGCCGTTGAAGCTGTGGGAAAGTTGGTTACTCCTGTTTTTGGCACTTGAATTTTAGCGGTTGTGCTTGGAACTGAGTTTAAACTCCAGTTTGCAGGTGTATTCCAATCAGAGTCCGCACTACCATCCCAAACATTAGCCGTAACATGTACCGTTCTTGTTGTCGGTGTTGCAGCATTCCCTGCCGCATTAATTACATTATATGTAAGGGTATATTCTCCTACAGTATTTATATCTACCTCACCTTCTATTGTAATATTTTCCGTAATATCTCCATCTGTACCATCTAATGCTGTTGCACCAGCATCTATATATCCAGCTCCAAACTCTAAAGAGATAACTGCATCTCCGACAAGTGTAATCTCTGGTACTATAGTATTGATTACAGTTATGGAAGCACCCGAAATTGGTGTTGCGGTAATTACATTCCCTCCAGCATCTGTTCCTGTTGCCAAGGCAAAGGTTTGGGTGCCGTAACCAGTACCTACTGTCCAACTATATGTATAAGAGGTGCTAGAGACTTTGGTCATGTCTGAAGCTGTAATACTGTTTACTCCAGACCCTGAGACTTGTACCACAGGACTATCAGTCATCGCTTCACTAAAAGTCGCGGTAATGGTGACCTCGTCTCCTTGTTTAACAGTGCTTACCGAACTTCCGCCAATGGCATACACTAATGATGCCGTAGGAACTGTACTGTAAACAGTTATGGTAGCACCCGAAGTTGGTGTTGCGGTAATTAGACTCCATGTTCTGTCCTTAGCATTATGTAAGGCAAAATTTTGCGTGCCCACACCAGTACCGACTGTCCAACTATACGTATAAGACGTCTCAGATACTTTGTTCATATCTGTGGCTGTAATACTGTTTGGTCCGGAGCCAGAAATTTGAGCTACAGGGCTATCCATCATTCTTTCATTAAAGCTAGCGGTAATAGTAACCACATCTCCTTGCTTAACTGCACCTACACTACTTCCATCTATGGTATAAGTAAGTGCTGCTGTAGGATCTATATTCATTGTAATAGTATCTCCAGAGGTTGGAGTGGCTACCACAAGATTCCCTGCCACATCTGTTCCTGTGGCTAAAGCAAAGGTTTGAGTACTTGGGCCTGCATAATCGTTAATATCCCAATAATAGGTGTAGGTAGAACTATTGACTTTGGTCATAGTACTAGCATCGATACTTCGAAACCCAGAGCCTACGATTTGTACTATTGGGCTGTCTGCCATTGCTTCACTAAAGGTAGCAGTAATTAATTTATTACTAGAATTATAGGAATTGTATGAGCTTACTACAAATCCGCCGCTTGTAAGGGTCAAGACAGCGTTAGGGGCAGTATTGTCAACAGTTATGGTAGCACCCGAAGTTGGTGTTGCTGTAATTATATTCCCTTCAGCATCTGTGCCTGTTGCCAAGGCAAAGGTTTGGGTGCCGTCACCAGTACCTACGGTCCAACTATACGTATAAGAAGTCGTACTCACTTTGGTCATATCAGTAGCTGAAATACTAGAGACTCCAGACCCTAAGACTTGTACCACGGGACTATCAGCCATGGCTTCATCAAAAGTTGCAATTATAGTAACCACATCGTCTTCTTTCACTTCACTTACACTAACTCCTCCTATAGTGTATGTAAGTGCAGCTGTAGGTGAAGTCACATCATCTTCTAAAAGAACAGAAATTTTTGCTTTGGGGCTTGCTTTGGTAGTGTTTTTTGCAGGTTTATTTTCAATGGAACTACTTGCTGTTTTTGGTAATTCCCAAACCTTATAACTGTAAGATTTAAATTCGCCTGCTACCGTGTTATTTTCTCCTTTCGCTATTAAAAATGAGACATTGAATATGAAAATAAATAGCAACCAATTACGAATACTCATTCTCTTTTCTTTTTTATAAAATTTAATAATTCGTTGGGGGTTTGGCAAAAATATCGAGGCAAAATAAAGCATGTTAAATGCAATAAACTACTAAACTAAATGAAATCCTATCTCAAATAATTATTTTGAGGGTAAATTATTGTTTTGAGGACAAGACCAACGAAAGGTCTAGTAGTCAATTAGCTATTTTTATTTTTTAATAATTAAATGTTTTTAATGTTTTTTAATATATTTTTTGTTTTATTTGCTGTACAAAAAAAAGAATATATGGCAGGAAATAGTGTTTTAATGCTCATTTTTTTAATTATAATGATTACTATTTTTAATAAAAGATCTGATAGCAATAAATTTCATTTAGATTATTTTTTGTATCATCTATGTGTTCTTTTTTTATTTCCAATCTTATACCTCTCCATATTATTTTTTGATACAATTTTAAATAAATACTTCTTTGCCCTAGGAGGGGCAATTCATATTCTGTCTTTTATTCTCATGACACTTCATATACAGTCTTCAGTAAAAGGATACAGGGTAAAAATTAAAATACACCATATACTTCCATTTGTTATTTATATATTTTTATGCATTTTAGATTTCTTTTATATTTATCTCTTTAAATTTCCTACTGCACAATCTAAATTTTATGATATTGAAATCAACAATCAATTGTCTTTCAACAATATTTTACTTATCAAACAAGCTATTTCCATCTATTTATATGCTTATCTATTCTATAGTTATAGAAAAAGTATAAAAAACTCTTCAACGATTAAGAAAAAAAATATTTATACTACTTGGGTTTATAGTTATGTAACTTTATTTATTTGTAGTTTTGTGTCTACCTCTTCGTTATTTTTCGGTCTTTTTGATTCCAGTTATGATGGAGTATTAATAATAATTAATAAGATTATTGCAATGGCTAATATTTTTTATTTCCTAGCCACTCCTTCCGCATTAATGTATCTGCCACTTATAAGAATAGAGGGTGTTTTGTACGAAAATAAAAATAATTTAAGTTTTGATCTTTTAAAATCTCTTTTTGAAACTGAAGAAATATTTCTTGATAAGACATTGTGCTTAAGAAATGTTTCTTTAACAAGCGGTCTGGGTGAAATTACTATTAGGATATTAATTAAAAAAAACACCGGACTGAGTTTTAATGATTTTGTAAATGGATACAGAATTGAATACGCTATTGAAATAATGAAATCTGATTTTTTGGATGCTAATTTAATGTCTGCCTTAGGAGAAAAATCGGGATTTAAATCTAATCATACATTTTATAGAGCTTTCAAGAAGAGAAAAGATTATACCCCTTCATATTATTATAAGACGTATCTTCAAAGCAGATCCTCATAACAGTTTGTGATGAAGTCTTTGAAGAAACATCTATATTTAGTTCGTCTTTTCTAATAAGGATAAAATTATATCATTATTACTTTTTGTTTAAAATTACCACTTCTTTTAGAGTTGGTTTTTTTTTGTCTTAACTTAAATGAATGTTATTGGAGGTAATGAGTAAGGATGAGTAACTTCAAAGAAAAGTTCAATAATGAAATATCATTTCGGTTTAAACTAACATATCAATTTTGGAAATATTAAAATAAGTCTAAAGTAGAAAGATTAAGACTATTACAACTTGGATTGCTTACATAGTTACTAAACCACAAATAGAAGAAGTTAGAGAAGAATCAGGGGGAGAAATAGAAATTATAGATTGGTTAACTGATTACTCAGACAAGGAATTAAGTGAAACTATTCGTAAGCAGTTACAAATGTAATTGAACAGCCTATAGAATTAAATGAAGGTCGTATTATTTCTGTTGTTTAAAGGAAAAAGCTATTAAAGTTAATTAGCGTTTAATACTATTTACTGTTTTTTAAATGAAAAGTTCAAACTTGCAAAAATATAATGAAGTTGAATAAAATTATACCGCTTAGTTCCGTTCGCACCACCTTCAAGTAACCTATAACCAATGTTTCCTTGCAGGTTTTTAGTGAAACTATATCTTCCAGATAAGGAAAGGTCAATTGCTCTGCCTTTACTTGCAATTATGCCTTCTCCTAAAAAATCTATAACTGCTTTTTGAGAAATATTCCAATTGGCTAATACGTTTATTAACGGCACGAAACCAACACTGAAATTTTTCCTTAATAGTTCTTTGTTTTTCAATGAGGTTCCAGCATCTCTAATTTTTGCAGAAAGGCCAAGACCAAATTTAAATTTATCATTATCTATGATTCTCCTATTATAAGTAAGTCTATAAGAATTAAACTTATAAACAGCTTCTAATGGTATGTCCGCTTTAAAATATTTCCCATCAAAAAGAATATTTCTATCTATTGTTCCAGTTACTAAACTTTTTAAAGGAGCATACAGAATTGAAAAGTGGTGTTTATTATCTAACAAAAAACCCACACGAAGTCTTAAAAAGGGACTTGGAGGAGTTGACAAGTCATTCTTTAGAGAAAATAGCGTTCCATTAGTTCCATTACGAATATTATTTAAGCCTGTAAATAATATTCCTGACTCGATATTAACGAAAGTTTGAGCATTGATAGATAAATTAAAAGACAAACAAATTAAAATGAACAAAAACCTTTTCATAATTATCTAAAAAATACGATGATTAAGTTAATTATAACAAGAACTATAATTGCAATCGTTATTTGTTTTTGAGAAAAATATTTATTCATAAACTAAATATAATAATATTAAAAACATCTAATTCCAGAACAGCAAAAATACAAAGTTATAATCGTCCTGTCCTTTATTAAAACCAGCTGTTTCTTTCGTAAATCTAGGTATTTATTTTAAATTTATTGTAGTTTTTGACACACATTTAAAACACATTTTAATTTAGTAGTTTCCATTTTTTATAAATCATAGTCAATTTATAAGAAAAAAAGATTTATTCAAAGTTTGTTTAATCAATATTAAACCTATTTATTATTTCCTTTACCGATAAGTTCAGTTGTTAGAAATTAATTATGAAGTGTTTTGGAAATCGACATTTTTCACTAAGGATACTAGCATTAAGAGGTCCAAAAAATTTGTATTAGAAGGTATTTATCGTCAGAATTGGATAGTAACAAAGGATGATAATGATAAGATTAGTATACACTCTGAATATTGACTTGAGTGGAGGAAGTATAGGTGATGGTTGTTCAGAAATTAGTTTAGAAGAATTTATGAGTTTAGACTGTCTGTAACCATAGGCATACCATTTTCCGTTAATAGAGCTACTCTTTATTTTTACAAGTAAATTACATTCTTTTTGAAAGTAAATTACTATTTTAGTATTAAATCTATAAATTAAATTATCATGAAAAAACTTATAAGTACGAGTCTTTTGTTGACTTTTTTGTTCTTAATTGGTTGTAAAGACACCACAACAAAAGAGGTAGTTAAAACTTTAGACGCTAAAATGCTAATGTCTGGGTCTACCGAAAGTTTTATTGGTCTCTGGGGTTTAGGAGATGCAATAGGTATCTCTGGAGAGTTTACAGATGATGCCGTGCGAGTGATCTCTAATTCTTTAGTTCCAATAGTTGGTGGTGAGGCTATAAAAAACTCATTTACAGAAACTTTTTTAGAAGGTAGTGCTTTTAAAAATAGTCATATTACTGTTGGTACTATAGAAACTCGTTTGTTATCTGATGAGATCTTGATAGGAGCTGGAACTTTTAAAATTTTAGACGCTAACAATGAAACTTTAGAAAGTGGTAAGTGGGGTAATGTATATCGATATAAGGATGGGAAAGTGAAATTTTTATTAGAATCTGCCCATAGAATTTTTAATGAGATAGACACACTTTCTACTGAAGTGATTTCTCTTGAAGAATCTATTGTTTCTAAAGAGGCTCATTTTGATAAAATACAAGCTTCTGTTGCAGGTTATATTAAATATGCTAATGAAAAAGATGCTGAAGGTTTATCGATGCTTTTTACAGAAAATGCAATTCAAAATGTAAGTTCTAAAGAGGGGATCGTTGTAGGACGTGACAAGATTAAAGCGACAGAGGTGTTTTCAGATGGTATGATATTGGACGCTAATATTCTAGGGTACACATATCTTGGAGATTCATTAGCAGTTGGTTTTGGTAATTGGACTCAGTTAGACACAACTAGCAATACAATGGTTAGAGGTCAATGGGGTAATGTTTTTAAAGTAGATGGAGACACTGCATATCTTGTGATGGAGTCTGCAGGACTTTCTAAATAAGGAATTAAATATTTTTTTTAATGCCCATCTTTATAAAAGATGGGCATTTTTTTTACGGCATTCCCAGAAGAAAGGGATAGCTTAAATTCTGAATGAAACAGATCTTTACCTTTTAGACTAATGGTTTGAAAATCAATAATAATTATTCAAAACCTACAAATAAATAATTGTTTATTGCAATTAATAAGTAGTATGTTTGAGTTAAATAATTAATTTTAAACACAAGTAACATGAAGAAATTAGTAATTGTATTAACACTCATCCCTTTATTAGGTTGGAGTCAAGTAAAATCAGGAGTAACGTATTCAGAGCATCCTGCATATGATGTTGTTAAAGAAACTTACCGGATATGGGAATCAGGGACTGAGGCTGAACTAAGAGCTTTGTACGCTGAGGAAGCGAAAATTTGGGGTCCTGGCGAAGATGAAGCAGGCACTGTAGATGAAGAAGTTACTAATATGCTTTGGTGGCAAAAGAACTTTAGCGATATTAAAATTACCGTTATGGAAGGTGCTACACCCGATATTATTAAGTATGAAAAGGATAAAAAAGGTGCATGGGCTATGGACTGGATGGTGTTCTCTGCTGTGAATAAAAATAGCGGTTTAGTTGTTAAGGCAAATATGCACTCGAATTATTATGTGACTAACCAAGGGAAAATAACGACAACGATAAACTACTATGATCGAGAGTCTGCGGGTGCACAAATTCAGGCATCTTTAGGAATGCATAGAAACGGTCGCGTGTATGATGAACATCCAATTATTAATAAATTGAATGAGATGGTTGCACATTTTGAGACTGGAGAAATATCGGAATTGGCTACTTATTTTTCGGAAGATGTAAAGTTTTACCGTTTGGGAGTAGACGGTCACCTAAACCTAGAAGAGCGCATAGCTACATGGCATCAGGAAATAGCAACAAACAGTGTGCGTAACTTAGAGCAGTCAGGATATCCAGATGCTATTTATTACTCAAGAGACAAAGGGCAATGGGTTGTTCAATCTTGGTGGTGGGTAAACAACACGAATGCAGAGACAGGAGAAGAAACTCGCGAATATTTGCACATGAGTCATGACTTTAATGATGACGGTAAGGTTACTAGAGAAGTTATTTATATGGCCAATTAAATACGATATAGTTTCTGTTAAAATTTACAAAAAAAGAATAAACCCACTACTAAAGTGGGTTTATTTTTTTTAAAATCCTTTTAAACTTCTAAATAACAAGCTGTATAACATGTAACATAAGATATAAATTAAACCTTTTGAAGAAATGAAAGTCTAAAATATGTTAATTTATAGAATATAAAAAATATCTAAAATCTTAAACGAGTAACAAAAACTATTATGAACTATAGACATTCTATAAAAGCAGCTAGAATTTGCTTGCTTGTCACCTTATTTACAATTATTAGCTGTAATAAATCAGAGGATTCAAACGAAATTGTAGACTTAATACAATCACCAAATATTCTTTTTATTATTGCAGACGATCTAGGTAAAGACGCGATAAATGGTTTTACAGAAGGCAATATAAAGCCCCTTACCCCAAACATAGATGCCATTAGAAATAATGGAATTTCTTTTAGTAATTTTTGGGCAAATCCAACTTGTACGCCAACTAGAGCCTCTATAATTACTGGAAAGTACGGTTATAGAACTGGTGTAAAAGCTGTTGGCGATGAATTATCTATTTTGGAAACTACACTACAAAAATATATTAGCACTCAAACTAACAATAAATATGCAACCGCAATTGTTGGAAAATGGCATCTTTCAGGTAACAATTCAGCTATAAATCCAGAAACATTTGGAATTGATTATTACGCTGGCCTTATTCGTGGTGCAGTAAATGATTATTACAAATGGCAATTAAACGAGGATAGTACTACAACTCAGGTTACAGATTATATAACAGAAACTTTTACAGATTTATCGATAGATTGGATTAATCAACAATCTAAACCTTGGTTTATGTGGTTGGCATATAATGCACCACATACACCATTTCATATACCACCAAGTAATATGCACAGTCAGGGGAACATACCTGCATATAACAATGGGGTAGACCCAATTCCTTACTATATGGCAGCGATTGAAGCAATGGATTTTCAAATTGGAAGGTTATTGGATGCTATTCCTGAAGTTGAAAGCAATAACACAATAATAATTTTTATTGGCGACAATGGCACACCAAACCAGGTTGCTCAATCCCCCTATTCAAGGACAACTGTGAAAAATACTTTATATCAGGGTGGTGTTAACGTTCCAATGTTTATCTCTGGAAACTCTGTCTCTCGATCAGGTACAGATAATAACTTAATAAATAGTACAGATTTATTTGCGACAATTGCAGACATTGCTGGGATTTCAGTTAACGAAATTCACGATAGTAAAAGCTTTAAACCCCTATTAACAGCCAATAATAATATAATTAGATATTATCAATATTCTGAAATGGATAATGGGACAACTGATAGATGGACTATTAGTAATGGTGAATATAAACTTATAGTTAGTGCACTTGGAGTGGAGGAGATGTATTATTTAGTAGGTGATCCTTATGAAAATAACAATTTGCTAAATGGAACTTTATCAACAATACAAGTGAATGTTAAATCGGAGTTAGAGGCTGAATTAATAAACATCCGAAATTAAAATAATAACCACAACACCGTCTCTAACGAATTGTCTATTTACTAGAATATAAACATATTTATTTCTTTTAATTCAGCTGTTTTTGAGGTTTAAATAGGTTAGGATATATCTATTATCTTTTCAATATTATGAAAAAATTACTTTACTTGTTTTTTACTATTATTTTATTAGGTTGTGTTTCGGGTGATGAAGAAATACCCTTGGGTTGCATAGATGAAAGTTTGATTGATTTAGATATTTTTCATAATTGCAATTTCTAAGTCATAGAAAATTTCGTTTTTTTGTTCTGAACAGCTTATAAATATAGCCGTAAGGGCAATTAATAGGACTTTTACAATTTTCTGCATAATTTTATAGAATGAATATCCAATGCACATATTATTATAATAAATTGCAATTAACAATTAAATATAAAAATTAGAATCTTCATAAAAATGATTACTTTTGTAGGTAGTAAAAAACTAACTATACTTAAGAATGGATAATTCAGAATTTCGGTCAAGCTGTACTTTAAGCAGCGCATTAGATTTAGTGGGAGATCGATGGTCGTTATTAATTATTAGAGACTTATTTCTGAATAGAAATACATATTCTGCAATCCTTAAATCACCTGAAAAAATATCTACTAATGTTTTAGTAGATAGAATTAAAAAATTAAGGAGTAATGGTATTATTGACTTTGTTAAAGACAAAAATGATAAAAAGATAAAGTACTATTACCTTACAGATTCTGGCGTAGATTTTTATCGCGTAATTACAGAATTCTCTTTGTGGACAAAAAAGCATCTAAATAAAGAGACCAGTCCTTTAAGTGTTGCAGTGTTTAAGGAGATAGATTTAAAAGGAGTTGACGCACATAATAAAGATGCAATGAAAGCATACCTTAAAACAAGAGAAGAAATTTTAAATAAATAAATTTTTAAATATTTATTTAAAACATTAAATGTTGCTTTGATTTGTCTCTCCAACCTGCTTGATTCTTATACTTAACAACGTAAATTTTTAAATCTGCCTGATTTTCATACGTTACAAAATAGATTTTCTTTTTAGCTTGATTTTTGTATTTGGTAAAAAACCATGTGCCATTATTCTTTCCTGCTTGGTTTTCGTATTTAACTTTATAGATGTTTAAGTCTGCTTGGTTCTCATATTTCACTACAAATACCTTTACATCTGCTTGATTTTCATATTGTACGGCAAATACCTTTTGAGCATTTGAAATAAATGAAATACATAGCAGTAGGATAAAAGTTATTTTTTTCATATCTAAATATACAAAATTTAGAGATAAACCAATTTTCTGCGACATTGAAGCTTGAAGTTATTTTTGAAATTTATTTGTAAAGAGCCACAATTTTTTTAGTTAATTGTAGTCTACACTTACTTCGTATTGTCCAGAATACTGTCCGAGGATTTGGTTCTCTTGAACAGTTAAGGTAGCTCCCAGCGAGAAACTGTCCGTTCCTTCTGATGAAATAGTACTTGTTACAGAGTCGGATGCTGCATCATTAAAACGTGCTTTCATTGCAGTGATTTCCATGGTATTTATACCGGTCTCAGTTGAAGTGTGGGTAAGCGTTATTGCTGCTGGTAATGTTACCGTATAAGTAGCAAGTGAAGCCCCGCTTACTTCGAAAGTTGCATTGGTAGCATCTTGATTTTCTGGACCTCCACCAGCGAGACCACCAGTATAATTTCGTGTATTTGAATTTGAACTCAAAACAACAGTTCCTCCCGCTGTGCTTTTTAGTATGTTCGCTCCAAAGTTCAGTGAAGTTGTCTCAGAAAGTGTTATTGCTTCTATAATTTTTGCGCTAGCGCTTATATTCTGGGTGAACGCTGATTGCGCACCTACGCTAACAACGTGTCCTATTATGGCTAAAATAGTTAATAAAAGAGAAGCTTTTATATTCATATATCGATATAAATATAGACATATAAAATGAAATAATTAATTAATGTTACATAATTCTTAAAAAATGTTACATAATTATTAAATCATTACATGAAAACTTCAAACTAATTTTACTTTTTACTACACTATCTATTGCTTTGCACTACTGTTAATTTACGCTTCTTAAGAAGGATTAAATGTACTAAAAAATAAATACTTTAATCGTCTTGTCATAATTAAAAATAACAGGAGTACTATTTTAATATACTAAAACTACTTTTCTACTAGATTTTTCTTCGCTGGTAGCAACTATAATATAAACTGCATGTTTTGGATGTACACTAAAACGGTGGATCATTTTACCTGCTCCTTTTTTATTTAATAACAGTCTACCTAGCATATCAAACACTTTAATATCCGTTTCTTCATTTACCAAAGTCAAGTCTACGTTAACTTCGTTTCCATCATAAAAGATAGAAATAGGTAAGCTTTCATTCACCTCAGTTATATCTTTAAAGTGAAGCACAAATCTATTGGCATCATCGTTGATAGTCCCTTTAAATTGATAGTTCGCATTTACATTTAAATCAGTTATGCTATTATTTTTTTTATCTTCTAATAAAAGTATATCAAAAGCACCAATTTCAGCATCAATACTCAATGAATAATTCCCATCTCTCCCAGCCTTAAAGTGCAACGGCACTTGTGAGTTTTCGATAGTATCCGTTAAATATCGCACGGATAAATCTTGCTTTAGATCGTATAAATAAGCCGAAGGTGCAGCTTCATTTTGACTGAAGAGTTTTACGGCTCCAGCTTCGTTTTCTGGGTACCCAAATAGAAGTAACACTTCATCTGAACCATGTCCTTCACTAGACGTAATTCTAATTTTTAAATTGTTGGTTTCATTTTTGGTTCCTTTTAACCAATTACTAGCACCGGTATTAACGCGTACTGCATTAGACATACTAATATCGCCGTTATTTACCGCTCTAACAAAATATCCTTGTGCTGGTGCAATATGCTGCGTTACACCGTTTGTACCAATATCTCCGTTTGAGTTATATACTCCATAATTGTTAGCCGCCTGATTCCAAATCCACATGTCATAACCTCCGCCAGAGGTAATTAAATTAGTACGCGACCAACCATTTATTGATTTCCAATCTATTGAAGATGGGTAGGGGTTTCCAATTAAATTAAACCCTTGCACAACAAGGTCTGGACTTTCATTTGTAATGGGGTAACTAATAGCTCCATTATTTAACAACCCAACAAATTCTTTGGTTGGATTTGGTGCCTGTGTAGAATACAGATAGCCTCTTGCCGTAACAAAGTTAGCAGTAGGATGAATAGAAGGCCACGTTGGTGCTACGGTTGTATTTAATTGATAAGTCCAACACGGTGTAGGTTCATTAAAAATATACAAATCATAGCCAGTTCCATTTCCATAAGTACCTGCTGGGTTCCAACTACCGCTTATATCTTGATTTGAAACGGGTGCAGAAAGAAAGTGCCAGTCTTCTGCAATACCACTAATATAACGCTGCACGGTTACCGGCACATCGGGGGTGTTGTGAAGTAAAGAGGCTGTTCCAGAAGCATTAGACTTTAAAATAAGACCACTGGTGTCTGCATTATTTACAATGGTACCCGTTACTGTCAAGTTTTTATCTGCTTCAATTTTAAATACTTTCCCTGTATTAATTGTAAGGGTATTTGTAATAATAGTTTGCGTTGAAATTAATGTAACACTTGCTACATTGTCTATGGTGAGGTTATTAAACGTAGCAGTGGCCATGGTCATTATTTGTGCCGATGTTCCATTCATATATACAGCACCTGCTGCACTAAAAAAGGTTCCTGAGCTTGTAAAATCACCTAAAATATTATAAGTTCCATCTCCCAGGGTATTTCCTTCGTTGTTTATCTTAGTAACATTTAAGGTTCCTGTATTGTCAAAGGTTGAAGTTTCCTTGTTTTCTAAATCAACAGCAGTAAAAGTTCCATCATTTGTAAAGGTTTCATAATTGGTAACGGTATTAGTAGCCGTTAAAGTTCCTGTATTGTCAAAGGTTGAAGTTTCCTTGTTTTCTAAATCAACAGCAGTAAAAGATCCATCATTTGTAAAGGTTCCAGAATTGGTAACAGTATTAGTAGCAGTTAAAGTTCCTGCAGTTTTATTTGTAAATGTTCCAGAATTGGTAACGGTATTAGTAGCAGTTAAAGTTCCTGTATTGTCAAAGGTTGAAGTTTCCTTGTTTTCTAAATCTGCAGCAGTAAAAGATCCATCATTTGAAAAGGTTCCAGAATTGGTAACGTTATTACTAGCAGTTAAAGTTCCTGCAGTTTCATTTGTAAAGGTTCCAGAATTAGTAATGGTATTAGTAGCAGTTAAGGTTCCTGCAGTTTTATTTGTAAAGGTTCCAGAGTTGGTAACGGTATTAGCAGCCGTTAAAGTTCCTGTATTGTCAAAGGTTGAAGTTTCCTTGTTTTCTAAATCTACAGCAGTAAAAGATCCATCATTTGTAAAGGTTCCAGAATTAGTAACGGTATTAGTAGCAGTTAAAGTTCCTGCAGTTTCATTTGTAAAGGTTCCAGAATTAGTAACGGTATTGGTAGCAGTTAAAGTTCCTGCAGTTTTATTTGTAAATGTTCCAGAGTTGGTAACGGTATTAGTAGCCGTTAAAGTTCCTGTATTGTCAAAGGTTGAAGTTTCCTTGTTTTCTAAATCTACAGCAGTAAAAGATCCATCATTTGAAAAGGTTCCAGAATTGGTAACGGTATTACTAGCAGTTAAAGTTCCTGCAGTTTCATTTGTAAAGGTTCCAGAATTAGTAATGGTATTAGTAGCAGTTAAGGTTCCTGCAGTTTTATTTGAAAAGGTTCCAGAGTTGGTAACGGTATTAGTAACATTTAAGGTTCCTGTATTGTCAAAGGTTGAAGTTTCCTTGTTTTCTAAATCTGCAGCAGTAAAAGATCCATCATTTGTAAAGGTTCCAGAATTAGTAATGGTATTAGTAGCAGTTAAGGTTCCTGCAGTTTTATTTGTAAAGGTTCCAGAATTGGTAACGTTATTAGTAGCCGTTAAAGTTCCTGTATTGTCAAAGGTTGAAGTTTCCTTGTTTTCTAAATCTGCAGCAGTAAAAGATCCATCATTTGCAAAGGTTCCAGAATTGGTAACGGTATTAATATTAGTTAAAGTTCCTGCAGTTTTATTTGTAAAGGTTCCAGAGTTGGTAACGGTATTAGTAGCCGTTAAAGTTCCTGTATTGTCAAAGGTTGAAGTTTCCTTGTTTTCTAAATCTGCAGCAGTAAAAGATCCGTCATTTGTAAAGGTTTTATAATTGGTAACGGTATTAGTAGCAGTTAAAGTTCCTGCAGTTTCATTTGTAAATGTTCCAGAGTTGGTAACGGTATTAGTAGCCGTTAAAGTTCCTGTATTGTCAAAGGTTGAAGTTTCCTTGTTTTCTAAATCTGCAGCAGTAAAAGATCCATCATTTGTAAAGGTTCCAGAATTAGTAACGGTATTAGTAGCAGTTAAAGTTCCTGTAGTTTCATTTGTAAAGGTTCCAGAATTAGTAACGGTATTGGTAGCAGTTAAAGTTCCTGCAGTTTTATTTGTAAATGTTCCAGAGTTGGTAACGGTATTAGTAGCC
>Ga0209302_10000515_pt1 | contig 22675 bp, 24 predicted proteins | sample ArcOceMetagenome_2_FD_187445 | JGI IMG/M metagenome (GOLD analysis project Ga0209302, IMG submission 187445) | Marine eukaryotic phytoplankton communities from Arctic Ocean - Arctic Ocean ARC135M Metagenome (SPAdes) (version 2) | ecosystem: Environmental > Aquatic > Marine > Oceanic | place... | reverse complement strand
AGCTGCAGTTCCTTTCTTCTGTAACCAATCAGTTCCTTCTAATATAACTTCCATCTTTGTGAGTTTTTGAACAATTGGCATTATTGTAAGATCTGATTCTATAGCTTTATAAATTTGCTTTTGAATAGGATCTGGTATTGTATTAAAGTGTAGGAGCATTAGATCTAAATTTTGATTGAATCTAGATCGTATTTCTTCTGGAGTTGATTTACCTATAGTTGTGTGTATAATGTCTACAATTAAATTAACGCAATCTTTATTAAAGAATTTGTCTATTGTAAAATCACCTTCAGTTTCTTTAAACTTATCTAATATTTTGTTAGCATTCTTTTCTGTGATAGAATAATTCATTATTTTACCACTAGCTGCTGTTTTAGTCCATGTGACAACACTTCTAATATTATCTGACTTATCTCCTTGTATTATTTTTGTAAAGATAAAATCATCGCAATTTATTTCTTGAGTAGTTACGCGATTAGTGCGTATCCATTCTGTTAGATTTTCTTTAGCTTGATCTTGTGCAGTTGCATCTGAAGACATGTTAAATAATAAATCATCATTTGACATTGTATCGGTAGCTCTTTTAGTTAATAAGTCTTCGAAACCTTCAAAGCCAATTAACACTCTTCTAGAACTATAATACCATAAAGAATATGCATCAGTTGCATCATTGTAATTAACAAGTTGGATAAGATCTCTATCACCCGACCATACTATACAGTTTCTACCTTCATTGTTTAATTGAGTTGACCATCCGAATATAACATCATCTGCTTCTGCTCCATTGATTTGATGAATTACTACACCTTGTTTAGCAAGAATTTCTTGCCATTCAGAATATACACTGAATACTGCTTTCCAATTTACAGAATTATCTTGTACCCTAGTACCTTTATATTGAGCTTCCGGAAATAAATCTTTACGCCATGATTTAGAATCTACAGTAACTACTATTTGATCAACGAATGTTGACATCTTACGCAACTCCGAAGCAAAATCAATACATAGCTTTCGCATTAATCCTTTTTGACTATCTTCAGTTCCTAGTAATTGTTCACCTTTTTTGTTTGGAAGAACGAATAATCTACTGTGTAGAAAATAATTACCATCTATTAATAATGTGTGTTTACCTAATTTCATATTGTATGTTTTATTTTGTATATGTAAATATAAACCTTTTTTGCGACATAAAAAAATTATTGTCTAACTATTTCTTGTAATTTATAGACGCAGCTTAAAAGGGTTATAACTTGATCTATTACTAGATTACGTTGAGCCTGGTGTTCTGCTACTGTAACTGCAATCTGTGGAATAAATCTAGCAGCACTTGGCTTTTCTGATTGAATGTATTGTATAAATTCTTCTCCTAGTGTTTGGAGTACATCATCAACTCTGTTTGAATATTCACCAACTAAATACTGATAGTTTTTAACTGGATCTGTTTGATTGAATATTAATTCATATACATCTTTATAGACTGAATTAAATTTCTTTACATCTTCAACTCCAATATTCTTTGTTCCTTGTGTTTTAAATCCTTGTAACTTGTTTAATGTAGATCTTAAATCTGGAAAGTTTCTACGTACAAATTCAACTAATGCTGGTTTTTCAATTGTCATTTCTTCTTTTCCACAAATATCATATACTCTACGGATATATTTCTTTGTTAGTTCGTTTTCCTCTGCCTTATCAAAATCAAAGTTAATTACTTCGAATCTTGAAAGAATAGGATCTGGTAATTTATTAATGTAATTACACGTTGCAATAAATCTTGAGTTACTTGCAAATGTTTCCATTGTTGCACGAAGTGCTTTAAAGAATTGATCCGATACACCATCGACCTCATCTAATATAACTACTTTAAATTTATTACGATCATCTAATATTGACATGGTTGAACAGAAGTCTGTAATCCTTGTACGAATAACATCCACTGACGTATCTGTCGATGCGTTTATGTATAGATATGGAAGATCCCATTGTTGTACAATTGCTTTTGCAGTTGACGTCTTACCAGTACCAGGTGATCCTGCAAACAACATGTTTTGTGTTAAACCATCTTTAAACTTATTCATTACTCTTTCTGGAAGAATTAAATCAGTAAGATCTTTTGGTCTGTATTTTTCTGTAAATAATGCGTGTATCATTTTTTGAGTTTAATTTATAGTAATTATACACATTTATTAGTGTATGTTTCAAAGATAAATAGTCTATATGGCATACAATAAAAAATACCCTAATATAGTTAGAACCGGAGGTCCTTACCCTAAAAACAGGTATGGTGTTAGATATGATTCAATATCTAAACAACAACGTAGATTATTATTAGAACATCCCATCATAAAGGATAGAGCACAGGATGATCAATTCCTACATATCATATTTGAATTATGTAGACACAGACATGTTGATCGCTTTGATAAGTTTTATTATGATTGGTCTACTGAAGAATTTGTTAAGCTTGATGACTTAAAGGAAAGTTATGATACTATTGATTGGAAATGTGCGTTGAGTGGTAGAGATATTAGAGCTAATATAAATAACTTTAAACCAGAAAACTTCGTGCATGAGGAATATCATGACACTATTGACGGTGGGTTCATTGATGGCAGAATAGTTAAATCGTCGGTCCTCTTCCAAAAGTGCGTAAAAAAACTCCTACTGAATCAACAGAAGGAGTTCTTAAAACTTGCTCGTAAAAATTCTAAATCTTAAGAATTTAAAAGAGTATTAAATTTATCTTTAATTGAGTCTACATTATGTCTAGATTCATTTAATGCAAATGAATTTTCATATCTAATAAGTTCCATTTCAAATATTCTACCTAATTCAGTCCCATCTAATTGCCATGATTCTCTTTTAGATATTGCATCAATCTTAGATTGTATGTCCTTTGCTTTAGTTTCATCACCATCATCCTGTGCTTTCTTTAAAAGAACTTTATATCTGTCCATCAACCCGTCTTTAGAGTTTTTCTTTTCTCTATCTGCTTTGGTTGCATCATCGGCACCATCTGCGTTTTTTAGAGTTGCCTTTCTTGTTTCTTCTTCTTTTGCTGCGTCAGCTTGCTTTTGTGCGTCTGTTCTATTATCTTTATCACCAGGTGCGTCCTGTGCATCATCTCCAGTAGTATCTTCTCCCTTTACTTTCGTTTTCTTTTTCGTTTTCTTTTTATTAGCTGCAATTACCTCTTGGTTAGCATCTTCTAGCTCCTTCGTGGCAGCAACATCTTCTTTATACTTAGCAGCTAATTCAACCATTTTATCTTTTAATGCAGCCTTTTTCTTTGGATCATCTTCCATACCTGTGGTTCTTTTGATGATTTCCATTTGACCTGCGATTTTAGCAGCCTGTAATTTATTAGTAACGTAAGAGCCTGATGCTGAGAACTTTTTATCTACTAATGTTTGTAGGTCTTTTGCTTGGTCCTTTGCAGCTATAGCTTTTTTATCAAGATTAGTTGAATTACCATCCTTAGCATTATCTGCTGCAAATCGTAAATCAGAAGCATTCATTTTAATTTTATTAACTTTCCCTTGAGCCTTCGTAGCCTTCATTCCAGTTATCCATGATTTTATAAAATCTCCAGCTTTATCGGTAATTGATTTACCTGCTTCATTTAAATCTTCTAACTCAATAGCTAATTCTTCTGTAAGTTCACTTGCTAGTGTTTCTAAAGAAGTCATAATAGTATCAATATCACCTATCATATTACTTCTATCAGAGTCTACATCAGTCACTGCAATATCTGCTACTTCTGTATTAATTGTCGGGCTTACTGCTAATTCTTCATTAACTTTATTAAACCACTTTTCAAATTTGTCCATATTAGTTTATATTATTAGTTTTTATATAGTCTATATATCACTGTAATCTTTGCATAAAAAAAGGGAAGATCTTTCGAACTTCCCTTTCATTAAATATGTGTTAACGTTAGTTAACTTAGTGATTAAGCTAAGTTGATTAAGTTAGACCAAGCTCCACCAGTAGCGATGTTAAAAGTAACATACTGAGTTTCAGCGTGGAATCCAGCTTCAACTAATGCAAATCTAGATTTTACAGCAATTTTCGGTGCCATAGTTCCTTCAGCGATAGTTTGTACTGATTCAGCCATTAAATAAGGCATGAATACTAATCCAGGTCCGTTTCCGTCTCCTTTTCTTCCAACTGCGATCTCATAAGATCCCCAGTCTTGAGTTGGGTCAGTATAAATGTTAATTCCAGCAACAGATCCTAATGGGTAGATTGCTCCAGCCGATTGAGAAATAGTGTTTGCCATTGGGTTTGCAACAAATCCAGAGATTGATTGTAATACCGTAGCTACCTGTGCTCCAACAACTGCAAAGTTACCAGCTCCTCTTCTTCCTCTGTTAGCAATTAAGTTAGCAGCGGCTAAAACCTGAGTTAATACTTTTCTGTGTTCTGATGCAACAGTCTCACCACCTGCTAATGCAGATGCAGCAGCTAATTCGATATCAAAATCAGTAGCAGCTCCAAAAGTAGCTGTTACGTTAGTTGCTCCTAAAGTTCTTACAGAACCTAAGATGTGTTGGTTAATAGATTGAGTTAATTCGTTAGTTAATACTGACTCAACTTGAGCAACAGCATCTACACCGAATTGTTTTAAATCTTGTACTTGCTCTCTTGTAACTGCAGCAGCAACTTGGAAAGTTTCAGCAGCAATTGATTTAGAGAATAAAGAAAGACCCATTACTTTATCAGCAGTTCTTTCACCAGCTTCTCTTGAGTAAGGTGCTCCAGCTTCGTTAGAAGCAGCAAATCCTTTAATGTGATCTTCTAAAGCTTTTACTAAAACAGCTCCAGCATATCTAGCAGCAATGTTTGCTTCTCCAGCAGCTAATGCATCTACAACTTTAATGATGTTTAAACCATCAATTCTAGAAGTTCCAACTAATACATCACCACCTGCAACAGCTGCAGAAGTTTTAACGTATGTAGGAGTTACTGAATTATCTAATCTACCACCTTCGTATGTGAAGTCTAAGTAAGATAATAATCCCATTGGTCCAGCCATTGGTACAACTGGTACTAAATCTAAACCAATTGTTTGTGCAGCAACTTGCATTGCTAAAGGTAATAAAGACGGTGCTTTATCTCCTGATCCATTTGCTGATGAAGATGGTAACGTTGCCGCACCCATACCCGTTAAGTTCATAGAAGGATCTAAACGCATAATGTTTGCATCTTCATATAATTTGTGATTGTGACAGTAAGTTGACATCCATGCTAATTTGTTAGCATCGTTGATCCCTGTCGCAGACTCGATAATTGGAGCCCATGTTGATCTGATTTCAGATTCGTTAATTAAATTTGCCATTTTTATATTTTATATTTTTTTTAATGGTATTGTTATTTATTACTTCGATTGTTTTTTAGTCTTTTGCTTCTTAACTAATAATCGATATGCTTTTGATATTATTATATATCTATATTATTTTGGGCAAAAGAAAGAATTAAATGATTTTTTCATTTTACCCGTTTTTTAATATTTATCTTATTTCTTAAATTTTGCAGCGATTTGAGCAGCAATATCTGACATGTCATATCCAATAGTTGGTTTAACCTCTACAGATTCTTTAACCATTGATACTTTTTCCATAACTTGAGATACTTCTCTTAAATCTCTTGTTTGCCAAAAGTTTGCAACTTGATAAGCTGTTTCTAATTTGTGCATTTTAGATTGTGCTAAGATTGAATTCTTTTTTGATTCAGATAATTTAGCGAAAGTTTCTTTGTATTCAGCAGGCATCATTGAAATAACAGCAGGCTCATTTGTAACAGTTGCTGTTAATAATGAATTCTTCCATAATCCTAAGATTTGTCCTTCAGTTAAATATCCTCTTCCCTCTATTGCAGATAATACTTTAGTTTTATCTTCAGTTTCTAATACATTAAATTCTGATTGAGTTGATTCAGATACGAATTTAAAGAATGCTGGATTTTCTGTTTTAGTTTCTGTTGCTTTATTAATTAAAGCTTGTAACTTTTCAGTAATTTCATTCTTGTAAGTATCTAAAGAATCGATTGTAGCTTCTTCTTTGATTTCTTCTCCTTCAGCTTCTCCTTCACCTTCAAGTTCTAAATCAGCTTCAACGTTTTCAACGTCTCCTAAGTCATTGATTTCTTTTTCAATTTCTTCTGCTTTATCTTCTTTAAGTTCTTCAACTTCTCCTAAGTCATTGATTTCATCTTCGATTTCTTCAGCTTTATCTTCAGCAACTTCTTCGTCTTCTTCAGTGTCAGCTTCTTCATCTTTCTTCTTAAGTAATTCTGCTGCAGCTAATGCTACTAATGCAGGATTTTCGTTTACTTTAGCTTCTTCAATTTCTTTTCCTTCAGCATCTCCTTCACCTTCAAGTTCTAGATCTTTTTCAACATCTTTAACTTCAGCTCCGTGATCTAATTCAGATCCATCAGCATCAACAGTTGGTTCAGTAACATCTTCAGCATCATTTTCTGCTTCGATTTCTTCAACTTCTTTACCAGCTTCTTCTTCAGTAATTAAGTTAGTGTTAACTGTTTCTGCAACATATTCTGCGTATTCAGTAACTTTCTCTAAGTTTCCTTTTAAATATTCAACATATTCTAATAAATCAGAATGTGATGATGCTCCTTCATTATAAGATTCTGCTAAATAATTAGTATACTCTTTAATTTGGTTAACACCAGTTGCCATGCTTTCAGTGTACTGAATTGATTGATCTACTTTTTCTGCAATGCTCTCAGTATAAGAGATTGATTGATCAGTCTTTTCTGCAACATGTTCTGCATATTGGATATTTTGATCTAATTTTTCAGCCAAATACGTAGTGTATTCCTTTAAATTAGATAATTCAGTTTCATTTCCTGTTTCTTTAGCTTCTGTTAAAGATTCTTTAATAGCCTTAATCTCTTCAGAAAGATATTGAGAATATTTGTTAAAATCTTCAGCAGTGATAAATTTAGATTCTGCCATTTTTGATTGTGTTTTATTTTCAGTTGTTTTTGTTTCGTTAGTTAATAAGTCTAATGACTCTCCAATTTCATATATTAATATGTCTGAGTTATTAGCAAATCCATAAGATTCATTAACTCTTGTCAATTCAGCGTTTGCAAATCCAGGATCTGCTACTAAATCATATGTAAATAATTGTTTGATTTTAACTGTTCCATTAGATTCAACTGCACCAGCTGCTCTAGATGAAATCTGTAAAGGAACTCCTGCATCGACTAAAGCTTTAGCTTGTCTTCCTGCATCAGTATCTAGTAAACGGATACGTCCTTTAATTTGTTTTGCTTCTTTATCGTATGTAATTTCCTCAATAATGTGAGATACATTCTTTAAAGATATATCAAAGTTAGATGGGTGATCTAACTCCCCTAATAATTTTGATGCTTTAATTTTATCCTGTAAAGCTTCGATCTGTGGTAAGTATTCTTCAGCAGTATAGATACGGTTGTTTCTATTCTTCACATCTAATTCACCAAAAATTCCTTCAAGAACGTACTTATCTGTGTTACCTTGTACAAGGGCAGATGAAGATCTTTCTAGGATTAATAAATTTTTATTGCTCATGTTATTATTTTATTATATTTGTATTATATATCTTTATTATAAAGTAGGATTTATTAAAAATTAATTTTTTTAGATTCCAGCTAAAGGATCTTCTTCTTCAGGAGCTTCTGCTTCTTTTTCAGCTTCTTCAGCTTCAGTTTCGGCAGCAACTAATTCTTCTTCGTATTCCATGAAGTATGTAGTTAAAGTTTCAATATCATTTGTTGTGAATGCACCTTGTCCGTAAGTGTCATAAAAGTAATCTTGAAATTCTTTTTCTGTTTTAGCACTAGATACGATACCAACGATTTCAGATGATTTAATTTCTACACCATTATCTGTTGTATAATCATCGATTTCAACTTTAGATTCTGGAGTAACTTTCATAGCACCTTCAGTGATGTTATGGAATTGTTCAAATAGCTTTACGTGTTTCATTACTTTATATATTCTTTTTCTTTTATATTACATTCCCATGTCCATCGGATCAACCTCTGGCTCTTCAGCGTCTTTTGCAGCTTTACGTGCTTTATATGCTTCATTTGCTGCTTTATCATCCGGAGATAATTTTAAGTATCTGTCTACTAAGAAATCTTGATCGAAGTAACTTGTTTCTTCCATAGTAAGTGGATCTGTTTCAACTAATGAATCTTTTAATTCACTAACAAAATTGATTCTACGTTCCATGATTTCCATATGCTTTAATTCTGCAAACATATTCTCTTCAGTAAACTGTAATGATATTTGAGTTTTAAATCCTGCATCATCTGCGAATTCAGGATATTTAAGACACATTTGGATATGTAATGGTTTTACTAGAACTTCTTGGAATGAAGATCTTAATCTCTTAATAAATTTAGAGAATTTGATTTCATCTCTAATCATTCCATCAGCTGCTAAGTTAAAGTCTCCTCCACCATCTTCATACATGAATCTGTTAAATGGAATCTTAGAAACAGCTTTAAGTTTATCAGTAAAGTATTTAAGTGCTTCTGTGTCTGATAATTCAGGACCTTCACCACCTAATGTTTCGATTTCTGGACTTTCACCATCTTTACTTGGTAACCAGTATTCTTTATTAAATTGTAACATTGGCTTACCGTCAGTATGCATACTTCCAGATTCCCAATCAAAATCTACAACTTCTTTATAGTTATTCATTAATTGAGCTAGGGATTGTTTTGCTCTTGTTTTAGATTTACCACCAACTGGTATAATAAACTTCATTCTATAAGATGAATTTGTAACAGCCCAGATTACTCTAGTGTGTTCCATAATTCTCATTAAGTTAAATGATCTTATAAGACGTTCTAAGTAACTTACCCTAGATGCCGTAGTAATTGATGAATAAGAGATATAAATGATCTGAGAGTCATACAGCGTTCTTTCTTTAATTGGATCGTCTGCAAATTGAGTCCATACTTTCTTACCATCTTCTTTATTATATCCTGGTACTAATGTAATAGGATCTATTTCTTTAAAACCAATAATTTCAGTTTGTTCTGGATTATAAACTATTTCAAAAGATAAATAACCATCAACTAAGAATTTTCTAAAATAATACCATGCTGATTGATCTGATGTAAATCCAAAATATTGGTAAATGTCTCTATAAGACTTATTAAGATATTTGTTAACTTCTTCACTAACATCCATTCCAATAATTTCAGGATTTGCGAAAAAGTTTTTATTATCATATACAATAGACTCATCACAAAGAATATCTAAGATGTCTTCAATTTCATCGTATGTTGAAAATGCTCTTAATTCTTCCCTCTTACCCTCATATGCTTGATCAAAGAACGGAATGTTCTTACGCATATTAGTATCGGACATTGATAATGCAGCAAAGGCTCCATACATGTCATCAGAGTCTAGACCCATTTGATTCATTTGGCCAAAGCCAATCTTATCTTCCATCGGTCCAATTGACTGAGACTGTCTAAGAACTAGGTCGTCATAATACATTCCAAACGAAGATAATTTCTTAAGACTATCTTTTAATGTGAATGTTTTTTTACCTGTACTTAAAGGGCCATTTCTATTTACGAATCCTGCCATTGTATTTTATATTATTATATTATTTGTTTTATATATATCTTCTTCTTATTGTTTAGAAAACATTTGTCTTATTTGTGTGATCGTTGTGCCATTTAAACTAATAAAATCACATAGTGCAATTTCTGGCCATTTTAAATAACTTACAACTGATTGTCTTGTTTTTCTACCAGGATTATATCTTCTAATAGCAAAACCACATCCAGTGTTTTCTAAGTATGATTTCATTCCATCATAAGTTATTCTAAGGGCTCTTTGTCTTTCAGCATCATATGATATATTAGTTGCACTTTTAATAGGTCCTCCCATTCTAGTGTATAAATCATCTAATAACTGTTCTTTAACGCTAATTGGCAGCAGATTTAAATTTACACCTAAATCATTACCTTTAACTCCCTCTAAAGCCAATACAACTGGTTTTTTATCATACCATGGAAGATTCTCAGTCATAGGACTATAATCAAACACATATATTTTACCGGGCTGGAATCGGGACCTAGTAGCTTTTACCTCTACTATTTTCCTACTAGCAGAACTTTCAGCAAACCAAGTTTCAGCATTTTTACGTGCTCTCTTCTTGCTTCCTGAAGTTTTTGATAGTTCTTTTATTCTGTCCTTAACGTAACCCATTTAATATTGTGTCTTCAGTTAGTACTATGAAATTCCAATTACGACCTTCACTATATGTTTTAGCCGCATTATATTTATCCATATTTCTTACGTATGCCTCTGCTAAGAATTTATAAGACGCTAAAGCCTTTTTTGAATTTTTCTTAGGTGGTTGAGGTTTTTGTATCTGTGCCTTTGGTTTTATTTCAACTAAATACTCTTTATGTGTTCCATCTTGTTGTAATTGTTTAAAATAAAAGTCAGGATAATATTTATGTGCTTTATTAGTTTGTCTTGACCAGTATTTTATTTCAACAGGTTCACTTGACCAATTAATTACTTTATCATTCATGTCACACCATATACAAAACTTCTTTTCCCATGAGCTTCTATAAATTATCGGCTGGGGTCCTATATATTTCTCTGGAAACTTTGGATGATAATATCCTTGACTGAATCCTGAGTTTTTAGTTGGTTTAACATTCTTTATTGACATTGATAATTAAAGAGTGTATATTCCTGAATGTTCTCCTCCGTTATCATTAGAACCTGTAATTGATATAGTTCCTTTGTATTTCTGAGGGTGGATCTTATTCCATCCTTTTGCATATCCTCTCTTTGCAATCTCTGTAAAGTATGCAAATGCATTAGGATATTTAGGATTAAAGTTTCTCCAATATTTTAATAAATCTAACATTGCAAATTGAAGACAATCATTACGATCATCCTCACTCACATATCTCATTTTATTAATAGTTTTCTCAGCTAGAAGAATTAACATCTTCTCGGCTGTTGGTGTTAGCTTATCTGCGTCTTTGGATAAAACCATTTGAGCATAGAAGTCTTTGTTATTTAGATAATTTTTCTTACGAGCCATTGTTGTTTCTTTATTTAGATATTATACATAGAAATGTTGTTTTGTTTCTAAATGAAAAAAAGGGAACCGAAGCTCCCTTTTAAAAATATTTAATCTAGTTTGATTATGCTTGTAATTCAGCAATCTTAGATTCCCATACTGAGATTTCCTCATTTATTAAGGTATCTGCTGCTTTGATCTCTGTGATAGACTTATCAGCAGTTGCTAATAAACCTCTTTGATCTTTTAAGAATGCTACCATATCTTGGTAAGTTTCAATAGTTAATGCTTTTTCAGCTTGACCAGCTTGTTCACCTTCTAATAATTCTGTTAAGAAAGAATATGCGTTTTCACCAGTTTGTTCTGTAATATATGTAGAAGCTTCATTTGCAGTTGCTTCAAAGAATTTACCAATTTTATTATCATTGTTAAATCTAGAAACATATACTTTTTCTTCGATTTTAAATATGTTAACTGTATTTGAGTTTCCTTCAAATGTTGCTGCGAAATCTAATACTACGAAGTTTTCAACTAATGTTGGAAGTGTAGCAAATAATTCAGCAGTTCCTTTGTTTTCATATCTTACTAATCCAGATGCTAATGCATAGTTTGTAAAAGTTCCTTCAGCAATTAAAGTTCCGTTATTTGTAAACGTTCCTTCAGTTAAACTATAAACGAATTTAGAAGCTCCTGAGAACCATGTTACTTTTTCGTTTGAAAATTCAAAAGATTCAAAAGCAGCAATTGCAGCATTCATATTAGAATCTGATGTTTTTTCTATTTCCGTGATAACGCTATCATTCATTTCGAATAATCTTCCGTTAACATAAAATGTAGACGTATTCTCATTAATAGAGAAAGGTGCTAAAATGTTAGTTGTCATATTATTTATTGTTTTTGTTTTATTATATATCTTAATTAATTTTAGTAATTTATAGTTGTATTTGAAGAGCTTATAATATACCACTGTCCAGAGTAGAATTTAATATTAACTGCACCACCTTCTAAAATTGAAATACTAGTTGCTCCTGCAAAATTGGAAGTATCTATTGAGACTGTTCCGCTTGTTGATATTAATATCTTTTCTTGGTTATATGATCCGTTTTGAATTACCACTAATCCAGTGTTTACTGTACTGTTTAACGGTAATACGTTGTCTAAGCCTGAAGGTGCCTGTGGATTACTTTCTTGATTAAAGTCTGCTCCTGGTTTAAGTACTTTATTAACCATAACACCAGTTATTGTATCTTCCGTTATCTTAGAGGTTTCAATTGAACCTGAAGTTGTACCTGAATTTGTTGGTATTGTAGATGATAATATTTCAAACATTCTATTACCAACATGTCTTTCTGAATCAAAGTCAAACGAAGGTATAAATGAATTAATTTCAACTGGGAAACTTATTTTGTATTTATCCTTATCTTCAAATGTAAAATCTATTGGCGTTTGAATTTCAAAGTCTTCTGGAATAGCATAATAAGAATTTAATCTATATGTTGCTTCATTTAAGTGTCCAACCTCTACATTAAAACTATTAGACTTATATAGTGTCTTAATTAATCTTTCAGTTATTTTAAAAGCATCTAATGTAGAACTTACTAATATTTCAAGATCAACTGATAATGTAATTGGAATCATTTCGAATTCTGCAGTATAACCTTCCATAGCTCCATCACTATTCATTTTAGTGTAAGAACCTACATTTCTCTTATTCACTAACTTATCAGCATCTATTGACATTCCTGTTAGATTTACAACCCCTCTTGGAACTACATCATAGTTACCATCTGCAAAAGCAATACTTGGGTGACAGTCTGGTCCAGTTGCTGTTGAGAATAAGAAATTATCTCTTAAGAATTGATCATCCCCTATTATAGAGTAATAAAAAGGAATATCAATTGCTTTTCTAGTATCTGCATCTAACTGTCTGTAAAAATAAACCTTGTTATTTAAATCAGCTAATAAGCCAATAATAGTATGTCTAATAATACTATCGTCTGAATTATATTTTAAATTATATGAAGCCATTAATTATCTGTGTTTAATTTTAATATAGTATATATCTAAATTAATCTACCTTTGTTACTTCAAACTTTGAAAAACCATTCTCTTTAAAAATATGAATCTCTTTATCAAATACTTCTCTTGGTAATACTGAGTGATTTATAATAAATGTATTCAGCTTTGCTTCTTTAATTACCTTACTTAATATCTTAAGAATATTGTGAACTCCATCCGCATCAACTGAACTTAATAACTCATCTAAGAATAACAAGTTTAATTGTGGGAATCTTAGTTTTAATATTTTAATGATTGCTATAATGATAATAAAATCTGCTTTCTTACGTTCTCCAGTTGAAAGAGTCATTGGGTTAATTTCTTCACCTAAGTGATTAATTATACAATCAAACTTTTCATCAAAACGAATATGAAACGGTAAGTGCATTGTCTGAATCATTGCAGCAATATTTGTATTTAATCCTGGAAGTATTGTTTTAACTGCAAGATTCTTTACACCATCTTCTCCTAATATTTCTTCTAAATTCTCTAAGAAGTAATAGTCCGCATTAACTTTTGATTTTGCATCTATCTTTTCAGTTTCCTGAGTTTCAAAATTAGATATTAATTGCTTCATGTGAGAGAAATCAGATCCTTTTGCTAGAGAATCTTTAATCTTAAGCAATTCTCTTTTAAGGTTATTGATATTTGTATTAATAGAAGAAACCTTGTCTCTAATTAAAAGATCCTTAGATCTAAAAGATTCAATAGAATCATTAATAGATTTTAATTTAGTTGTTGCCACTTCTATTTGAGAAGGTAACTCATTTGCTTTGGTTTCCATTTCAGCCTTACGATCTGTATGGAATTCACCTTCAAGTGGACTTTCACAAGTAGGACATGCGTTACTTTCGTATAATTTTAATTTACTCTTTAGTGATTGTAATTCAAATTCTAATGAAGTCTTTTCAGATCTTGCATCGGTTAAATCTGTCTTAATATTTTTAACGCTTTCAGTTATAGTTTTCTGTGCGTTTGATAACTTTGTTTTGTTTTCAGAATATCTAACTAAAGTATCTTTTAATTCTTGAATCTTTGCCTTGTCTTTTTCATTTGACTCTGCCATCAACTCGTTCAATTGCATATTGACCGATGTTATATTTTCGTTAATAGATTTTAATTCACGTTCATATACATCTATGTCAACCTTTAATCCTTTACGTTCTTCTTTAATCTGGCGTTGCATCTCATTTAATATAGAGAAACCAAACATACGATCAATAATCTGTTTCTTATCATGATTAGTCATTGTTAAGAATGACTTAAAGTCATTTACTGAAAGAATGATAATGTTTTTAAATACGTGATATGGAATTCCAAAGATTTCCTCTTCTAAATATTCCTGTACAGATCTTTTACCAGCTTTATCAAACTCAACCCCGTTTAAACGAACTTCAAATTTACCAGGTGCTAATCCTCTTTCAATGCTAACTTCAGTAGTTCCGCATTGTAGATTAATCTTTACCCATAATTCTTTATTTATTCTGTTTGGTAAGTCTGCCATTTTAACACCTTCAACTTTACCGTATAATGCATAAACAATCGCGTTAGCAATTGTGGTTTTACCGTGTCCGTTTTTACCTAGTGTTAAAAATAACTCAGAAGAATCATCTTCAAATTCTAATTTTTGAATTGAATTACCATAACTTGCAAAATTCTTAAACTCTATTGATTGAATCTTCATTAGTGGTCGCTATCATAGTTATATGCACATAGATCGTGCAATTTCTTTATTCTATCCTTAATTTGTACTTTAGTTTCATCATCGTGTGACATTCCATCAATATACATGTTACAAAGATGCATTATGTTATAGTTCTTATAGAGTTCTTCTATTTCTTCCATATCATACATATCCTTATCGATAAATGTATCTTGTTCATATATGTTAGGTTCTACTTTACGACTAACTGATTGGATTGTATTAATCAATCTAGATAATGAATTAGAAGCTGCAATATGGGATGGTACAAATAAATCTACAAAGTTGTTACGTATTTGATCTTTAAACTCTCCCAAGGGCACGTTGTAAAGACTTGTAAGATACGTTTTAACAAATTTTGGTGATCTATCATTCTCGAAGAAAGTCTCTTCCATAGTCTCTAAATCAACAAGGTCAAATCCTTTTGAATTGTTTGCATCCGATCTTGTTAATTGATATGGAACTCCAACCATTCTTAACCTACCTTTAGTTTGTCTATAATGTATATGTCCTGAGAAAACTGCAAGATAGTTATCATAAGAGTTTGCTTCAACTCCATGTAAATTAGTAACCTTTGCATTTAATTTAATACCTCTTACTTCAGAGTGACAAAACACAATATTTGAATGTGGATATTCTGCAAGAGTTTCAACTTCATGATCTGTATCTTTTCTCCATGGCATTAACAATACCCTCTTGTCTGCCCACTTAAATTCTTTAGGTTCTTTATAGATTGCAACGTTTGGGATCCACTTTAAACTATCAATTGAAGTAACATCGTTACTTTTCTTAGCCCATATATCATGGTTTCCACAAATAACATGGACTGGTAGTATTTCACCCAGTCTTTCAAAAAGGTCTACAGCATAGTGCAGCACCTTTAAATTTATACTTTGTCTGTTATCGAATGCATCGCCAACCTGAACTAATATATCTCCAGGTTTTACATTCTTTTTAAGGGTAGGTATGAATTGATTTTCATAAAAATCCTTTTGGATTTCTAACCATTCCATTGAATTTGATCTTACACCTAAATGCATATCACCTAAAATCCAAATCCTCTTTACAGGTCTTTTTAAGATTTTACCGTCGATCATATTAAAATAGTCTGTTTATGTTCTTTTTTCTTAAGATGTCCGTTCTTTCGTCAAGCTGTTCTATTAGCTCTTCTTTAAATTTATTACCAAGTGATTGATAAAAACGGGTAGGGTTTATATTGAAGTAATCGCATAACTCTGAAAATACATCAACTAATGAATGATCTGCTTTAGTCTCGTCTGATATGAATTCATAAACCTCATTAATGTCTATTTTCTTTAATTTAACAGTTTGTTGAAATTCATCAATCTCATTAAATTTCTTATATCTAGAATTTAATATTAAAGAGTGTATATTTTCAGCTATTAAATTAGCTTCAATTTTATCTTCTTCTGGTCTATTATCTACAACCCTCGGCGATAGCTCAAATGTCATTGATGTGTCGAATTCGTATTCAGTCTCTTCGAAAGTATTATCGAATATTTTGTCTCTTTTTGTTCTCATTATAAGCTGTGTATGTTTGAATTAGACACTTCGTCTGTTTCTGTTATTCTCATGTAATTATAGTTAATGTCTAACTTACATTTAACTCCTTTACCTTCACCATCTCTAATTTTTAATATCTTTAACCAGTATTCATTTGATGCTCTCATCATATCATCCTGTATAATACCTAGCATTAGATCGGCTGTGTGAGAAAGACCTGCAGATTCTGCAACATCTCCCATTCCAATATCACTGGAATTATAATTGTTTCTATTAATCTGTGTTGCTGTAACTATTAACCAACCATTCCTTACTCCCATTGCTCTAAGATCTTCAGCAATTTGCTTGATCTTTAAGTACATATTTTCAGAGTTTGGTGCTCTATAATTTGCTAAGATATTAATATAGTCAATAACGATTGCTCCTAATTTAATCTTACGTTCTTCTTCGATTTGCTTTAAATAAGCTTCGATATCCGTAACAGTTGCTTGTGAGGTTGGAAATTGCTTTACGAAGAGTTGACCTGGTGGTGTTAATCCATCTCCAACAGTTTCAAGTTTACGTCTTATTAAATCAACGTTCTTTGCTTTTTCTTCATAATCATTCATTTGAATAGTTAGTAAGTTTGCTCCGATACGTTTCATTACTTTATGAGCTGCCATCTCCGCGGAAACAAAGGCAGTATTAACTCCCATCTTTACGAAACTTGCTGCATCGTTTGCCAAGAAGATTGATTTACCAATGTTTTGTTCTCCAACATAAACTACTAGAGAACCATCTTTATCATAACCTCCGTTAAGAACTCTATCTAAGAAATGATATCCAGTACTTACTTTAACTCTTTGTTCGCTATAGTGATCCTCTGCTTTAAAGAAATCAAGACCAATATCTGAATTAAATACAATAGAGTTTCTATCATTAATTAATGTCTTTACTTTTTGAATAATTGCATCGGTATTCTCTGGAGTAACTTCTGTTGTTTTAACATACTCGATCGTATCCATTAAGGTACTATCAAAGTTTCTCCATTTAATCCAAGACTCTGCAGTGGATGTTAACCATTCATCATCATAATTAACTAGATCTACGCTGTAAATAATATCAACAATGTCTTCCTCAATTTTACCTTTAACCTTTGGGTTCTTTGTAAGAACTAACATTTGGTCTTTAGAAGGTGTTTCGTGGAATTTCTCGTAGAATTTAGATGCTAAATAGTGTAAAGTATCGATATCGTCAGAAGAGTAAAAACCTTTCTTAATAGTCTCTAAGTATTTTGGCTTAGCAAGGGATAGTTTAAAAAAGATCTTTTCAAAGTCTTGTCCGAATTTCATAGATTGTTTTATTTATACTAATTATAATGATAAATGTTAATTTGTTTCAATCTTATTCTAATATAATATGACCTTGTCCAACTGACCACGGTTCTTGATCCCATACATTAATCGCTATAGCACCTCTAATTCCTGAAGTCACTTCAGCAACACCATGGACCACATTACCCGGATTAAAAATAACTAATCTATTTGGTCGGGTCTTTATAATTTCAGGAGTTTTTCCTTCACCTTCAGTAAAGATTTGTAAATCACCACCTTCAAATTCAAAACCTGGAGGATAATATACACACCCTAAAACTGGTATAAGTCTATCACCAGTTTCTTTACGATACATCACATCATCATCTAAGTGTAGTTCTAGATAATTTCTGCGACCGTCCTGATCCCCTCTTTGAATTCCAGTCCAATGCTCGAATCCATCAATAACCCCTGTTAAATTAACCGGTAGGTGATCTTTCCAAATATATTTAATTAATCTTTGTTTCACATTTTTAGGATCGTTACTCCACCATCCTTTCCAATAAGTATATTGTCCGGTTGGGTAGAAGAATTCATCACCTGCTTCTGCAATTTCTTTTAATAAGTTTTCGTCTTGTATAAAGTCATCGAATACTGCTATCATATGTATGGGTTTATTTTTATTTCGTATGTTTCTTTTCCTTCTTCAAACTTAGTTTGTTCTATTAATCCAAGTTGAATTGCTTTCTTAAGTCCTTCAGATGCATTATCATGATTTCCTTTAGAAAAGTATTTCATTAAAGCATGTCGAGTAAACGTTTCCTTCTGTCTATCAGGGCGTTTAACTGCTTCGTTAATAAATATGTATAAAATGTCAAAAGCATCAGGAAAAGCTTCTAACTTCTCCTGTATGCCTAAGATATATTTTATAGGTAGCTTATCTTCTACCATTTTATGAACATCTACTTTCATTATGATTCTACAGCATCGTTTAACATCTCTTCGATATCTAATGAGCTTGATTCTGAATTATAATTAAATAGAGGCTTAATATGTATTTCAATTCTTTCTAATACTTCTTTTGTAAATACCTTATCTGTGAAGAATTCTTTATTTGGAACTGCCTCATCTAAGTGTTCGCAAATCCATCCTCTTGCTGTTGCTTTAGGAACTTTCTTTCCTTTTTCAATCGAGCCTTTAGTAACTCCACAAATATCCCAAGTAGCATATTGTTCTAATCCAACATAAGGATTCATACCTTCACTAAAGTTTAAGTGGAATTTAATTGGAGTTGGTTTTGCAAAACGATTCTTTGTAGGTTTTGCAGTTACAATAATACCAACTTTATCCGCTCCATCTTTTAATTGTGCCTTATTTAACATAAGCACGATTGATGCTGCGTATTCTGGACCGGTTCCTCCACCTGCAATTTGCATTGGAATAAACGATTGAGATTGGTATGTGTGATTTGTAAATATAAATGGAATCTTTAAATCTGCTAATGGAGTCATTATAATTCTAAATATAGATTTTAAGATCTTTGAACGAGTCATATCTGATTTTTCACTACCAGATGCTGCATCGTCAATTTCCTTTCTTGTTGCTAAGTTACCTGCAGAATCTAAGATAATCATAAGCTTTGGAATCTTTCCGCCGTTTCTTTTGATCTCTTGCATCTTTTGAGTAATTGTTGTAATAGAAGTTCTGAAATCTTGAACAGTGTTCATTGGCTGATAATTTACCTTAGTAATATCAATACCAAACTTAATCATTTGTTCTTTATCTACAGCTGCTTCTGAATCATAATAGATTATACTATAACCCATGTTGATTGCTTCTCTTACAGAGTTTAATGTAAGGAATGTTTTACCAGTTCCAGAAGGACCTGCAACCGAACAAGATCTGTTATTAGGCCAACCTCCGAAAAGGGAACCCGATACGCATGCATTTAGGTGATAGTTTCCGGTAGGAATCCACTCAGTTACTTCTGAGAAATTCGATTGATCCATTACGGATCCTAACGGGTTTAAGTCAGCGAGTTGCTTGTTTAAATCGTCAAATGTAAAATCTTTTTTAGCCATTGTCTTTGTTTTTATTTTCTTTTAATCTCATTTTATCAAGTTCATCAATTAAATCGTGAGTTTCATCTTGTATATCACTCATTTGAGATTTAAGTAATCTTAGTCTCATATGAATTTCTTGATACTTTTGAACCTTTATTAATTGTTCTTTTGATAAATTTTCAGTTAATTTCTTAGGATCTGTATTCATCTTGTCTTTCTTTTATTTCGTCAAATATAGTTCTTTGGTTTGTAACTGTCTTGTTTGGTTGTTCTACTGCAGATTCTATCTTATTGACTAAAGATCTAATTGAATCTCCTAAACTCATATTATTAGGGGTTGATTTAACAAGGCTTAATACTGTTTCGTAAAATGTTGCTTTCATATTAAAATAATGATGTTGAATAAATTAAGTTTCTGTTTAGTGTTTGTAGACTACATGCTTTCAATACTCTATTTAAAGGATCAATTACACTCTTTTCAAATTGAAGTTCATAATCAATTTCTGGAGCTATCTCATATGGATGATCTCCTGGCATATATGCGAACATATCACAAGTTGTATGTTTACAGTGGTATAACTTTAACTTCTCACCGTTACCAATCATTTTATACTTATTCTTGTATTTAGGATTGGTATTCATTAAGAAATTATAGAATCCTGCTGCTTTAACATTAGGAGGACACTTAGAACCAATCTGGAACTCGATAGTGTCATCAACGATATACTTCTCAATATTATTAGTTCTTTTGTTAAATGCAATCTGATCAACGTCAACCAGCTTAAACTCCTTCTTACATTTTTTTAAATACTCTACTAATTTCTTAAGTAAATCAGATGTTGGTTTTTCAGATAGTACTAATTTAAGTGCTTCAGTTAAATGCTTACGAGCAACTGCAGGTGTTGAACTTTGAATAGTATCAAACCCTATCGTTTTTATTTTAGATAAGGTTGGATATCTATCTTCTTCATCAAGCTTATCTTCCCACGCGATGTTTTGTAAATATTTCTTTTTGGCTAACCAAATACCTGAGTATGCAATAGTCTCTAAATCAAAATACAAGAAATTATCCGTATTAGTTGTTTCAGCGTACTTTGCCATACACTTAGTAATATAGTCCTTGATTCTAAAATTATATAGTCTCATAATGAACTTATCAATTGTTAGCTTTTCTCCAAGCCATTCAATAGATTCATACATTTCTTCAAACTGGACATAACAAGAATCTGTATCGATATAAACAACTGATGGTTTTACAAGTTTATTAACTACCTTAATATTGAAGTATTCATGGACTGCAACATCTTTCATCCAGAAATCTTGAAAGTACTTATTCAATATTTTCTCAGAATAAAGGATTGCTCCTTGACCTTGTATTGTAATTGATTCTGCAATATCTAAATTGAAGAAGTGAAACCATTTGTTTCCAAAGGCACCATAAATCGAGTTTAATGTTACTTTAACTGCTTGCTCATACGCTGTGTATTTCGCAGACATCATCGAATAGTGTTCGATAAGGTCCTTTGTTTCAGCATCACTAAGCTCAGATTCTGGCTTCTCTAGTAGTTGTGTTATATCCGACATAGGTTATTCAGCTGTTTGGCAAGTTGCAATTGTTAATAGTGTTTCAGATTCATTTGATCTTAACACGACTCTATTGTCCATTACGTTAGCTGTATAATCTTCTTTGTCTAATAAATTTAAGTATTTTTTAAATAGTGTAACCTTTCCACCTGCTTTTCCGTCATAATCTGGAGTAACTAACATGTTATAAGTATTACCTGTTAATTTAACACCCTTTCCGTTTGCTTCGATTGAGAAAGTTTCTTCTTTATCTAATCCGAATAAAGATTTAACTTTATTTAATGTAGATAAATCCATGTCAAACTTATAGTTTGCTTCTTCAACATTGAAAATTGTTGCAATTTGAGAATCTGTAAGATCTTTATATCCTAAAGATGGTTCTGAACATGCAAGGTTAATTTCTAATTCGTCATTAAAAATTCTAAATGATGTTGCTACAAAATCGTCTGCGTTTTCGATGAATTCAATTTCACCTTGAATAGAATCATATTCGAATTGCTTAAATGCATCTGTTAATTTAGTTGCATCAAAGAAAGCAATCTTTAATTCTTTTTCAGTTGTAATTGGCTCAGCAATTTGGAACATGTGTTCAACTGGAACTCTGTGATGCTTTACAGCATCTCTTTGTGGTAAGTAAGCTGAAGCTTGAACTACACCGTCTTTAATTTTAAAGTATACGAATGTATCAATAACTTTTAATCTGTTGATAAAGCTAGTGAAACTGTTTTGATCTACTTTGTTAATTGTAATTTTCATACTTTTAGATTTGTTAATTATATTTAGGTATTATAAACAAAATAAGTAAAAAGTTTCAAAAATAAAAAAACCAGGATTGTAGTCCTGGTTTAGTGTAATATAGCGGTGAAATAATTGTTTTTATAATGTTCTTGTGAATGATTCAAATGTTTGCATATATTTAAATGAACTCTTAACTTCATTTTCATTAATATCATCACCAGTAAAATCCCATTTTATACCTTTACCTGTTACTTCACGGCCTAGAATACAATACATTCCTTTTACAAAACCTTCAAAGAATACAGTAGAACCATCGTCTTCTAGATCTAATGAGTATTCCCTAGCATCAGCATCTTCCATTGCCTGTAGCTTAACACCTGCTGATTCTATTGAAAATAAGATTCCTTTTTTAAATGTTAAAGAGTCTCCAATATATGTAGTATCATCTTCGTCTTTCACTTCTTTACCAATTTCGAATTGTTCGAATTGTTCTTTTCCATAGGCTAATGCCTCTTTTTCTGTTTTGAAGAAATCTACTCCTCCTTCGCCTTCGTTGTGATTAATCACGTAAAATACTTTTGCCATTTTAAATTGTTTTTGTTTATTTATTTATTTGTTAATCTATATATTTATATT
>Ga0209302_10000514_pt1 | contig 22691 bp, 18 predicted proteins | sample ArcOceMetagenome_2_FD_187445 | JGI IMG/M metagenome (GOLD analysis project Ga0209302, IMG submission 187445) | Marine eukaryotic phytoplankton communities from Arctic Ocean - Arctic Ocean ARC135M Metagenome (SPAdes) (version 2) | ecosystem: Environmental > Aquatic > Marine > Oceanic | place... | reverse complement strand
TCGACGATTTCCCACATGATCGACCCGGCGGTGAGGTTCCGAGGCACGACGGGGGGGGAGCGGTGGTGCGCGCGGTGCCCGCGCGCGTCACGCGCAGCAGCAGCCGCCCTCGCCGCCGCCGCCGCCGCCGCGGGCGAGGGCGACCGCGGCGCGCCGCCGCCGTTCGCGTCGCCCTCGTCCATGTCAGTCAGGTCCATCTCGCTCCCCGACGGAAGCGGAGCCCCTGCTGCGTACCCGCGCGGTGCCACGCCGCGGTCGCGCACGAGCGCCCGTCCCACCTGGGACCCGCCGTCGCGAACCGCGCTGACAGGCCGCCGCGTCGCCGCCGCGGCTTTGGCGAGGGACGAAAGCGTGTCGTCGCCCATCCCTCTGTCGTCACCGTCCAGATTTTCCTCGTCGTCGTCGTCGTCCCCGTCGTCATCCTCCTTGTCCGCGTCGTCCTTGCTGTCCTCGTCGTCGTATAAATCCACGTCGTCGTCCCAGCGAACAGGGCGGTTGGGGATTCGCCGGTCCCCTCCCGACTCGCGTCGGCGGTGGCCGCGCGGGTTTAGGGTCGCGGGCGGCTGGCGGTTCGCAATTGCCCGGTGGCCGTGCTCCAGGGCGCTCATGTCGTTCTCCAGCCTCGCGAGTTGCAACTTCGCTTCGTCCGAGGTGACACTGGCGACCACGGTGAGGCTTTGCTGCAGCTCCAGCACACGTGCTTCGAGGTCGCGCATGGTCCTCACGCCGTCCTCGAAACTTCCGGGAATCACGTGCGGCGAAAGCTCGTCGGTCGACCCGGGCGCGGCGCCGTCGCCGCCGAGCTCGGCGGAAGACACAAGGCGAAGCTCGTTGGGCCACGAGCCCCCTCGGGAAGGACCTCGAGGTGGACCTCGATCATGCGCGGGAAGGGTGGCTGATGGAAACGAAGTCCCGAAATCAGGGCCCGCCGCCGCGGCCGCCAAAGACGCGACGCCCGCGGGTCTCGCCACGCCGGAGCCGTCGCCGCCGACGCCCGCCGCCGCGGCGACCGCGACGCCCAACTCCGTGTCCCCGCCGCCCAGGCTGAGGGTCGCGGAGATTCGCCTTTGCATACTCGCGCCTGCCCCACCCGCGGCGTTCGTGGCCATGGCCTCCTGGTGCACGAAGTCGCGCAAGATGCCGTACCCGAAGTTGTCGCTCTCGCCCCGGCGCAGCTCCCCGTTCCCGCCGACCCCGCCGCCGGCGCCGTCGCCGATGTCCATGGAGGCGTCGCGCAGGAAGAAATCGAGCTCGGCGTCGTCCCCCGGTCCGAGGGAGGCTTGGTAATTGTCACCCGCGATGTTCCCCGCGAAGCCAACCTCGGAGAACCAAGCATCCGAGTCGTTTCGGTTCAGCTCGTGCGCGGCTAAAGACGCGACGCTGGGCGGCGCGCGGGTGTCGCCGAAACCGCCGGCCGCCGACCCTCTTCGGAACCCCGGGCCCGTCCCGTTCTGCCTGACTGTTTGCTCATACCCGGAATTCCCGTAGTGGTACTGATTAGGCGCGAGCTGGTGGTGCTCCCAGCCGTCGATCGCGTTGTTTTCGTGTAAGTTACCTCCGGAACGCACTCTCTGTACACCCCCCCCGAACCCGCCGCTGCCGACCAGCGGCCGCGCGCCGTGCACGCCGTGCGAAACGGACGGACCGGGGCCTCGTCCCCCGAACGAGCCGTTCCCCGCCGCCGCCGCCGCCTCCGCCGCGGCTTTCGCGGTGACAAGCAGGTAGTGCACCAAAACCACGCCCTCGTCCGAGTTCAAAAGCCAGTAACACCTTCGCTGGAACTTGGTGTTCTCCGCGGCGTGCGCGTAGTAGCAGTTCAAAAGCTCCACGTTCCCGACCTTGAGCTTTTCGTGCGTCTCACGGACCGTCTTGCCGTCCTTCTTCTTCTGCCAGTTGTGCCCGTCCTTGCGGAAAAAACGAACCGTCTTGCGGTCGAACAGGAACAGGGTTCCGGCTGGATTTTTTTTGTGGGGGTGGGGACGGGCATATGGACGGTGTTTGGGTGAGTAAGAGACGTCCGCAAATGCGCGCTTTCAAAAATAAAAAAAGAGAAAGGCGCGAACATCTTGAAAATGCGGCGTGGATCTGCGCGACGCGACCGCGCGGTCGACGCGTAACTACGCACCCGTGGGCGTCACCGGCGCGGTCTGGCTCAACTCGAAGTCGTATCCCCGGTAGTTAAGCAAAATGTCGCACACTTCCGTGTTTTTCAGCCACCGCGCTTTCGACTGCCGAAGCAGGTCCACCACGTGCGCGCGACTTGACCCGTCCGCGGCCACCATTGGGGGCTCGACCAAACATCGAGCCACGGCCCCGTCGCCGCGGGGAGGCGCCAAATTATCGCCATACGCGGACATCATTGCGCGCACGCGCGTCGCGGGCGCTCACGCCGCGCGGGCGAACGCGATCAAGTCAGCGCGCGGTGGTGTGGTGCAGTGCAGGGGACGCCCCCAAGGTTGGGGTTGCCTAGTCACCCACGATTGTTCTAGAAGTGCCTGTACCTTCCAAAACGCAGCGGGGAGTCTTTTGCCACCGAGTTTCGGGAATTTTGATAAAAAGTTCGCTCGCTCCGCGTAGTCTACCGCGCGGTCCGCAAATCGCCCTCGCCTCACTCCCTGTCACTCGTCAGCGCGTCCGCAAGGTCAAGCTCCGCGCGTACAAGGGCTTCACGTTCAGGGTCATCGTTTTGGAGTTCTGTAACGAGCCTTTCGCCCTCCGCGAACGACGGCGCGTAACCGCTGGACAAATCTGTTTGGCTCTCGCCAAAGGCTTTGTCCGCGGCGTTGGCCTTGACTCCGTCCATCCAACTGCGCGTGTTTTCCACTCGCAGTGGATCGGGAAAAAATCGCCCAACAGGTGCGTTGGCTTGTCCTTCCAAGGTTAAGTCGATCAGTCGTGACAACCCGGTCGCGGCGAGTTTCTGGTGCGCCGAGCGCTCGTCCCCGGAAAACGCGTTTTCGTAGAAACGGTTCAATCCCGTCATCCCCGCAGTCGCGACTTTCCCCGCCACGCCGCCGAAGCCGTCGGGCATCCCGACCGTTTGCCCGTACAGGGACTCGAACCCGTCCAGCCCGGTGCCGTAGTTTTGCGGGTCCGCTAGCACGCCAACCGTGGCCGGGTCAGGGAAGGACCCGGGGCCCGAGGCGGGGAAGGTTCCAAATTGTGCAGAACTCGCAAACGGCGACGAAAACGTGCCGGTCGTACCCGCCTCGGCGAGCGCCGATTTCAGTAAGTCGGTTTGCGTTTGAATCACCTTCGCGGTGTTCGCGGTCGCGGCAGTGGCGTCAGCGGAGGTACGCGCGATGATCTGTTCGGAAAGACGCAACGAATCAAGCACCGCGTCGCCCACCGCGCCGGGACTATCGAAGAGTCTTTTTTCAAAGTCCGCACCCTCTTCTTCGTCTTCGTTCGAGAGCCCGGGAAAGAAACGAAAAGGTTTTCGGTCCGAGGACGCATCCCTTCCCGTGAACCGCGGCCACGGGGATACGGATTCCGCGGATTCAGCACCCAGGGTCGCGAACAAACCGCGATACGCGTCGTTGACCACCGGGCGTGCGGCCGCGATGTTCTCCGCGCGGCGACGTAACCGCGCCAGCCACGCGTTCGCGTCGTCGAGGTCGGACAAGGAAACTCCTTCCTCCGGCGTGGAAGTGCGGACAGAGTCTTCGACAGAGTCGTAGTCAACCGCGTCTTGCGCGGCCACTGCGAGAGCGAAACACGCGAGGGCGAACACGGAAAGCAAACCGATGTGTCTCATGTGGGCGGGAACCGGGGATGCGTGGGGGAGCGCGTGTGGTGACTGTGGCGTGACGCGTTCGTCGTGGCCACAACAGCGAAAGGATATCGGGGACACAAACATTTTTGCCTTTTTTTTTTTTAGAACCTCCCCTGTTCCTCGACTACTCGACCCGAGGAGTCCGGCGGGCCACTCGGTGGTGTCGTGCTTCTCGCCTGCGAGCGCGAGGGCGATGTGCGTGGGGGCGGGGGCAGGCGGCGTGGCGGGGAAGTCGAGGCGCCGCCGCGGGGGAAGCCGGTGTTCGTGGCGGGAGGCTGCGTGGCGTAGGGGAGTGCCGATGCGACGCTGGCGTGAACCGTTTCGTGGACGATGCGTGCGTTTCTGTCTTGTGTCTCTTGTCAAGAATTGATAAATCGTTGTGTCAGCCCGTCCAAGCCTCGTGGGCACCATTGCTCGTGCCACCCCAGCCGCCGGTGGGTGCGCAGGTTGCACGGAGCGCGCGCCCCTCGCTCGCATCGGGAGATGTCGTTCGCGGCGGGGCGCTCCGCGGCCCCGGCGGGGCGCTGCGAGGGCGGGCCGCGGGGGCCGAGGCCGCGCACATTCCCCGGTGGCGCCTCGAGGCTCTCCGCTCGGTCCGCTAGGGTTGCCACGCGGGGCGGATGCGCGGGGGGCGCCGCGGTCGGGGGGCGCGGCACGTCAGCGGGTGGGCTGGCCTGCTCCGTCCGCGGGGTCGCCCGGCTCGGCGGCGGCGTTGAAGCGCGACGCGCGCCGCGCCGCCGCCGCGACCCGCGCCCTGGGCTCCGGCGATGCCCGGGATGGCTCTTCGTAAGACGACAAACTCGCGGCCGCCCGCGCCGCTCGCGCAATGAAGTCGACGCAGGGGGGCGGCGAGGCAGGGCGGGCGGCTTGCAGCGGGGCGCATGATGCTAGAGGAGGTGGCGGCGCCGACACGCGCGGTGGCGGCGGGGGCGGCGGCGCAAGGCGCGGGGGGTGGCGGGGGGCGAACCGCCGGCGTTGCGCTGAACCGCCTCATCACTCAGGAGGAGTCCCCGGAGGGTGTGCTTTGCCTGGTGGCGGAAGAGCTCGGTAACCTCAGTGACGTGAACGTGTCCACCGCGTTCAGCAAGCTCGGCAAGCTTTGCAGGTCCAGGTCGTTTCCACGCAACGTCGCGGCGGACGAAAGGTTTCGCGGGTTGACGGTGTTAGCGCTCGCAATGTGCGCCGACGGCCGGCTCCAGGCGCGAAACGTGGCGAACATCACGCACGCCGTGGGGAAGATGAGCGCAGCGGGGAAGCTCGCCGCCGACGACGCGGATTTCCAGGACACGCTGGCGGCGCTGGAAGGGCGGGTGATGCGGATGGCTCCGGACCCGGACATGAAGCCTCAGGAGGTGGCAAACGCAATCTTGGCGTTCGCGACGCTCGGGCTGATGCCGGGGGCTGAGATACGGGCGGCGCTGGAGGCTGCGGTGGTGCGGGTGGCTCCGGACCCGGACGTGAAGCCCCAGGCTGTGTCGAACGTAATCTGGGCGTTCGCGACGCTCGGGCTGATGCCGGGGGCTGAGATGCGGGCGGCGCTGGAGGCTGCGGTGGTGCGGATGGGTCCGGACATGAAGCCCCAGGAAACGGCGAACGTTGCGTGGAGTTATGCGACGCTCGGGCTGATGCCGGGGGCTGAGGCGCGGGCGGCGCTGGAGGCTGCGGTGGTGCGGGTGGGTCCAGCCATGACCGCCCAGGCCGTGTCGACCAAAATTTGGAGTGTCCTTTCGCTGGCCGCCACGCGAGCTGTTCCGCTCCCCGCGTGCTATCCCTCTCTGTGGCAGGCAGCCTTTGGGTTCGAAGAGCGTTCGTTCAATCGTGTCGAAATTTCGATGCTGTTTCACGCGCACCTGATACACACCGAGCTGGTCGGCGGAGTTCCGCGGGGTGAGGTGACTTTCCCGCCGTGGATCATGCACCAGGCGCGCGAGGCATGGATGTATTCGGCTCGGGACGACGTGACGGTTTCCAGGTCGGTCAAAGAGATCGCGTCAATCCTCGGCGACCTCGGCATTCGTAACGAGGTGGAGCGCCTCACGGACGACAGCTACTTCTCGGTCGACGTGTACCTGCCCGACGACGACGTCGCGCTGGAGTTTGACGGGCCGTCTCATTTCATCCAGATATGTGACGGCGGCGAGGGGGCTGCACCAGGTGGCGTAGGCGACGCGTCTCGCGCCTCGACGAGGAAGACGATGCGCACGGAGTTGCGCGACATGTTTCTCGCGAGGCGCCACCTCGTGGTCCTCCCCGTGCCGTACTTCGAGTTCGCCGAACTGAAAGGTCGGACGGTGAAGACCGAGTACGTGGCAGAGAAGTTGAGAGCGGCGGGTGTGGCCATGCAGGCGGTGAACCGCGACGGCGAGGAGGAGAAGCAGGCCACGGTCGCGAGTTGAAAGCGCGCTTGGTGTCTGCAATCAGCGCTCGAACTAGACATTAGTATTTCAGGGTAGTTTAGTGGAACACAAAAAACCTCACCGTCTCCAAGGCGCTTCCTGCAGCAACTCCGCGAACGCGGCTGTTTTCTTCAGCGTCGGGTCCGGGCAATAAAGCGCCTTTACTATGGTCCGCTCCCCGGTGGTCGCCTCCACGACTCGGTGCCAGGCTCCGTTCGCGGTGACCAGTAGGGCCGAGTTTTTACTCGGGGTTATTTGCCGCACCACGCCGTCGCTCCCCACCCACTGCGTGTGAGCGTCCGACTCGTTATCGACGGTGAACACCAGTTCCAGCTGCGGCTGTTCGTAAAGCTGCACGTCCTGGTGCCACTCCATGTTTGAACCTGGCAGGTACAGACGGGCTTCGATTGGGTAGTCGCCGCATCGCAGGACGGAGCATTTTGATACAGTTTTTATCAAATCCACCACGGCTTGGCCTGCGAACACGGAATACGCGAGGTCACTGACCGGCACCATGGCGCTTCGCCGGCCGCGCGCGACGGAAAAGTCGGGTTTCATCTTTTTGTTCGCGCGAAGCTTGGCGCACAGCTTCGCGACCACCGCCAAACTCTCTTCGTCGAGGAAGTGTGGGACGTACCACACCTGCGCGTCTGTGTCGGTGTGAGGCATGGTCGGGTCCACGGTTTCCAGGAAAGCAGAGTTGGCCAGCAACTCCAGCTCGGGGGGAGGCGTTAGGCTCAAGGAGGGCAAACGCCATTGCGTGGCAGGGTGCCTTCCCTTTTTGCGACCGAGGCGACCACCGCGGATCAACGCAGGTCGGGTCGTGCACCCAGTGCGTCCAGCGAAGCACACAGGGTGCCGCGGCTCGCGCACACACCGCGCCGCGAACGTCGACGACATTGTCGACATCGCACGTTTTAGTCGTGACACAGCGTGGGATGGATGTGCCGCGCCAAAAGACTAAGCAGTTTTTCCTTTTCCACGCAAGAGAGAAAACCGCCCGGGCGTGCCGCGGGCTTTTGTTCCGGCCCTCGTGAAACCGAAATGACGGCGCACCGCACGGTCACTCTCGCGCGCGCGATAGGTCCCAGGGGCGGCGGTCCTAAGCCCGGGGACCAAGTTCGACGCGGTCGGTCGTTCGCGCGCGGTGGACTTCGTGTCCGATCCGTGACACGAAAGCGGTGGAGGTTCCTCGTGTGGTGCGTGCGCGTTTCCTGATCGATCTAAAGACCCTGGTCTCCCGTTTCGTTTTCGGGGCACTTCGTTTGCCCTCGCCGGTTCCGCACCGCCCGACCTGCAGCCCCAGGCCCCCCCGCCCGCCCGCGGAGAGGACGATGAACATGTTTCCTGTGGTATTTGAATCAGTAAGCCAGGCCGGCTCAGCTTTGAAACTATCGAAACTGCTGACTCTTTGCGGGCTCCCGGGCGGCGGCTCGCGCGATCGCGCGAGGCGGCGTAAGGTTTTCGTCTGTTTTTCATTCGCGTTTTTTCCGCAACCGGCAATCTCCAGTGATGAAGGTTAAACTTTCGTTCTACCTAGGTCCGTGACAATGCGGATCCACACACCTTGGAGAACTGAGGAGATGCCGGCGCTGGTTGGTTTTTGGACGCGGACGCATACGCGGACGCATTCGCGGACGCATACGCGGATCGTTGCTCTATAGAGCAATCAGTCTCGCCCCCGACCGCGCCCGAATCGATTCTCGTGATTCAAACCGTCGTCTTATTTCCCGTGAGGATAAACTTGAGTTTGGAGACCTGAGATGAAGAATCGAGAATTCGCGGTTTTTAGGGTTCTTGCGGGATACGAACCGACGCACACGCACACAAACTTAAAGCCCGCTTTCACACGACGCACTCCAATTCACCGAGTCCCTAACCCGTCCCCTCAAAAATTGATCGTCGCGTCATTCGTCATCGTCGCAGAAAGGGAAAGGAGATTTGATCATACACTTTCCTCAAAAAATATACATATAAAAATATGGGTATTTTATTTTCGCGTCTTTGGAACGCGTTCGGGGAGAAGGAGGCCCGGATTTTGGTGTTGGGCCTTGACAACGCGGGGAAGACAACTATTTTGTACCGCCTGCAGGTTGGGACGGTCGTCAGCACCATCCCCACGATCGGGTTCAACGTCGAGACGGTGACGTACAAGAACATCAAAATGCAGGTTTGGGATTTGGGCGGGCAGACCAGCATTCGGCCTTATTGGCGGTGTTACTACCCGAACACGCAGGCTGTCATATACGTAGTAGATTCGTCGGATGTGGAGCGGATACAAACCTCCAAAAACGAGTTTCACGCCATCCTCGACGAAGACGAACTCCGCGACGCCGCGGTTTTGGTGTACGCGAATAAACAAGACCTGCCGGGGGCGCTTTCGGATTTGGAAATCACATCCGCGCTGGAGCTGGGCGACATCAAGAACCGCGAATGGGCGATTGTGAAAACCTCCGCTCTGAAAGGAGAAGGCCTGTGGGAGGGCATGGAGTGGCTCGTCAACGTCCTGAAAGCGCGGCCTTAGAGTAGGGAGTAGGCGGCCAGGCGCACGCGGCCAAAGAGCGTAGTCCACGTGTTGTAAATCGATTTGTACCAAGGTGTATCGACGTGTTGATCGGCGTTTAAAGCCCTTGTGTTGGGGCTGAACACTGCTTTGAAGTTTTGTCAGCAGTACACTTTGTACAGCTGGTGTCTTTGAAGAGTCTTTGACAAGGCAGAGTAATCACCCTTGTGAATTTTCCTCTTCGCATCTTGCGACGAAGACTTTTCCTGCTGAGAATGTGCTGAGAAACCAGGTTGTGGGGTTTTTCGTAGCGCTACGAATCGCGCTACTTCGAACCGTCCCATAAAACGCGTTACAAACGTCCGAGACCGCCACTCCCCCACTCCCCCCGACTCCCCACGACTCCCTAAAATGGGCATCGGCAGTTCCCTCCCCGCGAAAGGCAAGGTGGTGTTCATCACCGGCACGTCAAGAGGCATCGGCAAGACCACCGCGGAGCACTTCGAGAAGTTGGGGTACGTCGTGTACGGATCGTCCCGACAGGGAGGCGGTGGGAACCCCAAGATGCTTACGCTGGACATCACGGACCCGGCGTCGTGCCAAGCCGCGGTGGACGAGATCGTCCGCAAGGAGGGACGGCTTGACATCTTAGTCAACAACGCGTCTTTCCACTGCGTGGGGTGCCAGCAAGAGTTCACCATCGAAGAGCTGCGGTCGATCACGGACACAAACTATTTCGGAACCGTCAACATGATGAAAGCCGCGACGGGGCAGATGCTGAAACAGCGGTTCGGCCGAATCATCAACGTCTCCTCCGTGGGCGGCGAGGTGGGTATGCCCTTCAGCGCGGGGTACAGCGGCGCCAAGCACGCGGTGACCGGGTACAGCTACTCCGTCCGCCTGGAGCTCAAGCTGTACAACGTGTTCGTATCAATCGTGTCGCCGGCGGGTGTGCAGACGGGGACGCTCGAGATGGGCGCGGTGACGAAAGCCGCCGCGCACGGCACCGACCCGCTGTTCGCCACCGCGGTGGAGAAGTTCTACCAACGCTACCTGGTGCCCACGAAGGAGGACGAGTCCGTGGCCAGCATCAAGGAACAAGTCGCGGCCGCGATCGAGGGCGTCGCGAAAAACGCCAGCCCCAAGTTCATGAACCGCGTCGGGCTGATCAGCGGACTGGTCATGTTCCAAAAGCGAAACCGAAGCCAAGCCGCGTTCGAGGGGTTCTGGATGGGCGCCATGGGAGGAGGGATGCCCACCAAACCAGCGGTGGAGGCGTAACACGTTTTGGTGAGTTGATGATGTGTTGAGTTGGTGTTTTGAAACACGTGTTGAGTATCATAAACGTATGATCTGTTGTTAATACCTTACGGTACATTGTTCTTGTGAACAAGTCAACACGAAACGTTTTCGGAACCTCAAAATTCTAAAAAGAAAGTCACAGAAACGCCCCCGCCGCGGCGGGAACCGCGGCGTACGGCACCACGCAGTCCCCTAACAACGCCGCCGCGGCGGCGACGGCGGCGGTGACGCGGTGCGGGTCTTCGCAATTGTCTCCACCAATCATGGCGTTGTCAATAGAGATTTCCGTGGACCGGCCGCCGACGTCCACTTTCAACGTGTTTGGATTTTTTCCGATTTTCCAACACACGCGCGTGTCCGCTTCCAGAACAGTCGGTTCCTTTCCCTTCCCACTCAACCTCGCGGCTCGTTTTTCAGGCTCGCCCGCCGCGACCTGCGCCGAAACGGGTACCGCGAGCGCGGCGTGCAGACACGTGCCCACCGCGCGTTTCAACAGGTCGTGAACTCGTCTCGCGTCCCTTTGGCGGCGTTTACGTTTCTCCACCGCTTCTTTCTCGCCGGCCTTCGCGTCCTTCGCGCCGTCCCCGTCCCCCTCCGCGAGCTTCGGCTCCAGCTTCGCGAGGTACTCCTTCAGGTTGGGCAGAATCAAAAGCTGTGTAACTCGGGGTCCTAGCTCGGAAAGCCCGCAAATCGCGCCGTAGTGCGTGGCGAGGGGTTTGGTTTCGTCAAGAAGCGCTTTGAGTAACGTGCGCCTGGTACGATCAACGCCGAAAGGGTCAGGGAGGTCGTGGCGTGTATATCCGGGATTGGAAACGGGTCCTTCCGGAAAGTGACCGGGCGGTAAATTGACACAGGGCCCTGTGTCTTCTAACCACAGTACGCCAGTAAGAGTTACGGCCGTAGTAAACAGGGAAAAGAGGGGCTGTAATCAGTCTGGGGAATGGGTTAAATAGGAAACACGCACGTGATTCGCGGCTGAATGGTGGGGTACCGTTCGCCGAAGCGCCGGCACACCAGCGAAATCGTGGCGGCGGCGCGTTCCCGCAGCTGCCAGTGGTCGTCGCCATCTGTCAAAATACCACCTGAATCGTCACCACCTCCTCTGTTGCCTATTCGCTTCGCCACCATGCACGTCACCACAACAGGCATGAGCTGGTGCAGATACAGCTCCAGGTTTAGGTGTTTGTTCGAACTCAGGGCTTTGATCGCGGCGATCACGGCGTTGAGGCGGGGGACGTTCTTCAACGAAGTCGCGACTTCGGTTTGCGCGAACTGGACGAAGTAAGGCACGAGCTGGTGCAGGCCGTTGTCCGTTTCCATCGACTCAAGGGCGGCTCGTAAAACAAGTGACTCACTGCCCTCACCGCCGCCCCGGATCGTCGACGTCACGCGGTCAAAGTACAACTGCAACTCCGCGGAAAGCTCGTGCGCCAACGTCGGCTCCACCACGTATGGGCAATTACCCAGGCCTTCCGTGCCGGTGCCGGTGCCGGTGCCATTGGTTTGCGCGCGGTGTGACGCGGCTCCTCCTAGAGCAGGGACCTCATCAGGCGCCAATGGTGTTCGGAACGGTTTGTGTTGTGTGTTGTGTTTGTTCACGTCGGAGGGACCGTTTTCAAACGCCACGACGCCTCTTTTCGCGTCTCGAGACGTCAGTGGGTTTGGATTTTCGGGAATCACGGGCTGCACACCATCCACCGCGAGCCAGTGCGGTACCACGTTCACCGCGACGGGCGGTCGCGGCAGCCTCGCCGCGAGGACGTCCTTCAGGGTGAGCTCCTTTTCGTCCGTGAAGAACAACTCGGCGTGCCCTGGCACTTCCTTGAACGCCACCGGCCCGGCGCCCGCGGGAAAGCCGTACAGTGGGTCCACATCCCGCAATCGCAACGACGCGTTGACGTCCTCCGTGGTGATCACTCGCCGTTTGCTGTGCTTGGCGAACTTCATCGCATCCTGAATCACCTCCCGTAGACGGTACTCCACGTCAGGCGCGAGCGCGCGCGCGACTTCATCGGGCAGGGACTCGATCCCAACCTGCTGCGCGATTATTTTAATGGACTCGGGGTGGACGCGATCGTTTTCCACGGCAACCTGCCCCGTGGGTGTCGTGTCCGCCATGCCGCGCGTGCGCACAACACGCGACACGAACTCACGCGCGACGAGGCGAGACTCGGGCGACCGCGTGGGCGACGCGCGATGAGAGTGACTCCACGCGGTGGATCGACTGGAAGTTGTTTTGGCCATCCCGAAAACGTCGGTGAAAATGAAATTCTCAAGTTTATCCAATTTTGACGCGGTGGAGATATTCCTTCTCTCATGCCGCGCAGTCCCCAGAGCTCCCCGCGCGCGCCCCCGCGCTCCGCGTCGTCCGTCGACACCGCGCATGGGTCTCCTGGCCGATGCGGTGTCTCGTTTGACGTGGTCGTGCGCGTTCCCGTCCTCTCGGTGGAGCACGCGGAAGATAGAAGTGGTTCAACAATCGTGGAAAACGTTTCAAGGCGGTTCGGACGCGACGACCGTTGGAGTGGTGGTGTTCCGCCGGTTCCTTAAACGAAGCCCGGGGTTTCTTCAGCTGTTCCCGTTCCGGGACCAGCCCCTTGAAACCTTGTTCCTAAACGCCAAGGTACGGCTGCACGGCAAGCTGTTCATGGACACGCTTTCACGGACGATTGCGTTGCTGTCCGATGACAAGGCGCTGAAAAGTTCACTGTTCGACTTGGGAAGCCGGCACGCGGATTTGTACCGCGTGAAAACAGGGCACTACGAGGCCATGGGAAAGGCGTTGCTCGAGTCGCTTGAGCAAAGTTTGGGGCCCAATGGGTGGGACGAGGAAACACAGGAGGCGTGGGAGGAGACGTGGGCGCATATCACGAAGCTGATGCAGGCGGGGGCGGGGAGCAGGGACGTGTCGCACCGCGGGGACGGGTCCGTTCGGGGACGGGACTTGTCCAACCGGGGACTGAAAAGCCCGATAAAACCGAGCGTGACGCGTAACAGCTAGCGAACGTACGCGAGCTGAGGTGCCACAGCATTCCGCATAATTGTTAGCAAGGGCTATTATTATTAAGACCCTTGCTGTCGGCGGATTTAATAAAAAAACTGTCACAAAGTTTTTCGTTTTTTGCCAGTGTCAATATTTTGTCGTTTCTCTCCGCCGAATCTCCAGTCCGGGGCTCGCGGGAGCATGGCGACGGTGGACGCTTTTGAGGGTTTCGAGCGGGTTCTGCCGGCTCGGGGGCCTTTAGAGAATCGACGAGGACGAGGCGGCGAAAAGCAATGGGCGTGGTGGGTTCCCACGGTGGGCCTCGGGGTTCTTTTCCTGGTCCTGGAGGTGCTGGTGCAGGAATCGGGCGCGTGGTTTTGGCCGAATCGGGTGCGCGGCGCCAACACAGGTGCAGACCGGTTGGTAGATGTCGGGGGAGTGGACTTACCGGTTTCGGAGGGGAGGGTTCTGACGCCTTCGGGGGCGTCTGATTCATCCGAAGCGTCGGAAACGTCGGAAACGGTGGCACCAAACACCACGCGCACCGCCTTGGATGACCAAAACGAAATGACCTGGTCCATGCTTCTTCCATCCGTGACAACCGACGCGCGCGTGTTTGCGAGCCGCGGCGCGCACGCCACGTTGGGCTTCGTGTGTTTCTCGTCCCCGATTCCTGGCGCGGACGCGGAGACCATCGCGATCACGCGATTTACCCCAGTCACAACGCGCCCCGACCACGTGCACCACATCACCGTGTTCGGGTGCGACGCGAGGGTCGAGGAATTGTACGGCGGGGTCACGTTCGGCCAGGGATGCGCGACGTGGGGGTTCGCGATGGCGCCGTCGAGAAAAAACAATTCGCAAACAACGCCGCCGTGCCGCGTGGTGCTGTACGCGTACGACAAAGGCGCGGCTCCGTTTGTAGCGCCGGAAGGTACCGCGGTGCACGCCGGTGCCGGTACGGGAATCACGCACGTGATGTACCAGGTGCGTTTGCGTTTCACCAAATCCCGCCAAGACTGTTTGCCCATACTCAGTACAAGACTGAGACTTTATTTTTACAAGCACAGGTGCATTATTTAGCGCCGCTCGAGGGCGGCGACGAAAAAGAAGTAGTCGCCGAACCGCCCGCGCCTTGGCCCGACCGAAGCGGCGTTTTGTTCGACTTGGTGGTTGGCCAGTGGTTGATTACCGAGAAACGCATCACGAAACGGCTTGGCATTTTAGCCACCATGCACACGAAGATGACCCTTCCCGCGGGTGAAAAAAACGTCGAGTTTGAGTACGCGGTCGGGCCGTTCGCGAAACGGCTGGCGCCCGATTTCGCGAGCGCCGGCGGTGTTACTTTGACGAGTAATAACGATGGTCTATCCACTGGTGACGAAAGAAACAGCACACGCAACGACCACGCCGAACAAGTAAAAGAGCTCACCCTCGTCGCCGCGCACATGCACGGCCACGGCATGCTGACGCGGTACGAGTTCGGGGTGGTTCGGGGGGGCGAACGAATAAAAGCGGGCGTTTTGGAGGCGTATGGGGGGTACGGCTCGGATCAATCCTTCCAAACGCTTCCGGTGGAACGGGTTGGAAACACGGAAGGATCCGCGAGTAATAATTCAACACCTGGAAAGACGGAAGGATCGATGAGTGACGACTCAAGAACAGTCGAAGACAAAGACGTGTTCGGCGGGGTTTGGCGTACCGACAAGGGAGGGGGCGATACCGTCAAAATGCGCGTTGACGACTTGCTGTACGTCAAGTGTACGTTCGACACGCGCGGCGCGAAGACCAACACGTCGCGGGAAAAACGCGTCGGCGGAGGAACCGATGCGCGTTGGAGCGAGTCAAACGTCGATACGGGCGACACCGCGGGAGTTCCGTCAACAAACACCCCCAGGGGTAAAAACGTCCCGTACGGCGTGGGGCACGGCGAGGAGATGTGCGGGCAGCTTGTTTATTACTACCCGTTCGTCACGCGAGTTGGTGTTGACGGCGGGATGGTACGGCCGGAACCCGCGCTGGACGATTTGGAAAACGCGCGGGACAACGACTTGTTCAACATCGTGTTCGGAGACCGAAGGGTGAACAGCACCACGAGCGGGGATGGGAAATGATTTGTTTAGGTTTAGGGGTATCCCCGGGGATGATAGTAAATATATGCTGATGGGTTTAGGTTGTTCAGTAATATCCCCGTAGATAGTAGTAGTAGTTTTTAGTTTCACTTTGTGTATCTACCTCGCGCTTCGTTTCGCCCGCGGCGGCTTCCCCGAGGACCGCGCGCCGTGTAACGTCGGCGAAACCCCGAGCCGGCTCGGCGACGGCGGCGTTTCGTGGAGCGGCGCGCCCGGAGATCCGGCGGCGTTGGACGCGTTTATCGTGGTGGGCACGCCGAAACCCACGATGGGAGGCGCGGCGGCGGCGACTGCGGTGCCGTTGCCGCCCGCGAATCCGAAACTATGAACCCGGCGACTCGGGAAGGGACCGCCGGGTTCCGCGGACCCGGGGGACACGCTCGCGCCTCGTCCGTTGCCGGGCGCGTTGCCCGAGCATCCGTTGCCGAAAAGAGGCGCGGGCCCCAACAACCCCCGGGTCAGTTTCCGCGGACGCGGGTTCAGGGAATTTGGCAGTGAGTTGTTGAACCCCCCGTGGTGGTGCTGGTGGCCGCCGTGCGAGCCGTACCGACTGCCGCTTCGGCTGTCGTGTCCCCGCGTGCCCTCGCTCGCGTCGTCGTCGCTCGTCTCGCCGTCGCTCTCGGACGCGGAGGCATCGTCGTAACTCATCTTGCTCCCCAGATCCGTCTCGTCATCCAAATCCACGTCAAAGTCGTCCAAGTCATCCTCGTCGTCAATCTCCCGTCGCACCTCGCCTCGCCAAGCTACGTACGTGATCGGTAGCCGAAGCAGCGAAGCGCTTCGCCGAAGGAGGTACGGGTCGAAGGGGAAAAACATCCGAAGCGGCCGCCGCGAGCGCACCGCTTCCGCGACGTCGGCGCCGAGCACGGAAACGACGCTCCCCACACGACGCAGCGTTTGCGTTTGCGCGAGTTGACCTGAGGACACGTCACAACCATCGCCGCCCGGTTTCGCATGTTTAGCCGCCTTGCGCTCCGCAACGTGCCTTCCGATCAAGTCGTCGTCGAAACCGGGAAGCCGCGCGTCGGAGGCGCGGTGCAGAAACTCCAAAACCACGCTCGGCAAACACGTTTTCAACGGGTCCAGTTTGTTGTACAGCGCGTTGAGCAGAGGGAGGGACCGCAACGCCTCCGCGGGCGCGCCGCCTGATTTCAAAACGTCATCCATGCGGTACACAAGCACGTACATCAAGCACTGGCACGCGCTGTCGAACACCGCCAGGGTGGCGGCGCTGGCGGTGGCAAACTCTGGTACGACGAAAAAGAAAGTGTCAGTCGGAACGTATGCGCAATTGCGCAGGCGGAACGCGGTGATTGGGAAAGGCCCGTACCCGACGCGCCGGTTCCATCCGTGGAGGCGCCATTTTCGATTTCGATTTCCAACCCCGGCCCCTCCGCGGACCCGCCGTCCTCCCCAACGCCGCTCTCGTGGATCTTGAACGAGCTCCCGAACCCCCTGGCTAGCGCACCACCAGTTATGGTGCTTTTCTTCTGAACTGATTGCCCAACGGAAATAACCCCACTGCCACTCGCCGCGGAGTCCGCGAGCGAGACGCACCAGTTCGTGACTCGTGTCAGCGCCTTGGTGAGAAACTCTGGGGGGAGGAACGCAGCGCGGCTCAGGAACGACGCGAGGTACGCCGCGGACGCCAGCCGGCCGGCGGGGGGGTGGTGCGGGTTCGTTACGCGTTCCACAAGGGCGTCCACGATCCGGCCGCTTAAACCGAAGGAAGCGCCGAAGGAATTACCGCTGCTGAAAGGGAGGTTTAAACAAGACTCATCGGAATCGCCGACCCGCGGAGGCTCGCGATCCGCCGCGTCCCGCGCGCAGACGTGGAACACTAGGAACTGCGTGAACTTGGAGGTGTGCGCCGGGAGCAGGGTACTTAAAAAAATGCCAAGAACGCAGTCGCCAACCCCGTTCAAGTCCCCGCGGTCGATACGAGTATCAACGTGCGCCAGCACTGCGCTCATCATGCCGTCCAGGGTGTCCGCGGCTTCGTCAACCGCGAACGAGCTTTGTGGACCGGTTTCCCGGTTTCCACTCGACGCGGCAGGCGACGCGGCGCCGTTTCTGTGGTACCCGTTGCCCCCTCCTTTGTTCCGGCCGAACTGCCCCCCAGCGCGTTGCCGCGCATCCCTCTCCCACACCGCCGCCTGCCGCGTCATTTCTATTTCGATGGTCTTCTCGATGTCGTCGAGTTCGAAAACGTCGTCCACGGCGCCGAAGCCGTTCGTGCGGTCGCCGTCCTCGCCGTCCCCGTCCATGTCATCCTCGACGTCCGTGTCGCTCCCACTACCGTTGTCACCACCCGGGTCTCTAATGTGCTCCCACGTGATTTCCACGTCAACTTCGAGTAAGTGCGTTGTGACGCCTCGTAACAAGGCGTCTCTCAACGACTTGCCGATCTCGGTTTCCGCGACCCTAAACGCGCACCGCAGGTACTGGGTTTGTATATTTTTGTGCGCGCTTTTGTGCGGTACGTGCCGCAACAAAACGGTTCGCAACACGCTCGCCGCGAGCGGCACCAGCGTCAGAATCGTGGTCACCGAGGTCACCACGCCTGCAGTTACTGTCTCTGCCGTTCGAAGGGCCCCGGGTGTGGAGAGTGAGGCTGTGCCGTGAGGGTCAATACTCCTACCAGAGCCGTGCATCGCGCTCGCGTACGACGGCGACGTCCCGAATCTTTCCTTTGCGTTGTCTCCCAGCCAATCCTTGTCCAGCAGCGCTAGGTCGTACCCCTGGGGAGGCGTGAAGAAAGACACCAGCATCTCCAAGCATGTCTGTAGCAGCGACCCGGTGTGCGTGGATACCAGGTTGACGCAGAACTCGGTGACCAACAGCGCGGTGGCTTCGCCGCACCGCCAAGGGTTGACGCCCAGGACGGTTCGCAGAAGCTCCTCGTGGTTGGTTTCGCAAAGTGAGGAGACGCACTCCACTAACACGGTTAGCATCAAAAGCTTGTCCTGTGCGACGTCCGGGGCCTCCAGCCCGTCCAGTGCCTCTAGAAGCTCGTAGTACTGCGCTCTTTCGCCGTTACGCACGCCGTCCAGGGCGTGTTTCACGAACGCGCGTACCAGCGACTTCGCTTCATCCGCATCGAGATCGTCCTCATCCTCGTCGTCGTCGGTGCGCCGGGAAGACGTCGCCGCGGACAACGAAGCCTCACCGCTTCGGTGACTGAACCGCTGTCGCGCCACCGCGGAGAGATCCATCACGAGGCCGGAGCACCAGCCTCGTGACGAGGACGCGACGCCGGCGACCACAAGCGCGTGCGTCGCACTGCGTCGGCGGCGTGGGAATCTCCTCCAGAAAAGGTTGCCCAGTTTTCGGCGAGCGAAACCGCGAAGGATGGGCCTTTTTCTTTCGAAATACCCATACGGAATACCCAGAAGGGATGCATGCGTCGGCGCGACGTAAATTCTCATGTCGACGAATCCCTAGTGGATAGCTTTCCCACGATTGCGTGCGTGTCACGCGCCACACCGGAAGCGCACGCACGTGTGTCCTCTCCCACCCCTCCCTCGCATTGTCCGCGATGGCGCTCAGCATGGCATCCACCGCGTCCCCGGCTTCGTTCGCGAGCCGCCGCGGCGGCGCGATGGGCGTTCGCGTCCGCGCCACGGCGGTCGAGGGGGCGGCGTGTGTCGTGGCACGTCGTCGCCAAACGCGGCTTCGCGTCGTCGCGAAGGACTACCCCAAGCCCGCGCAGATCGCGAACACGGACAACTACCGCGAAGGCGCGGCTTTGTCGCAGAAGTTCGTTGACCTGAAGGACCTTGGGACGAAGAAGCGGGTGGTTATCGTGGGCGGGGGTTTGTCCGGGTTGAGTTGTGCGAAGTACCTCGCGGATGCGGGCCACGAACCCATCGTGCTTGAGGGACGCGACGTGCTGGGCGGCAAGGTAAGCGCGTGGCAGGACAAGGACGGGGACTGGATCGAAACCGGCTTGCACATCTTTTTCGGCGCCTACCCGAACATGATGAACCTGTTCGCGGAACTAAACATCGAAGACCGGCTGCAGTGGAAAATACACCAGATGATCTTCGCGATGCAGGAGCTCCCCGGCGAGTTCACTTCTTTCAACTTCATCAAAGGCATCCCCGCGCCGTTGAACTTCGGTTTGGCGATTTTGATGAACCAGAAGATGCTGACGCTTCAGGAGAAGCTACAAACGGCACCGCCGTTGATTCCTATGTTGATTGAAGGGCAGGACTTCATCGACGCCCAAGATGAACTATCGGTGCAGGATTTCATGACCAAGTACGGCATGCCTCAGCGCATCAACGAGGAGGTTTTCATCAGCATGGCCAAGGCGCTGGATTTCATCGACCCGGATAAGCTCTCCATGACCGTGGTGCTCACTGCGATGAACCGTTTCCTGAACGAAACCGACGGCCTGCAGATGGCGTTTCTGGACGGGAACCAGCCGGAACGCCTTTGCGCGCCGATGGTACGTATTTCCCACCCAACACATTCCGCCTCCCTGATTGCCCATACGAGACTGACATTTCTTTTATTTCAATCCAGGCGGCGCACATCAAAGCGCTTGGCGGGGACGTGCGCATGAAACAGCGCGTCAAGGAGTTCGTTTTGAACCACGACGGGAGCGTGAAGCACTTGAAAATGGTCAGCGGCGAAACAATCGTGGCGGATGAGTACGTCAGCGCGGTGCCGGTGGATATCATGAAACGCATGATGCCCAAACAATGGGGGGTCATGCCTTTTTTCCACCAGATCCAAGAACTGCAGGGCATACCCGTGATCAACATCCACATGTGGTTCGACCGGAAACTGCAAAACGTGGACCACCTGTGTTTCTCGCGCTCGCCACTCCTTTCCGTGTACGCGGACATGTCCACCACGTGCAAAGAACACTACGACGAGGAACGCTCAATGCTGGAGCTGGTGTTCGCGCCGTGCTCGCCAATCGCGGGTGGCAAAACCAACTGGATCGCCAAGGTGCGGGGCTTTCCCAATCACCACGTTCCGCCTCTGCGATTGCGCATACTCGTCCTGCGAAGGGACTACTACGACCAGAAAGGCGCATTCCCGAGGACTGTTACCACGACTGTTTACGTAATACCAACCCCGGATATACGCGCGGCCGAGAGACTGACACTTTCTTTTTCATTGTACAAGTCCAACCAGGAAATCGTGGACGCCACGATGGTGGAGCTGGAGCGTTTGTTCCCCCTGGAAATCGGCCCCGGGTCCCCCGACGGTGTGGGGGCCATTTTGCGGAAGCACGCCGTGGTCAAAACACCGCGGTCCGTGTACGCGGCGATTCCCGGACGGAACAAGTACCGCCCGTCGCAAAGCACGCCCATCTCCAACTTCACCTTAGCGGGGGATTGGACGAGCCAGAAGTTCTTAGGCTCGATGGAGGGCGCGGTGCTGGCGGGCAAGCTCGCGGCGGAGGTGGTGACGGACAAGGCGGTGTACGGCGCGAGCACCAAGGGTTTGAAGAAAATCATGCCCGACGTTATTAAAGAAGCGGCGACGCTGACACAAAAAGAACCCGTGGGGGCGACTGAAGGGGAATCCGCGCTGACCTTCGGCGCGGGCGCGGTGATGACGGACGTGGAGGAAAAGGAACTTATCGTCATCGACCCGGAGCAAATGGTGGCAATGGACACTCGCGTCACCGCGCCGGCGCGTTAAGGGGTTGTTTTAACACCGTGTTATTGTTTGCCGCAGCGAGTCGGTAACGCCGAAAGAGAGGTTATACGACTCATTCATTTTTTATTTTTAGTCTCCGTCTCGCAACTGGAGCCGTTTTTCGCGTTCCCGCTCCGCCAAGTACGCCTTGTACCGCGTATCTTCCAGCGGGGGAACCGCGTTTGCCGGTTCCTTCATGTCGTTCCAGTCCCGCTCCACCCCAGGCAAGCCTCTTTGGTGCCACACCCCTCGGAAACGCTCCAGCTCTTTAGTCTCCGCTCGTAGCGCGTCAAGCCCTTGCTGCAGTAATTCTTTCTGCCCAGGGTCCGCGTTCGCACATCGCACCTCGAAGAGTTCGAGTTGCGTACGCAACGCATCGCGCGTCTCGTCACTCACAGAACCTCCGAAACGCTCGGGCTTGCGCGAAATCCCGCTGCCGGTCATGACGGGGGGAAGTGCGGAAACCACAAGGCGCGGCACGGTGTGGAAGCTCGGACACCCCGAGGCGGCACGATGTCGTGACGACGGTTGAACTCCCGAGCGTGTTTTTGACATTTTGAGTGCCGTCTTGTGAACGAGTGTGATTTCTGACGTCGACTGCGATCAGCGTCACTGCGGCGCGGTCATCATTTACATCGCCAAAGAGGACCGCGCGACGAATACGCACACCTCCACGATGTCGGCGTCGACGTCCGCGGTGCTCGGCCTGGGCGCGAGTGTGGGGTCTCGCGCGCGCGGCGCGAGGTCGCGCGCGCGGCGCGCCTGCCACGCGTCGCCCGCGCCGCACATCTCGCGCGGTGCCCGATTACAGATCTGCCTCACCGCGACCGCGAAGGGTGACGGCGAGAGGCCGGGTCACGACGCTGGCGACGGACCTGCGACGACGAGTGACACGAGTGAGCCGGGGTCGTCGGGGGACGTTTCCACCGATGCGGGTGACACTTCAAAACCACAGGTCAAGGTGAAACAGGTCACCGCAAACCCCAACAAGTCGGTTTTGGCGAGCTTGGGGGATTCCAACCAAGCGTCATCTGCGCCCGCGCCCGCCGGCTTCGCGAAACTCGTGCCCTCGCGCATGCGCGCGTGGTTCGACCAGATCCCGGCTAAGCGCCGAGCCGAGCGCTTGGAGCACCTGTTACTAACGGCGGAGTCGGACAAGGAGAACTTTGTTAAGCAAGACGCGTACATGCGCGAGTTGGCGGCGAACGAGGCGTGGGACGAGGTGCAAGTTCGGTTCGAAAGCCGAACCGTGGAGAGCGGCCCGGGCAGCGTCGTGGCGTATCTCCGAGCGTTGGCTGTTACCGGTCGTCTTGAGCAGTTAGACGGCCGGCCTGATACGAAACAAATGAGCCCGTCGCAGCTCTCACTCACCGCCGCACAAGTGATGAGGGATACGAACATGAGTTCCGAACAAGCCGTCGCGGCGGTCGCCGAAGCGGTCGCGACGGCGGCGGCGGAGAAGAGCGCGCTTCCGGGGTTACTTTCAGATTTGAGCCAAAGAGCGGTGCCTTACAAGCTGCAGCAGCAAAACGAAACAGACACAAGCAAACAGCAACTGGCAATAGGCAGGTCACCCAACCTCCCCATGCACGTCGTGGTGGTGCCCGCGAACGGGGGGTACGACGCCTTCGCGGCGAATCAAAACTCGCGCGCCGCGAAAGGCGGCGGGTTGATCAACTTTGTTTTTTACTCAGCGCTGCTCGGCGTGCTCGGTTCGGCGGCGATGGGCGCGGCGCAGAAACACGCGTCGGGTGTCACCACGGGTGCTGCTTCTTCTGGGTCCACTACGTCATCAAAAAGCTCAGGAAACACATCAGGAAACACATCAGGAAACACAAGTTCCGTGTCCGGTTTGCTTCCGAGCGACGGCAAAAAGCTCCCCGGCGCGTCCGCGGAGGATAAAAAGTCCAGTTTCGACCCGAAGGAGTACGACGCTTCG
>Ga0209302_10000513_pt1 | contig 22700 bp, 14 predicted proteins | sample ArcOceMetagenome_2_FD_187445 | JGI IMG/M metagenome (GOLD analysis project Ga0209302, IMG submission 187445) | Marine eukaryotic phytoplankton communities from Arctic Ocean - Arctic Ocean ARC135M Metagenome (SPAdes) (version 2) | ecosystem: Environmental > Aquatic > Marine > Oceanic | place... | reverse complement strand
AAAAAGAAGAAGAAGAAAAAAAAGAAAAAGAAAAAGAAAAAGAAGAAGAAAAAGAAAAAGATGAAGAAGAAAAAGATGAAGAAGAGGAAAAAGATGAAGATAAAAAAGACGAAGAAGAAGATGATTCAATATTTAATTTATCTTTAAATTCAGATTTAGATAGTGCTAGCAATGATAATAAAACGAATGTTCCAGAAATGACAAAAGTAAGGTTAGAGGACTCTTCACAAGAGTCTTCACAAGAGTCTTCTCAAGAGTCTTCTTCAATGGGCGGCGGAAAAGACAATGATATGGATATTGATTTAACAAAATTATCTTTATCAGGTTCAAAAAATTTATTTATTAAAAGATTACATCAACGAGACCCAAAATTGTTTTTAAAAAAAAGTATACCTAACTTTAATTCATATGCCAAATCATGTGGATGGCAATATAAAAAAGTTCCGGTAATATTGACTGCAGAGGAAAAAAAATATATAGATGAAAAAGATAAAAATTCTGGAAACAAGTCTTATGATGAATATATAACTTATGGTACTGGTAGTAAAAAATATCATTATATATGTCCAAGATATTGGTGTATTAGAGACGATGATGGTAAATCAAGAAGTTTAAGTTTGGAGCAAGTAAATAAAGGGGAATGTGGTGGATGGGACGCTGTAATCCCGGAAGATGCAAAAAAAGTTCCGAAAGGAAAAAGAATATTTGAATTTACAGACGGTCGTTTTCATAGAGAAAAAAGTGGTAAAACATCAAAAGAGAATCCGTTAATATATAAACAATTATATCCATCGTTTTTATCACCTGATAAACATCCTGATAAATTATGTATTCCGTGTTGTTATGGACAACCGACTACATACGGAAAATACACAAAAAAATATATGAAAACAAAAAATGGAAAAAGTGAGATGGTTTTTTATGATAAAGAAGAAGAAAAGATTGTAAAAAAAAAAGATATTCCAAAAATTACTTTACAGAATGCTTGGAAACCAACCCCCGTTCCTGAATTTCAAATTGATAAAGATGGAAAAATAAATTTGGAAAACGTTGTTGGTAATAAACAAGAAAAACCATTACCTTCAAATGAAAGAGTAATTAATTACAATACATGCAACCAAGAAACAAACGGAGAAACAAAAGGAGAAACAAAAGGAGAAACACGAGGAGAAACAAAAGGAGAAACACGAGGAGAAACACTAGGAAAAAAAAAGAATAGAATGAATGAAGAATCTTTAAAAAACAAAAAACTTGAAATGAGGAAAACAATGAAATCGGTTCAAATTATAGATGAAAAACCATTACGAGAAGCGTTTCCTTTAAATAAAAATCAGTCTGGTTATCTAACTCTTGCTTTGCAAAAATTCTTAAATTATGACAATGAAAGTAGTTGTTATCAATCAAGAACAAATTTCAATCTAAAAAAAAATAATTATTGTGTTTTGAGATTAGGTATTGATAAGAATACAAAAACGTCATTTTTATCTTGTATAGCAAGTGCGTATAATGATATAATAAACAAAAATTTTTATAAAAAAAGAAAGTTACATTTAAAAAACGTTGATAAAAAAACGATATCCTTAAAATTATTAATAAAAAAATTATCAAAATTAAAATTAGATACTTTTATAAAATTACAGAACGGGTCATTGATTGATATATTTTCATCAAACAAAAAAAATGTAAATATTGAAAAATATAAAAACTCTGTCATTTATAAAAAAAGTGTTGGTAAAAAAAATTGGAGAGATTATTTAAATTATGTTATAAATTCTTACAAGAATTTTATTAAATATTTGAAAGACGACAAAAGCACATTAAATTATGAATATCTTTGGGATTTGATATGCGAACCAAAGAGTTCAAGTGGATTATTATTCGAAAATGGAATAAATATTATTCTTTTAATAAATCCAAAAGATAGTCAATTAGAAAAGATAGAACTCATTTGTCCAAAAAACCGTTATTCGAAAAATTTATTTTTTCCTTCAAGGCCAACGATAATAATGTATTCCGAGAATAATATATATGAAATACTTACATTGCAAAATTTACACAATGAGAATGGTAAATCTTATGGATTAGATATAAAAAAATATTTTGAATTACAAGAACTAGAAAAATATTCTCCTGAATTATTAAAAAGTATTGATTATATTAAATTAATGATAAATAAACAATGTGGTATAAAACAAAGTTTGCCAAATATTTATACATATTATGAGAACAATTATCTCAATGATATAATTGAAGTTCTAAAAGTTTTAAAAATTCCTGTTATTAGACAGTTGATTAATTTTAACACTCAAGTTATCGGAATACTTATAAATTTTGATAATAATGAATTTTTTTTACCTGTGAAACCCTCAAAAATATCAGGTGAATATGAATATGAATTTATGGAAGAAAACTTTAATGGTTTGGAGTTTGAAAAAACAGTAGAAATAACTAAAAATTTATCACAAATAAGTAATAATAAATTATTAGTAAAAATAGAAGGATTAATTATTGATGAAGGATTGTTGATTGGAATTTTAACAATAACTAATCAATTTATACCAGTAAACCCAATAGCATATGATAAATTAAGAATGAATCCTACAGACGAATACATAATAATAAATTCAAAAAACGAATATATAAACGATAGTAATATTTTAATGAATGATGATGTAGATGTGGAGAGAAAAATGGCGGTTAAAAAGGTTGAATTAGAGTCAAAATTCTACAATGTTTTCAGAAATTTATTAAAAATTTTATTAAAAAATATGGATAACAAAGAAAAAAAAGAAGAGTTGAATAATATATTAAATAAAAACAGGGACTATATTTCTTTATTGGAAGAAGTTAACAATTTTATAATACAAATAATGAATAATTATATAAAGTTTGCAGATATACCAACGGATGATTATGATAATTTAAAAAATATATCAACATGTTTTAATGAAAATCAAAATATTTGTAAAGAAAACAATAATAATTGTGTATATGAAAATGACACATGTAAATTAATTATACCAGATAAAAATTTATTAAGCGGTGAGAATAACTTTGATATATATTTTTTTCGATTAAGTGATGAATTAATTAGATTTCCAAAAATTAGAGAATATATTATACAAAGTGATATATATTTATCTTTTGAAAAAGTAAATTACAACTTAAATTACAACGAAATTCTTTTATTAGAAGAAATATTATTAGAAGAATATTTTGAAAATATTGAAATAAAAGCTTTTAACAAATTTGCTAATATTAAGAATTCTTATGATGAAATAGAACCCATTAATACAGTTAAATATGATTTTAATTTTGAAATGTTAGATGAAATGAATAGAAATAACATTGAATCACGAAAATTAGAATCACGAAAATTAGAATCACGAAATTTAGTATCACAAAATTTAGAATCGCCAAATTTAGAATCACAAAAAATGGAAACAAAAACAAAACAAATGATTCAAAAGTCGTTGTTTGAAAAAGATATATATCAAAGTTCAATTAAATGTATAAATCCTGATTTTTTTAATAGAAAAATTAATTTAAAAAAATACAAAGAATTTAATGAAATAAATAAAGATAGATTTAAAATAATCGAATTTTTTAATACAGAAATATGTACTTTTCAGATAATTTTAAATATAATTAGGTTACAACAAAATAAGTATATCGACATGAATGAATTAAAAAAACAATTATCAAATTTGATTGAAGAAATATATACAGATAAAAAATCACAAAAAAATATAAAAGAAATATTTAAATTATCAAATAAAATGCAAATTTATAATTATATTGGAAAAAATACTTTTGAAACTTTAGTTTTTAACGAAATATATTATTTAACGGAGTTCGAATATATTTTATTTGCGTTACATTATAATATAAGATTAATGTTAATATCAAGAACTGAAATGGGGTCTGTTAATAATAATGTCATTTTAGTGGATATACCTTCAGATAATACATTTGTTATTTTATTAGAAAATTATAAATTATATGATTATAAAAACCCTGAAGAAAATAACATTATACCAAATATGGGAATATTGGAACATAGAAATAGTATATCTATTGATAACGATATTTTAGATATTAATGACAATAATATCATAAAAATAAGAGATATAAATGATTATTTAACTTTAACAATGAGTAAATTTAAAAAATTTAAAAAAGAAGAGACCCTTTATAATAAAGAATTATTGACAAAAAGTAAAAAAGTTTTGAAATCTAGAAAAACGGGTTCAAACGAGGAAAAGAAAAGAAAAATAAAGTTATCTAAACCCAAAATTTAATCTATTTCTAATATTTACTGAACTATGTAAATTGCTAGGTGAACGAGGAATTTCATTTGTTGAACTAAAAGGGTCTCTGTTTATGGGTGGTAAATATATTGTAGAACGACGTCTATATATAAAATTGTCTGGAGATATAATTGTATTTTGTTCTGTTTCATTTAAAGTTGAAACATCATTCATAGCATTATTAATTATTTCGTTTATTGTATTATTTGATTCTGTTAAAATAGAATTTGGGGTAATTGATTCATTTGGCAAAGAAAACGCCACAGCACTATCATTCCTTACCGTGTTTAATGAAGTTAATTCACTAATTAATTCCGATGTGTCATATCTTATACCTTCCATTTTATTTAAATGTAAAAATTCACTATTCGTTCCATGATTCTTTATAACTTTTTTTAATTCTATTAAACATTTATCTTCAAAATAATCTTTTTTTAAAGGATTGGATAAATACTTTTTTTTCAAATAGAACTTTACACTTTTTTTAAAAATATCAACCATTTTCGCCTTTTTAAAAATACTAATACTTGTCTTAACTAATGCATAACTGGTTTGTTTTCTAAAATCATGACATAATGTAATGATATAATCATATAATTCACTGATATATCCATTTTTTATATAATTATCAATAGCGTTTTCTTTCAAAAGTTCGTATGATTTTAATTTAAACTTGATTATATCAAAATCACTTTTATAATAATTTAAAATTATTTCTGGTAAAAAATATTTTGTGTTGCTGAATGCAATTAAAATATTATATAAATTATATTTTTTAAAATATAAATTTGTATAAGGATTTTTTAATTTTAAAGGAATTGAAAACATATTTTCATTATTATATAGTGAAATTTTTAAAAGATGTATTAAATCTAGTGTTCTGAAAGAATATATTGTTTTATTTTCAATAATTTTAATAATTTCATTATTATTATAATTTTTTAAAGGAATAAATCTTAAATCTTTTTCAAATTCATATTTTTTATAAATGTTTCTCTTTAAAATTCTTATAAATCGTTCTAAAGTATTCTTAATTTTTTTCCCTTTTAAATATAATTTCTCAATTATTTGTTTTTCTTCATCATCGTCATGTTTATAATTTATAACAATATCGCTGAAATAATATATATCTGATTTTAAATAATTTCCTAGGGTAGTATCATATAAATTAAAACAACTTGAAATTATTTTAACATCATTGTCTGTTTTAATATTATTTATTATCGTTTTTATTAACATTATATAATGTTAATAAAAAAAATAAATAATATTATTTTTTTATAATTTTTATAATTTTTATAATTTTTATAATTTTTATAATTTTTATAATTTTTATAATTTTAGAAATCTATTTGATAATCATCTGCAATATTACCAGAATTAATAACAGAATTATCATCAACATTAGAATCAATAATAATTTTATCTTTACTACACGGGTCGTCTGGAGAATCAATAATTAATTGTTCATCGATATTTTCTTGTTTTTCCAATTGTTTTTCTTTAATTTTAGATGTTTCACTTAACAATGATTTTAAATTTAATAAAATTTGGAATGAACCAGTACCAAAATATCCTTCTTGACCAACCATAACATTTGATGAAACACCAGTCATTAAATCTAATTCGGCATGCCTCGCAGCACGAAGAAACATTTCAGGTGTTTCTTCGAAACTTGCTTTAGCTATCGGTCCAATGTCATCATTATTAATACCGTGTCTAAATACAGAAACCATTTTTTTTGTTGCAGTTATTCTATCAGCCAACATTGTAAGATGATGGTCATCAATATATGTACCATCAAACGAAATCGCTTCCTGCAGTTCATTTAATATAGCTTGTCTAGCCGCTTCAATGCCAAGTGTTCTATATACTTCTTGTATATCATTTGTAATAGTATTACTTGAATCGATACCTTCTACTGCCAACACATCAATTAAGTTTGTTCCAACAGTATCAAGAACCCATTTTTCTTCTTTAACATAATTGCCATTTTTTATTGTTAATTCATTAGTAACCTTTCTAATAATAATTTTTGGAATTTTTTTAATACCTCGAAGAATAATATTGTCTAGAATATTATTTTGAAGATTCTTCAAAATATGAATTTCATCGCTCTGGTCCAAAGTCTTCTTTTTATTGTTTGATAAATTAATACCTCTAATTCTAAAAATAAGGTTGTCAGTATTAAAATCACTATAAACACAATGTATTTTATTCTTAAGACTATTTTTAATAGCAAAGTGAATTTCGTCCATTGTTATATTTTTTTCTAACATTTCTTCTTTTGATAATTCAAACCTAATAATCCATTTTGAAAATTTATCATTTTCGGCATACTCACTATCAACACCACAATCTTTCATCATTTTTTCAAATTCTAAATATTCCTCCAAAATCTTTTCGTCATCGGTAATATTTGTAGATTTTAAATTTGGGTCAAAACATATTGATACCACTTCGGTAATATCTCGCAAATTTGTATATTCCAAATCATATTTAATTTCTTGTGCCTTTTCTAATTTTGTTTCATCCTCTTTCTTTAATTTAATTGTAACCGACGGATTTTTTGGGTTTTCCGATAATGACAAAATTTCTTCAATTCTCGGAACACCACGAGTAACATTCGATTTACTAGCTACACCTGCAAAATGAAAAGTGTTCAATGTATTATGCACGATGACACCATTGTCTTCCATAAATGTTTGATTCTTGGGAACTGTAAAATCATATACATATTCTTTTTGGTCTGGTGTATAAATCTCAATATGTTTGATTTCATCCCAAATAATTCCTGAATTTGCAGCTTGCTCCAAAATTTCCATTTCCTCCTGCAAAACGCGTCTTTCACCAATGGCTTCTTTAAACACTTTAATGTATTTTTCTAATGTTCTTCTACCAATAGTAGGTTTCTTCTTCCAGCGCCCGTAGTTTCTACTTTGTCCGGGTAGTTTCAAATCTTTTCCACATTTTGCAATGAGTTCTCCCAAACCTTCTATCTTATCCACATCATTCGATAAACTATGTGCGTTTTCACGATTGCCATAATCACATAATTCTTGCAATTTATCTTTCTTCAAAACAGAACCGATATGTTGTTGATATAAATTAGCATAACTATGCGCAATTGCGAAATGATAAAATGGTTTCTTCTGTCTTACATTTTCACGGAACGTTGCGAAAATATCGAAATAATTCAACAATAGTCCCATGTCTTTCACCAATTGTTGGCTGCGAGAACAACCGCGGATTTCATGATGTCCTTTATCTTGAAGGATATTACCATCCCCATCCATATATCCTTGAATACACGCAGCTTTGCATTCTAATGGTGCAGTGAATATGAAATCAGGAACTTTCTTTTCAAATGAATTTGGACCGCATTCTTTCACGAGGAATTTCGCGAGTTCTTTGCATTGGAAAGATGTTTTAGCTCCTGGTCCATATTCACCAGGTGTTCTATTCACTTTTGCTTCTCGACCAAACATTTCTCCTACAATTGTTGTCATATCAATGTAATGTTGTGAGATATTTGTAATACAAATACTATTACTATTACAATTTCCTTCGGCTATATATGCACCAATAAACCAACCAAATAATTTATCCAAGACAATTGTATTTTCTCCAATTTCTACTGTTTTATTAATAAAATCATTACTAATGTGCTTACAAACAGGTATTCTCATACCGACTTCTAGGTCGCTCCCTTTGATAGGTTGTACTTTATGTTCCTTTCTAGTTAAATGACTATGACTTAATGTAGTAGTTACTTTACGACCACTTTTAGTTGTAATCGTCATCATATTTCCATTTACTGGATGTCTGCTGAAATGTGAAATTCTACTCCAAGATGTTTTTTCATTTTTATCTACACCCATAATATAATATTCTTCGTCTAATTTATCCAAAAGCGTTTCGACACTATCTGGATGACCAGTTGGGAATGTGTATTCGGGATATTTTTCAATAAAACTATCGCATAATTCTCCGATTTTGTATTTTTTATGACTGACAACTGTGTTTTTTCCTTGACGTTGAATTTTTATGACAGCATTTATGCTGTCATAATTTTTACTCATTTGGGTCGTTGGTTCGCCGATGCTCTGCGCGGCGACCATACCAACCATTTCACCTGGATTAACAATGGATTTTTTGTAGTTGAATTCGAGGATATTTAAAAGATGAATAACTGCTTTTTTGTTGAAGCGTCTTACAGTTAATAAATCTTTAGGTGATAAATAATAATACCAGGCAACTTTGAATAATTCACTTGGTTTTACATAAATATTAGTAGACATTTTTCTTAATTTATCTTCAATTAATTCATAAAGTTCCATGGGCGTAATATCAACTATATTGTTATTTGTAATAAATAAGTTGTTTTGAACATTATTAATTAGTCTATAAAAATTAACCGGGATATAAATATTGATATTATCTTCATTATTGAAAACATGTTTTGCTATTTCATCTCTTTTTTTCATAATCATCGACAGTATGTTTTTAGTTTTTTTTATTAAATCTCTTTTTTGTTTTTTAAATCTTTTTTGAGTTTCTTTATTATAATTTGAAATCATAAAATTTTTAACATCTTTTGAGTTCGGTATTTGGAAATGAGAATAAATTTCTTCAGTTGACATCGAAACGATGGGTAACTTTATATTTTCTACTCTCATCGTATTAATACCATCTGTACCATATTGAAATTGAATAACCTTATTCTTATTATTTCTAACAGTCATATCATATTTAACACATAAATCTTCCAACGATTTGATAAGTCTTCTTTGGATATAACCAGTAGAACTGGTTTTTACTGCTGTATCAATTAATCCTGTTCTACCACCCATCGCATGAAAGTACAGTTCTTCTGGGGTTAAACCCTGAATAAAAGAGTTTTCAACGAAACCTCTCGCTTCCGGTGAATCGTCATATTTTGTATAATGTGGTAAAGTTCTATCATCAAAACCATATGGAATACGTTTACCATCAACATTTTGTTGACCTAAACATGAAATCATTTGAACAATATTAATATTATTACCTTTAGAACCAGCATTAACCATAATTACGAATCTATTATCAGCACTTAAACTTTTTCTTCCAATTTTACCAGCTTCTTCCTGTGCTTTATTTAATATAGAATTTACTTGTGTTTCAAATTCTATATTATTTGTTTTTCCTGAATTATTTTCAAATACATCAATATGTAACTGATTTTCTAATTTTTTTACTTTTTCTTTATTTTTTAAAACTGCATCATATATTTGGTCATTTGTTTCATCATTTGCAATCAAATCGTGAATACCAACACTATAAGATGATAATTTCATATATTCTGTAACCATTGATTGCAACTCATCAATAAATAACGTTGCGTGTTTATGGTCGTAATCATTAAATATGGATTGGATTAAACCGGTCGATTTTCCACCAAGAACGCCTTTATCAATTTGACCTCTCGTATATTTACCGTTGATAATTTCAATTATTTTATTTGATGTTTTTTTATCTTCATCTGATGAAAATTGTTTATTTGGAAATTTACAATTAAGAGGTGGAAGTATCTGCGATAATAAATTAAAACTATCAATAGACCCTTTCTTGAAAATATCCAGGTCAATGTTTTTATTATACATTAATAAATTCATTGCCGTTCTTTCATTAAATATTATATCCTTTCTAGTGAATCTGTAACAACCTAACAGGGAGTCCTGAAAAATACCAACAATAGATTGATTATTCGCTGGACTAATAATTTGATATGGAACTGCAGCCAATTCAAGTAATTCGCATTGTGCCATTTCACTTTGTGGTCCATGCATATTCATTTCATCACCATCAAAATCAGCATTATATGGTTTTGTGTCACCTACATTCATTCTAAATGTATTACCAACTTTCATAACTTTTACGGTATGACACATCATACTCATTCTATGAAGCGTTGGTTGTCTATTAAATAAAACAGGGTCTCCGTCAATTAAATGTCTATGAACAACATCTCCTTCATATAATTCTAATGTATCTCTGTTAACATATCTTAAAGATATACTATCTCCATTTTTTCTTTCTAAAATATTAGCTCCAGGGTAATTTTCTGGACCATTTAAAACAAGTTTTGTCAAATATTTTTTATTTCTTTTATTTACTTTATTTGGAAATGTTATATTTTTTGCAATTTTCAAAGGTACTCCTAATTCTTTAATACTTATATTAGCATCTGGTGAAATAACAGAACGAGCAGAGAAATCAACTCTTTTTCCCTGTAAATTACCTCTAACTCTACCCTGTTTACCAACAAGTCTTTCTTTAATAGATTTTAAAGCTCTGCCTGAACGTTGAGCTACTGGACAACACCCCGGAATTTTATTATCAATCATCGTTGCAATATAATATTGTAAGACTGTGGTCCATGGGTCTATAACTTTCGCTGGGGCACCCTGTTGTATTTTTTCTTGTAATGTTTTATTTGCTTTAATAATATTCACAATAATGTGTGATATATCGTCTTCACTTCTCTGTTGAGAATCGTGTTTTACGGATGGACGAACCGCTGGTGGAGGAACTGCTAAAACTTGACATATAAACCACTCTGGTCTTGACCATACCGGACTAAAACCCATGAATTCGATATCTTCATTGCTCATTCTTTTTAGAATTCTCAATACTGTTTCTGCCGTTAATTTAATAGTTGGTTTACTATTTACATCACCTTCAGCATTTTTTATACCGTCTGTATTTTCCCATTCTGCGTAAATTTCCGATAAATCTTGTTTATAAATTTTTTTAGGCTGTTTACAACCACAACCGTCTTCAGTCTCCGCTCCACATCTTTTAATTTTATTAGCATGGCTAAAAATAAAATCCCATCTTTTTTTAGGTGACTTGTTTAAAAGAAAATCATATTTTTTTTTGCTTAATTTTAATTTACCACATTTGATACAAATACATCTTAATATTTTAATTAAAGTATTGATATATTGGATATAAAATACAGGTCTTGCTAATTCAATATGTCCAAAATATCCAGGAGTTTGTATATAATCTAAACCATCTGTAGGACAAATTAAACCTGCCTCTATAACACCCATTCTAGGGTCAAATAATCCATTTAAAACAGGTTTGTTATTTATATAAGTATCTCGAGTATTAATTTCAGCAACGCTACCTTTCCTAATATCTTGTGGACTTAAAACGCTGAATTGGATACCGATGATTTTAGAAGATTTTATTTTTTTTGTATCATTATTAAACATCCTTTATATTTATAATAGAATATTTAGTTTATATTTTTTAAATCAATTTATTTTTTAAAATTCATTTAAAAATTTAAAATTCATTTAAAAAATTTAAATGAATTTTAAAAATTGATTTTAAAATTCATTTAAAAAATAAATTATATAATTGAATATTAATAATGAGCGATGATGAAAATTCTCCTAAATCAACGTGCGTCGGTAAAAAAATTAAAAAAAAATCCAAAGAAGAAATAATTTTTTCGGAAAGTGATGAAGATGATAGTGATTATATTCCAGATGAAACAGATGATAGCGAATTTATTAATGATTCTGTTGAATATAAAAAATTTTTAAATACTATATTTCCATCATCTTATTTATCTTCGAAAATTAAAAATGAAAAAATCAAAAAAAAAGCTTTTCATAAAATTAAGAATAGTAATAATATTGAAGAAACCGAAAACTCTTCAGAAAATGAAGGACATAAATTAACAAAAAAAAGGAATAATAAATTAAAAAAAAAAAAAAAGAAAGTTAAAAAAGTTAAAAAGGAAGTTAAAAAAGTTAAAAAGAAAGTTAAAAAAGTAATAAAACGTGGCGATTCTTTCAAATTTCCAACAGATGAAGAAGATGAAGAAGACGAAGTTGATAATATGATGATGAATCCTGCCAAATTTAGTATTGTTTATACATTCGGGGATGAATATCAAAACGAAGAATATGATAACAATGAAGATTTCGAAACGGAAGAAGATAAAGATGATGAAATTTATGAAAATGATGAGGATGTTACGGAAGATGAATGGGAAAGAGAAATGATAAAAGAAGAGGGGAAATTGTTAGAAAAACAGAAAGAAAGGAAAAAAATGTTGGAAAAATTAAAAGTGAACGATGAAGTTAAAGTAAAAAAGGTAGGATGGCAAAAAAAATACATAGGAACAATCACAAAAATTTATAAAAATAATGCTTTTTATGATATTAAATTAAAAAATAAAGAGTTTGAAACATTAATTAAAGTAAAAGATAATATTATTCTTGAAAAATTTAATAATAATTCTAATAATAAAATACCTAAAGATATAAAAAAGTTTCTTTTATTAAAAAAAACAAACCCGAAAAAATATAATGAACAGGTTGAATATTACGAAAAAGATTTGAAAGAAGAACAAAATAATATTAAACAAAAAAAACAAAAAAAACAAAAAACATTAAATTCAAGAAGATTAAAGAAACTTCTTCAAGAAAAAAATGTAACAAATGATTTTTCCTATTTTAAAAATATGAAAATTTCAGAACAAAAAAATGTATTAAAAAAATTAGTTGAAATAAATGAAATAAGTACAATCAAAAAACCATATAAAATTGCATTAATTGAATCGGATATTGCACCTGAAATTAAAGCTATTGCTATGAAAAAGGTTAATTTATTAACAATGATGGACCCGAGTACTGGAGATTATTATAAAAATAAACTCTGGGTAGACACTTTTATGAATATTCCTTTTGGAAAATATGCATCTTTGCCAATTAAATTAGAAGATGGTCTTAAAAAAAGTCAAGATTTTATGAAAAATGCCAAAAAAATTTTAGACGAATGTGTTTATGGTTTAGATGATGCAAAGATGCAAATCATGCAGATGATTGGTGGATGGATTAGTAACCCTAATGCAGTTGGCACCGCAATTGCTATTCAAGGTCCTATGGGGACTGGTAAAACTACACTTGTAAAAGAAGGAATCAGTAAAATTTTAAATAGACCTTTCTCTTTCATTCCTCTAGGGGGTGCGACAGATAGTAGTTATTTGGAGGGACATTCTTATACATATGAAGGAAGTATTTGGGGAAAGATTGTAGATACTTTGATTAATAAAAAATGTATGAATCCCGTGTTTTATTTTGATGAATTAGATAAAGTAAGTAATACACCAAAAGGTGAGGAAATTATTGGTATCTTAACACATTTGACAGATACAACGCAAAATTCCCAATTTCATGATAAATATTTTTCGAATTTGGATTTTGATTTAAGCAAAGCATTGTTCATATTTAGTTATAATCATGAAGAGAAAGTAAATTCTATTTTAAAAGATAGAATGTATCAAATTAAAACGAAAGGGTATGATAAAAAAGAGAAGGATGTTATTGCGAGAAATTATTTGATTCCTAGTATCGAAAAAAATATTAATTTTAAAGAAGGTGAAGTAACATTTGCCGATGGTGTTTTTGAACATATTATGGAAAAGTTAACTAGAAACGAAAAGGGTGTGCGTAATTTAAAAAGATGCCTTGAAATTATTTTTAGTAAATTAAACTTATTCCGTTTAATGGAAAAAGATACAAGTTTATTTGAAAAAGAAGACTTCATTAATGTTGAATTTCCTTTTGAGGTTACCATCGAAATAGTTGATAAATTAATTAAACAAAATGATAAAGAATCGATTCCATTTGGTATGTACATGTAATACTTTTGAGAAAAGTATTGCAAAAATATAATGTAATTCTATCAAAATACTAGTGAAAAAAATAAAAAATTTAAATTTTTTATTTTTATTCGTTGTTTTGTCCTACTTTTTCTAAAAGTAGAAAAGTAGAATTATTCGGTAGCATTTAAATTATAAAGTTGTTCTATTTTTAAACTAAAGGAATAATCAGCCTTATTAAGCGAAATAACTCGTCCGTATTCATCCAATAATCTTACGCGTAATTTCATAAGGTCTACTGGACCAAAGTATTGTCGTTTGAATTGATAATCAACATCACCATTAGTATAATCAAAAGTGTCGCTATTATTATTTATTTTTGCGAATATATTGTTATCATTTATAACAGAATCTTCAAAAGGTGAAAATAATGATTTTGAAAAGTTCTTATTATAATCGTCTATGGAGAGAAAAATATACCTTTGACCATTTAAATTTTGAAAACAACTATCCGCTTCAAATCCTTCTCCTTTTTCAAAGGAAACTTTACTGATGTCAGTATAGTCATCTTCATATGAATAATACTCCTTTCTAAATCCTAAAATCCAACCCATATTCAATTGTATAGAACGTTTTGCGTTATCTTTTAATCTCCAATCAATATTGAAAAATAAAATATTTTGATTTGCGTCATCTCCTATTCCACCAGATACATCAATTCTGGTATCTCTAAAAAATGATATTTTTTTAGTAATATTATCATAATTACATGCTATCCTTTTTAAAGTGGCATCTTTCGAAAAAATATAGGTATTTAAATAATCGGTTAATTGTTTTGCGGTATAATTACCATTCTTAATACGTACTGTTGTTGTTTTTTTGTTAGTATAATTACCATCATATGTTTCGATAGTAAATTCATTCGTTCCTATTTCAGAAGAAAATGAATATAGTGTATTTGGTATTTCGGTATTTGCCAAAGTAATACAAGTAACGTTTTTTAATGTTTCTGGTAAGTCAATAATAAAATCTGTTGAATTTTGAATATAATAATTTTTTCTGAATAAAGTATTAATATTTAATAATTTGGTTACATATTTTGTTTTAATGGGATTTATTAAAGAAGTTAAATTTTTTTTGAACTCTTTTTTAATAACTGGTTTTTCTTTAGAAAAAATTTCATTTTTTTCTAAATTTGGCATGAAATTACCTTCTGTTAATTTATATTCAGAATCTTTCTCCAGTAATTTTTTGAAAGCACTATCTAAAAATTTTAAAATATTTTCTTTTTCATTATCTGGTATATGTACTTCACTTTTAACATTTGTAATCATTTTATTGTAATTACTATTTAATATAGTTTTATCGAAATTTTCATCTATTTTTATATCAAACATATCGCATAAATCATTTTGAGAATAATTATCCAAATCATAATTTAAGTTGTCCATTTAAATATAATAAATTATTAGATTTTAATTTATCTTTATTATACATATATGAATATATTTAGAAATAGCAATCAAAATAAAACAGCTAAAGAATACATTGAAAGAAAGAGAAATTTTAATTTATTCTATGATTTATCGAATAATCCTATGAAAAATAAAATAACTTGTATAAAAGGAAATAAAATTACTAAAGTCATTAATCACTCAAATTTAATTAATTTAACAAAAGGATACTTTGATTATTATCAAAGTAATAAATGCGTAAGTGCAAACGCTGATTTAAGTAGTAATTATGATATTGAAAAATTCAGTAAAAATAAATTAGCAATAATAAAAAATAGGAATGAATATAATACAGATATTAGCAATTCTTACACTGGAAATATTTTAATAAACGGAAGGACCCCTGAATTAATAACAGACACAATAACAGATTCAACTACTGATAAAATTAAAAATTATGGTGAGTATGTTAGTGAAGATAATTCAGCATTAAATGGTTCTAAATTCACCTATAACAAAAAAATAAAGTATGTGAATTGCATTAAAATGCATACCAACGGTTTTAAAGAAATGTAAAAACTATTTTTTTAATATTAAAATAAATATTAAAAAAAATTACTATACTATGTTATAATGATACTTTCAACACTTATAAAAAATAGAGAATTTTTAGCAACTGAATTGTGGAGAAAGCAACAAGAAATTATAAATTTAAAGGAAGTTATTAAAGATACAGAAAAAATTATAAGGGAGGAATGTAAGCATAATTGGATAAAGGACTATATAGATAGTAAATATGGCGAAGGAAGTCAACTTATTATTTATTGTGATAAATGTAAATTAAATTTGAAAGACAATAATTAAATTTGAAAGACAATAATTAAATTGTACAATCCGCACCACTACAGTTATTACCTCTATTATCTAAAAGGGTTGATTGTTCCGATGTTATACAGGCGCAGCCACCCCCGCCACTATACGAAGAATAACTACAACAATCAGCTTTAAAATCGTTATTTGCAAAGAAAGACATGCTCGGCATATCAGCATTATTCATTTTCATTTCAGAATTATTAGGCATTTGGGTTCTCCAAGTTTCATCTCCGGTATTTTGTCCGGGAACCCCAATACTCATACCATTATCGCTAACTTGAGAGGGTCTACTTGGCGAAACAAACCCTTCTTTCGAACAAGTACATCCACACATTGTATTAACACCAATAAATATACCAATTAACACGCAAATTATCATAATCTCAATTCTACATTTATAACCAAAAAGTTTCATTTTCATATTATACATACTAAAAAGATAATATTATTATCATAATTAAATAAAAATTCGGTTATATTTATCAACGAGTGTATCAAATACATAGTTATGGTCTTTTATTTCAATATTTTCTAGGTTTAATGTTCCTGTGTTGGTTATAATAGAATAGTAAGTTACTTTTCCTTTTGTTTTGATTTCCTTTTCTTTAATTTTATTAAAATCTCCTAAATTTGAAAAATATATATTTTTTCCAATAATTTTCTTATTATTGATACTGTATTCTATTATTTTTGTTGGTTCATTGGTTTTAATAATAGCTTCCACTTGACTTCCGTCAATTAATTCATCTCCAATTTTAATATTTTTGATTTTCTTTTTTTGATTTTTTAAATAAATAATAGTGTTTGGGTTAAAACAAGAATTGAATTTTTCATTTAATTCTTCAACGTTTTTAATATTAAACATATTTTTTAGTTTCATCATGTCTGTAATATCCAAATCATCCCAATCACAGAATCTAGTGTCATTAATAATAATTTCTTTCTTTGATGTAATTAAACAATAATAATAATTAGTTTTAATATCTGTTATTTTAGAGTTTTTTGAATCTTTAACTTTTATGTAACCATTTTGTTTACAATAAAAATAATGGTTACCTGAAACCAAAACGTCATTTAAATTATAAAGTGGTTCGTTTGCCTTTATTTTAATTATTGAATGTACAATATTATCATTTTTTAGCTTTTCACCAATAACAATATTACTCATTTTTTTTTCGCCATTTTCTGTATTTACAAGTGTTTCCCCATGAAAGCAACAATTTGGGTCGGAATCGCATTGTTGCTGCTTCGAACTTTCGTTAACAATTGCTGCAAAAATGGCAACAATGAGCAAAGGTACTGATAACCCAAGATATGCTAGGGACCAAGCAATGTATGACGGAACCCCTAACCACGGTGCTACCCAAATTAAAGCTAAAAAGAATAAAGAAACAATCGTAATAATTGCTAAAATAATTAAAACAACCGCAACCAAATTATTTAATACAGACAAAGATGTATAAAAAGAAGCTAATGTAAAAAAGAAAAAATTAATTAAAGTCCCTCCTATTTTCCAAAAAGTATCCTTTAAATTAGCTAACCATAATTGGACTTGAATCATTACATTTGCAAATTTTCCAAATAATTTACCAATAATATCCATAAAAACATTTCTAATAATATTATAAATATTCCTTAAAAAATCGAGGGAAGAAAGAGCTATAACTAATAAAAAGGCAATCATATTTTGCGTTCCTTTCATCGGTTTTGTAAATAACCCAACGTTGGATTGTAAAATATTCATATTACATATTGCGTAATTTTTAACAGTATATTCCATCTTTTCTTTAAAATTGCTACCAGGCGGCGGGTTTAAAAACCCGGCAAACGGTGTGATTGCTGGGTCGCATCTATGTTCTGGCCAATTTTTTTGGTAGTACTTTTTTTTTTTTTTAAAAGAAAGATATGTAAAAATACCCCATACGATTAATAATGTGAAAAACGATATTAGAATATCACCACCGTGTATGTAAAAATAGTTATTTTGTTTTTCCATTAATAATAATAATTTCTTTAATCTGTTAATATTATTCATTTATATAATAATAGGATAATATTATAAAGTTAATCTTCCCAATCCCAAAAAACATACTCCCCAATTGGTATTAAATTATTTGTTGTAACCAAACAACTCATTTCTTTATCCCATTTATTTGTTTTAATTGATTCTTTGAATTCTTTTACTGGTTTAAATTTACCTTTATCTTTTATTAAATGGTCCCCAGTAACATAAATATACTCTTTTAATTCATTACTATAAATTTTATAATATGGATTTCTTTCACCACCCCTTACCCTTAATATAGCGTGGACACTTCCTCCCGATATTAATTTATCTCCTAGGTTTAATTTTGACATTTCTTTATATGTTCCGTCTAATAATTTTATTTTTGTATTTTGAGGAAAACAACCAAACGAATTGAGTAAATCGCCAATAGGTCCATTCATTACACTTTTACCTGATATAGATATACCTGAAAGCAAAAGTCCAACCGTATATAAAATACCAACAATTTTCATTATTAAATTTTTAATATTTACCATCATTAATTGTGATTGAATACCTATATTTAAAAATATACCTAAAATATTACCAAACATACCTAAAATATTATCAACTAAAGAATTAAACATACCTCTAACGTTTTCTACTGATTCCATTATTGTTGCTCCCAACCCAACCAAAATAGCCATAATGTATTTTAAAGGTGCTAAAAATAACCCCATAAAACCACCCTGAATATCTCCTATGCATTCGGTGAAGTTTTTTACTGCGTCTTTTCCAAGATATCCTGCCATAGGTATCACAATCGGGTTACATTTATACTTGGGCCAGTTTTTTTCTATATTTTTTGCCATTGCGGCTATAATTAATCCTAAAAATATTATACCAAAAATTAATAATATTAAAAATGAAGCCATTACATCATAAAAATAACTCATTGGGTATTATTAAAATATACAATTATTTTAATATTTAATATTTTATTTAAAATAATTTTATCTTCTTTTTTTGCTTTTTCTTCCTTTTGTTCTCTTTCTTCTTTTTTTGCTTTTTCTTCCTTTTGTTCTCTTTCTTCTTTTTTTACTCTTTCTTCTTGTACCCTTTCTTCTTTTTTTGCTTTTTCGACGTTTTCTGCGTCTACCACCGCTAGGAGCGACAGTTCCCGCATTTTTATCAAACTCTGCTTGAGCTTGTCCCTGGTAAGCTGTTTTTTGAACTTGTTGTTGCATAGCAGCTTCCTCATCAGAAGACCCTGCTACTTCTTGTGCTACAACAGTTTGCGAACCACCCATTTGATTTCTCATGTTTATTTGTTCATTCGCATTATTTTCTTGTTTTTCAATGTGTGCTGCATTGCATTCACTCGTTGAACTACATCCCGTATTATTAACTTCAGTTTCATTTAATTCGACAGCACCTCCTTTCATTCCACCACGTTTTTTTACACCATTTCGTCTATTTCTCTTAACCATTATATATAAATACAAATATAAATATAAAAACAAAATAAATAACTATTTAATGAATAAAACAGAAAGTATAGATTTGAAAAATTTAGTAAAAGAATATAAGTATGAATCAACTACTGAAAAAATAAGAGAATTAAAACATAGTAAAAAAATAAGGGAAGATATTACTAAAATGATAGAATTAAAAAAAAAATATACAAGAATAAATGGTAAAAATTTACGCAATATTGTTGAAAAACAATGTTATTTTTTATATAAAAATTATACAAATATATTCAACAAAATTTACAAAGACAATATTGATTTAAATTTATTTAATAAATTTTTACTAATTTTGGAAAAAATAGAAGAGGGTGAATGTGACCAACATCAAGCTAGTGTCGAAGTTGGTAAAATTTTAAAAGAAATTTATATAGATAGTGCTATGCGTGAAGGTGATAAATTAGATAAAAAAAACAAAAAGAAACCGGTTAAAACAAGAGTGGCAAAAAAGGTAAGTTGGAATGAATTCAAAAAAATGCAATAATAAATTGATATATTTTATTATTTGTTTTAATTAAAACAAATAATAAAAATAATAAAAATAATAAAAATGGCGAAGGTAAAAAAAATATATGATACAATTCATGGGTTTATACCAATAAATGAAAATATTCAAAAAATCATTGACACCCCCGAATTTCAAAGATTGCGCGATTTAAAACAATTGGGCGCAACAAATTATGTTTTTCCAAGTGCAAATCACACGCGATTCGAACATAGTATTGCCGTATCGCATCTTGGTAAAAAAATGATTGAAAATATAAAAAAAAATCAGCCGTATTTATCTATTTCTAAAAGAGATATCGAGTTGATAGAGATAGCTGGATTAATTCACGACATTGGTCATGGTCCTTTTAGTCACTTATGGGACCATTATGTTATTTTGAAAGGTGAGAAAGAACATGAAGAACGAGGGTGTGATATATTTAAAAATATGATAGAAAAATATAATTTAGATATTAGTGATGAAGAATTTGAAATTATTTGTGAATTAATTAATCCATCAAAAGAAAATGTAAATAAATGGTACTACCAGATTATAGCAAACAAACAATGTCAGTTAGATGTTGATAAAATAGATTATATACAAAGAGATTCGTTTTATATTGGTGAAATAGGACAAAATAATAACTTTAAAAGATTAATTACAGATGTTAGAGCAGCAGTAACAAACAAGACTGAAGTATTTGACGGGCAAGAAGAAATTCGTCAATTAACATGGTGTCATAAACTCAACTATGAAATATTTTCATTATTCACCACAAGATACAGATTACATAAATCGGTTTATACACATCATGCTGTAAAATCGCACGAATATATTATCATTGATATTCTTAATAATTTACATGACTTGTTATTAAAAGGAAAAGTTGATTTTATTGATTTAACGGATTCGGTAGTATTTTGTAAATTATGTGCAGTAAAATCAACATCAACAAAAAGATTATTATCTAGGGATATTCCAACTTTTATAGGCGAGACCATAATACCAAAAAAATATGAAAATAAAAAATTTTTAGAAGAGACGTATCCAAAGAGAATTGCAAATATTATAATTGATAAGATTCAAATAAAATTTTCAAGCGGTAATTATAATCCAATGAATGAAATATTTTACTATAATTCAAAAAATAGCGGCACGTTGGGAGCATTTTTCGGTGAAAAAATAAAACCAACTTGGTGTAACGTAGAATTTAATGAAACGATTTTGCGTTGTTATGATAATGCAGGAAAAAAGACAACTGAAGAATCAAAATATATTTCGACAATTGATGTAATGACGTTTTGGGACAATTACTTAAAAGAATTGGGCTTAAAATAATTATATGGATAATATTCTAATTAGAGTAGCTTGGTATGATAAAAAAACTAATAAATATGATTATGGTAGTTGGCACCATTTTAGTAAGTTTGATTATAAAAAAAAATGGGTAGAAGAACAAAATAAAAATATTCCATTAACGCGTTACTGGATTGAAGGTTGTAATAATAATGAAAAAAATATAGAAAAAAACAGTAACAATTTTTTTTCTAATATTGAAACATTTAATGTAATTAAAAATGAAAATGAATTTCTTTTGTTGTAATATAATGGAAAAATTTTGCTGCGATTGTTTTTTTAATAAAAAACATAATGTCGTATATGATAATAATGAAACAGAGTTGACAAATTATAATATATATACTGAAAAAAACACGAACGCCCCAGTAAATAATGAGATAAATAATGCGGTAAATAATGAATTAAAATCCAGAGATTACGAGATTATAGTTGAAGCCGTTCCTGTAAATAAAAATTGAAAACATTATTTGAATTAGTTTAAATATTAAATTATATTATTATTTATTATTTAATGATATTAATTATAGTTGAATCTCCAGCAAAATGCAAAAAAATAGAAGGATTTCTGGGAAATAGTTATAAATGTATAGCGAGTTTTGGACATTTTCGTGAATTTACAAATGGTCTTAAGAGTATTGATTTTAACAATAATTATAAGGCAGATTACAAAGTTTCTCATAATAAAAAGAAATATGTTAACATAATGAGAGCAGCTATAAAAAAGGCGAGTGAAGTTATTTTAGCAACAGACGATGATAGGGAAGGTGAGGCGATTGCTTGGCATATTTGTAAATTATTTAACTTACCAATTTTAACAACAAAAAGAATAATTTTTCACGAAATTACAAAAAAAGCTATTTTACAAGCTGTAAATAACCCAACAAGGTTAAATATGGATGAAGTTAAGGCGCAACAAGCTAGACAAGTACTTGATTTAATAGTTGGATTTACAGTTAGTCCTATATTGTGGAAATATATTTCTCGTAATACAGAGAAGGGTTTATCTGCTGGTAGATGCCAAACTCCCGCTTTAAATT
>Ga0209302_10000512_pt1 | contig 22732 bp, 11 predicted proteins | sample ArcOceMetagenome_2_FD_187445 | JGI IMG/M metagenome (GOLD analysis project Ga0209302, IMG submission 187445) | Marine eukaryotic phytoplankton communities from Arctic Ocean - Arctic Ocean ARC135M Metagenome (SPAdes) (version 2) | ecosystem: Environmental > Aquatic > Marine > Oceanic | place... | reverse complement strand
CCGAGCAGCTCGCCTCGAGCTTCGCTTTGGACGAGGCCATTGCGAGCGGCGACAGCATCGAGGGCACCTTGGGCGCCACAGCCTCCGCGTACTGAAGGCGCCTGGGTAAGGGTGAGGACCAAGGTGGGGGCGGGGGGAGGGGGGGGGGGGGGGGGGGGGGGGGGGGGGGGGGGGGGGGGGGGGGGGGGGGGGGGGGGGGGGGGTGCGGGTGAGAATGTGGGCGAGGAAGGGGGCGAGGACGGGGGCGGGGACGCGCCAGTCGGTCTTTTCGATCGGCGGCGCCGAATCCCATGCCGCAAACGCAAAGGGGTCCTCGGTTGGGGCAGATGGTCCACCACCGACGCTCTTCTCGCTCCGAGGCGAGCCCGCATACGACGAGCCGTCCGCTGCGGCAGCTGCGGCGGCCGCGGCGGCCACGGCGACGGCCGCCACCGCAGCAGGGGTCGCCTCGCTGCTTGACGTGGCAGCGAGATTGGCAGAGCTGAAAGCCGACGTCGCGGCGCCGCTGGAGGGGGCGCTCGCCAACGTGGCCAGTGGCGGTGGCGGCGCGGGCGATTTTCGAGAGGAGGCGGCAACGGGGGGCGGCGCAGGCTCGGCCGGCGTGGGGGCGGCGGGCGCGGGGGCGGCGGGCGCAGGGGCGGGCGCGGCGGGCGCGGTGGGCGCTGCTAATGAAGAGCTGCTACTGAAGAGCTGCTCCGGCCTCTCGTCTTGGTCCTGATCAGCGCCGACCACCAACGCCCACAGCCTCTCTCCTGACCCCGACGGCGACGCTGGCGGAGGCGCTGCGAGCGCGTCGGCCGCGGCCGTTAGCCAGCTGGGTTCCGCCTCGTCGGCTACAGCCGGAGCTGGCGCCTCCACCTCCTCCTCTGCTGGCTCCTCCTCCGGCGTGCGCTCCGCCACGCGCTCATCCATGTTCGCCTCCTTAGCAAGTGAGATTGCCGCCGCCTCCTCCGTGTCATCAGGCCGCTCCACCGCCAGCTCCTGCTCTGTCGCACCCACAGCCTCGGCCGCCGCCTGCTCTAGGTCAGCGGGTGGCTCCGCCGCTGGCGCTGGCTCGTCAGTCGCCTCCGCCTCAACCGGCAGCGACCCCTGCAGCTCACGCTTCAAGTCGTCAGGCGGTGTGAGCATTGGGACAAGCGCTCGTTCCACCCCTTCGCGTCGACCTCGTTCGCTTTTTTTCCGAAGCCATTTTTGGCACGATGGGCAGAAAAGCTCTCAGAAAAAAGAGAGCTCTCCGCTGACACACCTAGTCAGGGTGCATCGCACAAGCACTCGCCCTCTCACCTTCAACTCAGTGAGCAAGTCAGTCAGTCACGCTGAAACCCAGTCAAAAACTTCTTCGCTGCATCTTCATCTATAGTCCCTCCACGCAATCACACCACGCGCCGCGCCCTTTCGTGCCACAACGACTGCCATTGAGGATGGCTACCAACGCAGCACACACTGAGACCTTTGACGTGTCCGCCGCGAAGGCGTGGAAGATGATCGGCGACTGGTCGGCTCCCTACATCACGGCGGCAAACTCGCCCGCCGCGATCAAAGATTTGACTGGCGATGGTGTTGGCGCTACCCGGTGTGTCTACATGCTCGATGGCTCGGCCCAGTGGGACGAGAAGACCGTCGAGTACGACGCGGCTGGCATGTCGTGGGCCTACATCGCCACGTCGGACCTGCCGGTGCCGTTCAACGTCTTCAACAAAGATACCTTTAAATGTACGATGAGCGTGAAGGAGATCAGCGCCGACAAGTGTGAGATCACGATTGGCTGCGTGTACGACCTCGTCGAGGGCACCGACCCGGCGACCGTGCCGCCGCTTGAGCCCATGTACGGTGCCTGGGTCGCTGCCGCAGCTGCGAAGGCCAAGGCTCCTTACGAGGCCAAAGCCACTGAGACCTACGACGTCGACGCGGCCAAGATGTGGGCCGTGATGAAGGATTGGGCCGCCCCACACATCGTCGAGCTTGGCCCGGCGACGATTGAGGACCTCAAGGGCAAAGGCGTTGGCGCCACCCGTACCGTGTGCTTCCCTGGCCCTGACGGCTCGATCGCCAAGTGGAGCGAGAAGTGCACAGCCTACGACGAGAAGGGCATGTCCTGGTCCTACATCTGCACGTCGGCGCTGCCATTCCCCATCGCGATCGATACGATGGTGTGCACCTTTTCTGTCAAGTCCGTTGGCGCGGGCAAGTGCGAGGCCTCGGTCGGCTGCGTGTACGACAGCGACGCGCCGGAGGCCCTGCCGCCGATGAATGAGATGTACAAGAGCTGGATTGACAAGGCTAACGAGTTTGCAAACAAGCCCGCCGCGAAGTCGTCAGGCTGCTGCGTTATCTCGTGAAACCGTCTGAAGTATTACGAGTAAAGCGTGGGCGTAGGTGTGGGTCGGTCGATGTTTGACACGTGCTAAACTGCAGCGGGAGGCGCCGCTGGCGCCAGTAGCGGTGATTTTTTTGGTAGACGGCGACCGACGACGGTGGCGCCGAGCTGCCAACGCCGGCTGCATGAGACGAGCTAATCACAGGATGGAACTGAAAGGAACAGCGCCCTGCTGGCGCGTGGCTTGGTGCGATGAACGGGGCGGAAAGCGCGCCGTTGCCTCCTCTCGCCTCGTTAATCCGCCGAACGGCGAGGGCGGGCATATATAGGGAGCGGACAGGGCAGCAACCTGCGCACATTAGCACGCTCGAGGCAGCCTGCTGTGAGTGCGTGTCGGCGTGCGAGAGCCTCCAGCGCCTCGTGCCGATGCTGCCGTTGACCTCGCCCTTTGCGAAGAATGTGCACGACCTTATCATGACTGTGGGGACGATTGAGACCGCGCTGCACCAGTTCGTCGACCGGGAGCTCCTCGAGGAGATGCCGGGCAAGAAACGCGAGGCGGGAGGGAGGCTGCAGGACGCGGTCGAGCGCGCCCACGGCTCGCTCAAGCCCACTGTCAAGGCGTCGCTGCTGGCGGGCGGGATCGCGTCGGTGCTCCACCTCTTCTCGCTCACGCTGGCGCAGCTCAACGTGCAGCTCCGCGCCATGGGGCAGCAGCTCGAGGCGGAGCCGAGGCACGGCCAGTACTCTCGCGCCCTCGCCTGCGGTAGCCTGGGCCTGGCGCTCCTAGCCCGCGCCGCGCCCCCCTCCTCCCGCCTTGCCGCCTCGCCCGCCTCGCGCCGCCGCCTCGCGCTCGTCGGCGCCGCGGCGTGCGCGCGCCTGCTGCTGCTCAAGGCCCTCGAGGTGCGGCGTGCGGCGGCACTGCACACGTCGCTCGAGCGGCTGCTCTCGACGCTGCGGCTGTGGATCATGTCGACCTCGGTGCTGCAGCGAGCCCACAAGTACGTCGCGCAGTCTTACGTGGAACTCGAGCAGCTCGACGCGTCGTCGCTCTCGTCGCTCCCTGCCAGCGGCAGCGGCCACAGCCTCGTCCAGAACCTCGGCTCCTCGGCGGGCGGCGCCTCACGCCTGCCCTTCTCCCGCTCCTACCCGCAGCTGATCGCGATGCCCGGCCTGCACGACGTCGAGGAGGAGCGGATGCAGCCCATCCGCATCCTTTACGAGCACTGCGTGCCGTGCGCCTCGACCGCGTGGTGGTGGCACCTTGACCCAGTCCTCGCCGCCACCGCGCGCGGGATCGACCTCTACTACGCGAGCATGCTCACCGCGCTCGACGCGGAGGGCGCGCTGTGGGGCCTCATGCCGCGCGCCGCGACCTACGTGCTAGGCGGCTGCCTTCTGCCGTGGTTCATGCTTCACCCCGCGGCTGCCGCGTCGAAGGCGTATGGCATGTGGTGCGCGCCCAACATGTACGCCATGCAGACGCTCTACGCGCCGATGCGATGGCCCGCCTGCAAGGCGGCGATGCGCCTCTGCTGCGGCCAGGACATCGAGCACACCGAGCAGAGCGTCGCAGGCGTGCGCGTGCTCATGCTCCGACGGAAGGACGCGCCGCTGCCCGCGCGCACGGCGACGCCTGGCGCGCGCGAGGCCGAGCAGGCGCCGCCCGAGGTGCCCGAGGTGCCAACGGTGCTCTTCGTGCCGGGAGGCGCCTTCATCGCCGACTTCGAGGCGGTCGACCTCTTCTTTCTCTACCAGTGGGTGCGCGCCACCGGCGCCACGCTGCTCTACATCAGCTACGACTACGCGCCACAGGCGCCCTACCCCACGGCGCAGCTGCAGGTGCTGCAGGTCTACCTGGCGCTGCGCCAGCACACTCACACGCTCGGCTTCCGCGCCTCGCCCCTCGTGCTGGCGGGCCTCTCGGCGGGCGGCAACCTCGCCACCTCGGCGCTGCTCGCGCCCCTGCTCGCCGAGCGCGCGCACCCCGCCGCGCAGCCGCTCTTGCCGACCAAGGAGGCGTTTCAAATGCCCGACGGCCTGCTGCTCCTCTGCCCCGTGATCAACTTCTCGCGCTCGCCGTCACCCTCGCGCATGGCGTTCGCGTCCGACTACTTGCTGCCGCAGCCGATGCTCAGGGCCTTTGGCGCGGCGTACGACGAGGGAGCCGAGCACTGGCTCGAGCGCGACCCGCTGCTCAGTCCGGTCTTCGCACCGGACGAGGCGCTGCAAAAGCTGCCCGAGACGTGCCTGCAGGTCGGCGGGCTCGACCCGCTGCTCGACGACTCGGTCGACTTCAACACGCGCATCCGGCGCATGGGCGTGAATGGCGACATGTACATCTACCGCTCGCTGCCGCACACCTTCGTCTCCTTTCCGCACTGGCACGCGATGCCCGAGGTGCAGCAAGCCATGGCACATTCCATCGGCTTCCTGCGGAGGGTGTTGCTGAAGGGTGGTGGAGGAAGCGCGGCGCCGCGGCATTAGGCTGGCGCCGTGGGGGCGAGTCGTTTCTACATTTAAAATATTGTGTTCGTGCGCGGCGCTTCTCACACTTCTCAGGTAATGGTAAAGCTCCGTGTATCCGTTCACATGACCTGCACATGAGTCATGACGTGACGGTGTATTCCTGGTGTATTCTACTATTCTACGGCTTTACCGTGTTTACGTATTACGACATCATACATCAAAATCACATCATCTCGTGCGTCTGTCTTCGGCTCATACTATAAGTATTACGGTAAAATGAAGCGTCGCGTCGAATCTCCACACTGCGACCGGGAAACGCGTAGAAAGGGGCATACACCACCCTGCTGGTGAGCGGTCTGGCGCGGTACGCCCGCCCCTTCGCCATGCAGTAAGACACCCCCTCCCGCTATTCTCGCGGCCCGCCGCTACTCGCCCCCGCAGTGCGCTGTCGACTCCTGCGGGGCACGTCGGCACCAAGCTCGCCGTTTCGCCGCTTCTCGCTGCGGCGCGCGCGGCGCGAGAGGCGAAGCTTGGGCTCGAGGTGCACGTCGTAGAAGGAGTAGTCGGTCTCCGACCTGGGCGTCGAACGGCGCAGAACGAGCGGCGTTGGCGCAGGAGCGCTGTATCCCGTTCAGGCGCTCCTCCGGGATGCGTAGAGCTGCCCAGACCCGCAACCGTGCGTCCCTGGCGGCCGGGGCAGCAAGCGGTGGCACAACCAAGGCGGCACCTTTAGTTAACATGCCTCAGCGACTGCGCAGCGGCCGACTGCTTGCTCGCACCGACGGTCGAGGCGGGGCGCCACGAGCAAAACAGCACGAGCCTCTCCTCGCCCAGCGCGGTGCCGGGGCCGCGGTGCACCTTGTTGGACCAGAAGATGGAGTAGCCGCCCGCCTCGGCCGCCTCGGGCGGCGCCTCCGCCACCGGCAGCTTGGCCCAATCGCACTCCTCGCACTCCTCGGGCTCCCCGTGCTCGTCGTCGAGCGTTGCGCCCGTGACCAGCCGGGCCGCGTGCAGGTGGTGCTGGAAGTGCATCCACTCCTCCAAGGAGTCGCTCTCCCACGTCAGCGCGTGGATGTTCTTCAGCGGCGCGATCCACCGCGCAAGTGTCGCCGGCGCGACGCCGGCCGCAAGGTCCGAGTAGGGGCCGACCACAAACTCAGTGGCCCTCCCGCCGCGCAGCACCAGTGCCGCCACAGGAAAGCGCGTGACCGCGTCGAGGTGCCAGCGCTGCGGGCTGCGGGCCTCCTCATCCGTCTCGTCGGCCGGCGTCAGCAGGGCATAGCAGTCCTGAAGCACCAGGCCTTCGGCAACGTCGCCGCAGAGAGCCCTCATGCGCCCCTCCAGCTCCTCGACGCACGCGCGGATGGGCGACGGCAGTGCGGCCACGGACCGCGGGAACTTGAGCTGTAGCCGGTTTGTGTTGATGCGCTCGAGCAGCTTTTGCTTGTCGCCGAGGATGGCAGCATCAAAGGCGGAAGCAGCGTCTGCGACGGTCGCCTCCCAGGCATCAGGCCACTGCGAGCGCGTGACGTAGTGGAAGCCTATGCTGTTCATGCCAGCGCGTGCGGCGTCCATGCCCGTGTCATCGTCGTCTGGCATCCTTGTGCACCCTCGGTGCCAACAGAACGCGTCGTTACCATACCGTGACGAAACCGGTACGTCGTGCCACACCCCGCCGCGGTACACCATGATGTTAGTGAATACAAGACGCTTTCAGGGGCCAACGAGCAGTACCACGAGGGAGGACCGCACGCGCGGCAGCGCCGGCGCAGGGCGCCGGCCGGCCGGTGCGGCTGGCTGGCTGGCTGGCTGGCGGAGCGGGCGCGGCAGGTGAACGGCGAGTGCATCGCGAAAGCGCGCACGCTGGACCACGAGCACAACAGGCAGGCGGACGGCACGCGCTACCCAGGCGTGCGTGAGCAGGTGCAGGATCACCTCGTCGGCCCGGTGCTCGCGGCGCTGCCTGCCTGCCTGCGTGCGGGCGGGCCTGGCGCCCGGTGCTGGCGTGGTGGTGGATAGACTCGTAAGAGGGGTGGTGACGGGATACAGGTCCGCGGTATAATAGTTGGGGTGTCCGTCCCTTCGTCCCATGGCCAAGGGGGGTGTTGTCCCCTCGACGTCCCATCTGACCGAAAATGTCCCGGCCCGGCCCCCGTAAAGACCTTTTTTTTTTTGCGCTTCGTTACACACACGGAAGTGCCTGTCTGTGCCGAGCGAGTGTGGTACGTAAAAGGAAGGAGCGCACGAGAAAAGAAAAGAAAAGGAAAAGCGCAGCACCGGGCCTTCCCGCGTGGTCCCCCACCGCAGTACTACCCCGGCTCGAACCTGCTTAACTTCGCTGTTCGGATGGGAAGCGGTGAGCCAGGCTGATATGGCCGCGCTGACGGAGTGGTTCTCAGCGAGGATTCTGTGGTCCGCCATCCCATCTTGGGACCCCCTGTGCCTTAGTACTTTACCCCGCGCTCCCTCCTCAGTGGGATCCTCGATAAGAGCGGGAAGGACAGTGACGTGGACATGAGCCAGGACTGAGCCCCCCCGGGGGAGGGGGGGGAGGGTAAGGACGGTTAGGACGGTACGGGGGCCACGGCACGCTTGCTGGCAGAGTATGCGGAGCTGTATGGGAGGTGCACGATGGCTGGTGGATTGGTATGGGTGTGGGGGCAACACCTACGGTAAGGGAGCCGGGGGGGAGCGTGGGATTGTGCACTGGGGCCGGAGGTGGGAGGTAGACAATGAATGTCTTTCTCTTTTTACAACTCGTGGTGAGTTGGTAGGGGGTCTCCGATGTCGGAGTGGCTATTACAGTCACAAACGTGCAGGGATGGCGACGTAGGCACCTAGTGTTGGGCCACGTTGCCCTGGCCCCTGCCCGCGTGAGTAGGTCGTCTCATGCTGGATAAGCTGTCCGCTTAGGCAGGCTCTCGGTAACATGCGTGGACCGTGTGCAACCAGATAGTTTACACACCGGCGAATGGGTACGAGCTTTTTTTCTAGTTTGGGTCGTTGGGTTGTAAATCTCTTCCCCTATCTTCTCCCCCTCGCCAACCTTTGCCGTGGGGCTGCGTCGACCGTCATCACGAATGCGGTGGCTCCATGCGGGCGTTGGAGGCTCCATGCGGCGCCTCGCCGCGGTCTCGTTCCTTGGTCTCGCACCTCGGTCAGCGTCTGGTTTCGCTTTCCCAAGACTGTGCTCGCCTGTTGCAGCAGGACCGCAGCTGCAGCGGGTACGTGCGCACCCGCTGTGCTCAGCAGCGTGGTCGTCCATGACCGTCGTTGAGCTCAAGGCAGCGCTGAAGGAACGGAGCCTTAAGGTGAGCGGCAAGAAAGCCGACCTGGTCGAACGGCTCGGAGGCAGCAGCGGCAGCAGCGACACCGCTCAGGCTACGGTGAGCGCCGCACTGGCCGCAGCGCGTCCAAGAGCTGAGGCACGTCCAGCGGCAGTCGCTCTGGGCCGCGCCGAGAAGGAGGAGCCACGTCCAGGATACGATGCGGGCCAGGGTGCTGATGCTGCGGCCATCGTCGATGCCAGCGCGCTCTCTGCCGAGGCGAAGGAAGCCATCATCACCCGCTGCGCCAACCAGCTCGGGCTTGGGCGGGAGCGCGTAGCGGGTGCAATTTCTCTCTTCGACGAGGGCAACACGATGCCCTTCGTGGCCCGCTACCGAAAAGAGGCCACCGGAGGCATGGACGAGACCGAGTTACGAGCGCTCGAGACGGCACTCAGCGCAGCCCAGCGCCTCGAGGCACGACGCGCCACCGTCCTCGCTGCTATCGATAAGCTCGGCAAGCTGACACCAGAGCTCCAAAGCAAAATCATGGCGGCGGAACTGAGCGCCAACCAGCTAGAGGACCTCTACTTGCCCTTCAAGGCGAAGCGCCGCACCAAGGCCAGCATTGCGAGGGAGGCTGGGTTGCAGCCGCTTGCAGACGCCATCATGCGGCGTGCGGCCGCCGCCAAGGGCTGTGCTGTCGGGGATCTGTACACTCGCGATGTCAAGGAGGTGTGCTTGGAGTTTGAGCGGCTGCGCAACGCTGGTGCCGAGAGCCAGCTGCTGGAAGGCGATCGAGCAGCAGAGGCGCTGCGAGGCGCGTGTGAGATCGTGGCAGAGGAGGCGACGGAGGATGCGGCAGTCCGAGCGATGGCCCGAGGGCGCTTGAGACGCGGCGCCGTGCTGGCCAGCAAGCAGAAGAAGGTGGGGAGCGACGCGGAGGGCAAGTTCAAGCTGTACCACACCTTCCGGACGCAGCTGGGCCGGGCGCAGCCGCATCAAGTGCTCGCGATAAATCGAGGCGAGGCGCTCAAGGTGCTATCTGCGTCAGTGGAGATCGACGAGGAAGTGAGAGCTGCATTTGAGGCGTCGGCGCGTGGCCACTTTACAAGAGCTCCCGCCCCTCCAAGAGAGCATGCCAGTTGGAGACGTGCGCTGGATGACGCGATACATGATGGCACGAAGCGTCTCCTGGTGCCTTCGCTGGAGCGCGAGTGGCGAAGAGAACTGACGGAGGCCGCAGAGGATCAGAGCTTCATGGTGTATTCCACCAACCTCCGGCAGAAACTTCTCCAGCCCCCGCTCAAAGGGCACGTCGTCGCGGCCATCGACCCTGGGCTGAGAACTGGGTGCAAGGTCGCCGTGGTCTCGGTAACGGGAAACGTCCTCGCAACGGACACGCTGATGCTGCCGCTCGGAGGCCGAGGAGGGGACGGCAAGGGTGGCATGTACGTGCAGGTACGTAGCAAGCTGGTGGCAATGCTCTCGCAATGGGCGGTTTCGCTCGTGGCGATTGGCAATGGCACGGGCAACAGGGAGGCCGAGGCTCTGGTCACTGATGCTCTGACATCCCAGGAAGGGAGCACCCCACCGCCCAAGTATCTGATCATCGACGAGTCTGGCGCATCGGTTTACTCGGCCTCAAAGCTTGCGGTCTCGGAGCTGCCTTCTCTGGATGTGTCGATCCGCGGTGCCGTCTCTCTGGCACGCCGTGTGCAAGATCCACTGTCGGAGCTCGTGAAGGTCGTGCCCTCACCCTCACCCTGCACCCTCGCCCTCACCCTCACCCTCACCCTCGAAAAATTTGCGCTCTTGCTAGGTCGACCCTAAAGCGTTGGGAGTGGGCATGTATCAGCACGACGTCGACCAGAAACGCCTCGCCGGCGCCTTGGACAAGGTGGTGGAGTCTGCCGTGAATGCGGTCGGCGTGGACCTGAACGTCGCATCCCCCACGTTGCTCTCTCGCGTTGCGGGCCTCAGCTTAAAGACCGCGCAAGCTATCGTGGCTGCACGCGATGCGGCGAACAGTGGGCGATTCGAGAGGGTCGACGCCCTGACAAAGGTCAAGGGGGTCGGGCCAAAGGCGTACGAGCAGTGTGCGGGATTCCTACGCGTGTATGGCGGAGCGGAACCGCTCGATGCGACCGCCATCCACCCTGAGAGCTACGGAGCGCTTCGTTTCGCGGCGGAGAGGGTTGGCGAGGCGGTCGCACTCGAGCCATCGCAGCTGAGCAGCCTTGCGGCCGATCTCGGTGTGGGCGTGCCGACGCTCGCTGATGCTCTGGAAGCGCTACGGAGGAGCGGGTCGGACCCACGTGACGACCTGCTTGGAGTGCCACCGCCACCCCTCATCGACGCCGCAGACTCGGCAGTGGGCCGCGGAGTCGGCGGCAATCTGGTGGATCTCACGGTTGGAGACGAATTGCTCGGGGTCGTCAAGAATGTCGTCGACTTTGGTGCGTTCGTTGACATTGGCATGGGCACCGATGCGCTGCTGCACTCGTCGGAGATGCGAAGGGGCCAGGGCCGCTCCGCTGTAGTGATTCAGGTGGGGGCGCAGCTTCGCGTTGTGGTGAGGCAAGTCGAGATCCAGGATTTGAAGCGCAAGAAGGCCCGCATCAGCCTAGCGCTCTGTGAGGAGTCAGCTTAGCCAGTACCTTATCTGATCTGATGTTATCTGTTCATCAGCTTATCTTATCTTAGGGAGATTCCAGAGAAGACAATTTCTTCAGCGGGGATTTTTTATCACCCCCCACCGTGACCGAGCGCAGACTTTTTTTGGGCCTTGCCTCGCCTGCCGCCGCTATTGCGTGCGTGCACCCCAAGTGAGCACGGAGGGCGCGGCGGGCCGACTCCATGGCTAACAAGGATGTGATCAGCTCCAACTCGGTCACCCGGTGGGGCGAGCAGCCGCCGCCCGAGGAGGAGAGGCTGACCGAGGCGCTGCTCGACGACACGGCGGCCACGCCCTACCCTATCAACGAGGAGCTCAACTTCAAGGTGGCGCTATGGCAAGGCGACATCACCAAACTGCAGGTGGATGCGCTCATCAACTGCAACAACGAGGACCTCAACGAGCGCGCCGGCATCTCGGGCCAGATCTTTGTCGGCGCCGGGCCGCAGCTGGAAGAGGCATGCGCCAAGCTCGGCGGCTGCCCGCCGGGCGATGCCAAGGCGACGCGTGGCTTCCGGCTGCCGGCGAAGCACGTGATCCACGCCGTGCCACCCGCGTGGATCGACGGCGGCGAGGGCGACGCGGCGCTCGAGGCGCTATACACCAAGTCGCTCGACGTCGCCCGCCGACTCACCTGTGCGACGGTGGGATGCGTGCCACTCAAGACGAAGGACGTGCCGCGCGAGCAGGCGGCACACCTGGCCATCTGTGCGATGCGGAAACGCCTCGAGTCTCCCGAGGGTAAGGGGATACAGCTGCTGGTCATCGCGATGCGGCCGGAGGACGTGTACGACAATATGATCTACGACAACCTGCTGCCGCTCTACTTCCCGCGCTCCGGCACCGAGGAGCTCGAGGCCGCAAGGCTGCTCGCACTCCACAACCAGAACAACAGTGGCGGTGCCGGCGCTGGCGCGGCAGCCACCGCGCCGAGTGGCCCGACGGGCGGCGGGGCCGCGCCCGACTTTCCCTACCAACCCAGCGCCGCGCTCGCCGCAGTCACTCAGCCGCCGCACGCCAACGGCGCGGGCGGCGTGCAGGGTAAGGACGCGGCGGGCCGCGCGGTGGCGCGCGGCGTCGTGGCGGCGGGCGGCGTAATGCCCCCCTCCGGCTCGGCCTACGGCTCCTTCCTGCAGCGGGCGGGCCTAGCGGACCTCTCAGACCTCGAGGCTCTACAGCTCTTCTACCGCGCGGGCGTCGACGCGCGAGGCCGCGCTGTCTTCCTCTTCTGGGCAGGCCCGTGCATTGCATGTGCATTGCATGTGCAGTGCGCGTGCGCCGCGTGCGCACCGCATGTGCACCGCATGTGCACCACGTGTGCACCACGTGTACGGGTACACTGATCCATCCCACCCGTCCATCCACATCCATCCCATCCCATGGTATCCTCTCTGTCCCAGGCCACCTGCCGTCGCGGCCTATCGACCTGGAGCGCGTGCTCATGCTCATCATGCGCACGCTTGACCCGTACGCGCACAACGAGTACATCCTCGTCTACGTGCACACGACGCTCGCCCCGGAGAACGAGCCCTCCTTCGCGTGGCTGCGCAAGGTGGCGAGATAGTGGGGAGATGGTGGAGACGGACCTCTTCCCGTCCACCCACCCACCGACCGACTTAGCCATCCCTCCACCCCTCCATCCCTCCAACTGCTTTGCTATCTACCCATCACCCTATCCCCTTCCCTCGGCAGGTGTACGACCTCTTCGACGCACGGCTGAAGGATAACCTCTACCTGATGTTCGTGGTGCACGCCTCATGGTGGCTCAAGATGACCATGAACTTCGTGCGCACCTTTGTGTCGCAGCGCTTCTGGGACGACAAGCTCATCATGCTCGACTCCTTCGCCGACCTCTTCAAGCGCAACTACTTCGCCCCGGGATCACTACGCATGCCCGACTCCCCGCTCGTGCGCAAGGTGCGGCTGGATGGAGGGATGGGCGGGGGGGCGGGGGGGTGGGTGGGTGGGGCGCATCTTGTGCCGTACGCTATGCGCTATGTAATGCTCTGTGAAAGCTCCCTCCCTCCCCACCCACCTCTCTCCCTCCCTCCCTACCCTCCCTGCCCACCCACCTCTCTCCCTCCCTCCCTGCCCACCCACCCACCCTCCCACCCACCGGTCCGCCTACGCCGTGCGCAGTACCTCGAGACCTCGGGCGACGCCCACATGCTCGATCAGCTTCTGCCCGGCGCCGCCTCCGCGCGCGACGCACGCACTGACGCGCTCGCCAAGGCGGTGGCGAGCGGCGCGCTGCCCGGCGGCGACGCGCTGCCGCCAGGCGCACCGCCCGCAAGCAAGGCGGCCGTGGCGATGGCGGCCGCCGAGCGTGATGGCAGTGGGCCGGGCAGCGCGGCGGCGCGACAGCTCGAGCAGGCGCGCGCCTCCAAGGAGATCCTGCTCAAGCAGCTCATCGAGCTGTCTGACCAGCTGGCGCACGCGCAGGGCGACAAGGCGGCGGCGGAGCGGAAGATGACGGCGACGCTCGCCGCCAAGGACGGCGAGCTCAACCGGCTCGCGCAGGCGCTGGCGGACGCGCAGGACAAGGCCGAGGGGGCGAGCGGCCGGCTGGCTGAGGTCAAGAACTATCGGGAGCAGATGGAAAGGCAGGATCAGCAGCGCGCCGACATCCTTGCGGAGATGTCTGATCTCGAGGGGCAGCTGGCGCAGACGCAGGTGTACAACGACTACATGGCCAAAGAGCTGCACAACGTCATGGGCACGCTCAAGCGCGAGAAGTGGGAGCTCCTCGGCGAGATGTCGCTGCTCGAGCGGCAGCTGGCCGCGGCCAAGCAGCGCGGCGGCGCGCCGACGGGCGTCTCGGCGGAGGAGGAGATAGCCGAACTCAAGAAGGCGGGCGCCGCCGCGCGCGTCGACTGGGCCAAGGTGCCCGAGGCGGCCAAGGGGGCGATGATGCTCGAGCTGTCCGAGCTCGCAACGGCGCTGCGCGCCGAGCGCGGCGCGGCCGAGGCGGCGATGGGCGAGCTGGGGCAGCAGCACGCCGACTTCGGCCGACAGGTGCAGCAGGCGTCCGACGAGCTCGCCTCGATCAAGCGCGCTGAGGGGCAGCGCGCGGCGGAGGCGTCTGCGCGCAAGGACGAGATGGGCGCGGCGGTCAAGGTGCTCGAGGAGAAGATCGCCGGCGTCAAGAGCGCGGCCAAGCGCGGCGCCTCAGCGCTGAGCGAGACGCGGCAGGCCGACGCCAAGGAGCTCGAGGAGATCGAGCAGATGCTCGCCGACGCCGAGGGCGACATCGGCAACATCCAGGGCTCGCTCGGTGGCCAGGAGGCGGGCGGCGGCCTCGCGCTCGTCGAGATGCGCGCGTTGCGCACCAAGCTGGAGGCCGACCTCGCGGCGCTGCCGCTGCGCCCCGACGAGGCACCGGCGGCGCTCGTGGTCGTGGAGGAGCGCAAGGAGGCATCGATGCAGGCGGTGGCGCAGCAACTCGTGCCGCAGATGAACGAAGTGCAGCGGCAGCACGACGAGTCGGAGGCCAAGCTGCAGGGGGAAATCGACGCGGTGCAGGCGAAGATCGACGATGCCGAGAGAGCGACGGAGCTCGCGCGGCTCGAGGGCCAGCGCGACGAGCAGCAGCGGCTGCACGACCTAGCGCTCGAGCAGCTCGAGGCCAAGGCCTCCGCCGCGCTGCGCAGCCTCGAGGAGCAGCACGCCGAGGAGGTGGCGCGCATCCAGCACGACGCCGCCCACGCCGCCGGCGAGCAGGAGCGGCTCAAGGCGCGCCTCGCACAGCTCGTGCCGCAGATCGAGCGCGCCACCGGCGCCGACGGGGGCGGCGGCGAGCGGCGCGGCGGTGCGGCGCCCGACGGCGCGCCCGACCTCGCGGCGGCGCGCGCGGGCTCGAAGGATGCCTCGGAGTGGGTGGCGGAGCGGCTGGCGTTTATGCTGCTCGAGGACAGCAAGAACCGGCAGCGCAGCGCGATGCGCCGCTGGCAGGCGATGGCCGAGTTCAAGGAGGGGCTCGAGCTGGGCGCCGGCGTGGGCGGCAAGAGCGCGGCGGAGGCCGAGGCGCTGATCGCGCCGCTCAAGCTCGGGATGGCCGCGGCAACGAACGCCGAGAACCGCGCGCTAGCGAAAGCCAAGACGGACAAGGTGAAGATGCTGCAGCAGGCGGACGCGCAGGCGGCGCAGCTCGAGCAGGCCTCTATGGCGCTCGCCGTCAAGACGGCGCTCGACGCGGGCAGCCAGTCGGCGGTGGCGGCGGACGCGGCGGCGCGCGCGATGGCGGAGGCGGCGGCGGAGGAGGCCTCCTCGATGGCGCGGCAGACGGCGGAATTCGCCGCGGCGGGGGCGGCGCGGGCGGCGGCGCAGGTGCACGAGCTGCAGCGCGATCTGGCCGAGACGCAGGAGCGGCTACGGCGCGAGCAACAGGAGAAGGAGAGCGTGCTCGAGCACATGCAGGAGGCGCAGCAGGCGGCGCAGCGCCTCGCGCTGCAGGCGGCCGACCGCGCGGCGGAGCACACGGCGCGCAAGATGGATGACGAGAACTGGCAGCGCGAGCGGAGGCTGCGCGGCGAGCTCTCGGCCGCAGAGGAGCTCGCGCGGTCCCGCGGCGAGGTCGCGAGCGAGGCCAAGCTCAAGGAGGAGGCGGCGCGCCGCGCCGCGTCGACCGAGGCGGCGACGGCGCGCGAGGCGGCGAACGAGGCGGCGGCCTTCGCGGCCAAGTACCAGCAGGCGGTGGAGGCGCTGCAGCTCGAGATGGGCCGCGGCGACGAGGCGCGCCGCGCCGAGCTCGCCGCGCGCAAGGAGGCCGTCGGCGCGGGCGACGGGCCCATCGCGGCGGCGGTGACGCGCGAGCAGGCCGAGGCGCTGCTCGGCGCAGCCGCGGGCCTCGCCGACGCCGGCGAGGCCGACCTCGACGGCGGGGACCAGCAGGCGTCGGGGCAGCTGAGCGCGCGGCGCACCGAGCTCGAGGCGGCGCTGGCGGCGAAGCAGGCGGACTTAGACGAGGCCCGGCGGGTGTCTTCCGGCGCTGAGCTGCGCCTCGGGCAGCTCAAGCAGGCGGGGCAGGCCGGCGTCGCGCGGATCAACGCGCAGCGGGAGCTCGACGAGGCGTCCGCCAAGGCCTCCGAGGCCCAGGCCGAGCTCGCCGAGCTGGCAGGCCGCCTCGCCGAGATGCAGCCCGCGCTGGCGAGGCAGCGGCTCTCACGCGAGATGCTGCGCGCGCAGGCCGAGTCGCTGCTGCCGCAGCTCGCCGCCGCCAACGTGGGCTCGCTCCCGCTCGCGCGCTCCGTCATCGAGCTCATGCAGGAGCGGATGCAGACGCTGCAGGGTGCCGCTGCCGACGCAGGCCGCGCCGTTTCCCGCGATCAGGCCGAGGCGGGCCGGGCTGAGGCGGCGGTGATGCGTGCCGAGCTGCAGGCCAAGGGGCGCGAGGTCGAGCTCTATCGCGAGGAGCTGCGTGGTGCGTGGCCGCGACTCGAGCCACCCCCAGTTAGTAAGCACAGCACGCCCTCCGTGCCGCACTGCACCCCCCCCCCCCCCGCCCCTATTGCAGGCGCACGGCAGCAGCTCGAGATGATCACCGCCGCGCCGGCGGGCTCGAAGACCGAGCAGCTCGTGCAGCAGGCGCAGTCCGACGAGGCCGCGCGACTGCGCGAGGCGCTGGCCGACGCGGTGGTCGCGCGGAGCGAGGCAGAGCGGCTGGTGGCGGCCGCGCGCACGGAGGCGGAGAGCGGCGGAGGCAGCGTCGTCGGCTCGGTATTCGGCGGCGGCGGCGACAGCGAGCGACTGGCGTCCGAGCTGAGCGAGCTGCAGGCGCGGCTCGACGAGCGCAGCGCTGAGCTCAACCTGGCGCAGGCGGAGAAGACGCGGCTGCAGCGCGCGGTGACCGACCTGAAGGCGGGCAAGGTGGATGCTGTCTACGAGCAGGCGCGGCAGGACGCAGAGAAAGCTGTGCTCGACCGGATGATGGCCTCCGGCTTCTCCTTTGAGCAGGGCCGCTGAGCAGCGGGGTGGCGTGGGCGGCTTGGGGTGGAGGGGGGGGAGTGGAGGGGCGCGAGTCAGTGTTCGTGTTGTGGGGTCGCACTTTTTTTCCTTTGCACGGGTGTGACGTGTGATTTGCACGGGTGTGACGTCGGACCCTTTGCAAGACGGGGAGATATCAGGGTTAGTCCTTCACTTAGAGGTGTTCATGAACTGGTACAGGGGCGTGGCCAGGTGGGACGGCAGGTTTGGTCAGTACGGTATCACGGTGAGCTTTTGGGGCTCTGGGACCCTCAAAATCGTGATCCTCGTCGAAAATCACCCCCAGAAACGTTTTTTTCGGTTGGCTGATTATCATCCCCTCAAAGGGTGGGGGTGTTAATCAGCAGACACTATAGATGTACTGACCATATATATATGTATGGGGGTGGTTCACAGAGTCGTCAATACCCTATATATACGGAAATCGTCCCTGGATCACGATTCCGGCGGGGAAAATAGGGGGTCTATCTAAGTCCCTGGGACACCAACACTGGGTCTTATAACCAGCCTAGGGCGCAGCTGCGCCGTTGCCTCACTCCTCCTACCAGGACTGAGGAGTGAGGAGATTTTTTGGGAGGGGATTTCGGGCTCCCCCCCTGGCGCCATACCCATATAGTCAGGCCGACCGATGGGTGGCGCACCGCGGGCGGTGTGCCACCCCCGGTACGGTCGTCCGTCCGTCGCCTACGGCTTTATGTTACGCCGTCGCGCCGCGCCACTCGCACCGCACTGTCGAACTCGTCTAGCGCCCGCGCCTGCCACATCTCGATGTCGCCACCCTCCCCGCCGCTTCTCACCTGCCAAACGTTGGTCTCGTCACACGTCACTGTCAGCACGCCTTTTTTGAAACTGTGAGCTATTGGCCGTCTCGCCACTCGCGTCTGGTCTCGTTCGCGTCCTTACTTGGAAGTACACACGCGTATATATATATAGATATAAAGCTGTAAACCCTGACCCTCGGAGCGTCAAGCCCTAGCCCGTGCGTCGGCAAAACGCAGGGCGTCACCCGAGCTCCACCTTCCCACCCCCACACTTCACCGGCCACCGAGCCCAGGCTCGACTCGGCCGCTCGAAGCGCTCCGCGCCTTACCCTACACCCCCACCCCCACCGCGCTGCGGCCACAGGCCTTTGAGGCCTCACGAGGCCAGAGAGTGGCACTCCACGCAGGGGTGCACCCCTGGAGCTACCCCTCTCAGTCTGCTCCCTCGCCTCGCTCGAGCGCCGCCTCACGTGGGCCCCACCCCCACCCCCTGCAGCATTGCAAGCAGTCGTGCGTCCTCGGCGCTGCCCGCCATCGCCGCCGCCGCCGCCTCCTCGCCCGGGCGCAAGGGCGGCGGCGGCCCCAGCTTGCCGCTGAGGAGTGCCTCGTTGAGCGGCGGCACCGTCGCCGACAGCTCTGCCCACGAGGCCTCGGTCTGCAGCGCCTTCTGCAGCTGCTTGTCGCGCTCCGCCGCCTCGAGCACCGTCGCGCACGCGCGCAGCAGCGGGCCGCGCGCCGCAAGCGCGCGCCGCGCCGCGCCGCCCGCCGCGCCGCCCGCCGCGCCACCCGCCACCGTCGCGTCGCCCTTGGCTGCCGAGACCGCCGCCGAGAGTGTGGCGGCGGCGGGCGGGAGCGCGTCCTTGGGCGGCGCGAGCATGGCGAGGCGCAAGGGCTTGTTGGGGCCGCTCAACACTGCGCAGAGCAGCTCGTGCACCGCAACGTGCAGGATGGACGCGGTGGGCGGCGCGGCGGCGTCGAGGCCGTGCTGCAGGCAGGCGCGCAGCAAGCTCGGCTTCGTCGCGGAGAGCGCTGTGTTGAGCATCGGCCGTTGCGCGCGCACGAGGCAGCCCACGATCTGCACGACGAACAGCCTGTGCCGGCCGAAGCGGTTCGGCGCGGCGCGCGGCGCAAGGCGCAGCGCGAGATCGAGCGCGCTCAGGTTCTTGGAGCACCAGCGCTGCGCCGGGGGCAGGAACTTTGCGTTGGGGTGCTCGTGCCCCGCCTCGTCGGAAAGGTGGCGCAGCAGGGCGCCGAGCGCGCGCGCGCCGAGCGCGTCGCACCCCTCCGTGCCCATGCGCGCCACTCCCGCCGTCGCCTCCTCCAGCGACATCGTCGGCGGGTCTTCCTCGTCCTCCGCACCCTGCTCCCCGCCTCCCAACCCGCCGCCGGCGCCGCCAGCAGGCGCATCGCCACCGGTAGCGGTGGCGATGGCGATGGCCTGCTCCGTTGCAGACTCCGCGGCCGCGGCCGCCACCGCCGCCGCCGCCTGCGCCGCCTCGAAGTATGCTGCGAAGTCCGCATCGGCTGCCGCGCCGGCGGCCGCCGACGCCGCCGACGCCGCTCCCGCCACGCCGCCGACGCCGGCTCTGCTCTCCGCGACGGCGGGCAGGTGGACGGCCAGCGCGGTGCGCGGCGCGAGCGCGGCGCGGCACGCGGCGCAGCCCTCGGCGGTGAGGCCGGGGTTGGCTTCCAGCCGCAGCTCGAGCAGCCGCGGCGCGGCGCCGTCCGTGCCGAGCGCGGTGGCGAGCACGGCGGCGGCGGCGTCGCTCAGCAGGTTGGACGAGAGGTCGAGCGAGGTGAGAGCGCAGCCGGCGCCGGCGTGCTTGACGGCGTCGACGAGCTTGCGCAGCTTCTTGTCGCCCACGAGGCAGTTGGCGAGCGAGGCCCACACCAACTCGGCGTCGCCGCTGCGCACCTGCACGAGCACCCGGGCGAAGCGCTCCTGCGCGTCGGCCGCCGCCGACGGGCTCGGGCCCGGGCTCGTCAGCCCTGGGCCCGGGCTCCCACCGCCGTCGCCGCCGTCGCCGCCGCCGCCGCCGCCACTCTTCTTCTTCTTCTTCTTCTTCTTGCCGCCGCCGCCGCTGCCGCCCCCGCCGCCCTCGCCCTCGCCGGCCTCCTCGCTCAAGGAGCACTCCTGATGGTCAAACGCGACGGAATCGGCGGCTATTTCGAGCACACGAGGCAGTGGCGCCCGGTGGCCCAGTCCCCCCCTGGAAGTGCCAAGTCCGCCAGGGCCACCGTGCGCGTCCCGATGACGCGCAGGGGCCGAGCTCGGGCACTGCCAAGCGGGTCCGTTTGACCAAGCTAGGGCTCCTCACCACCGTCGCCCCCTCCGCCGTCGCCCTCACCGGGCGCGTTAACCGGCGGCCTAGGCGTGCCGGGCAGGAGCGCCGGCGTGGCCTTGGCCGCAGCGTCGGTCGCCGCTTGCCCTAGTGAGGCCGACTGCTCGCTTTTCTCCACATCGGCCGGTAGCAGAGGCATCGGGGTGTCTTGCCGACCTGGGTGTCGAAAAGCCGCAGAATCGGCGACGTCGGCCAAGACTCAGGGCCCTACCGCAGCGTCGCGTTGGGCCCTGGGCGGCTCAGCTGCCCGTCTCGAGTGCACACGGTAGCCTGGAGCCGGGAGAGTCAGCCCCGGGAGGTCAGGCTAGCAAGCCGTGAGTCACCACCAGGACGGCACTTTCAACAAGCAGCCGAACGCAGGCTCTGCGTCATCGGACGGTCCTCTGGGCTGGACGGATCGAACGCTGCAAGTGCGGTGGCCTCCGTGACGGAGGCATCCGTGCCAGGGGACGATACGCTTCCCCCTGCCGCCCGCGCCGTCTCCGGCGATGATCCGTCTGCTTCAGTGCTGGCGCCCTCGGCCTCGTCCGCATTTTGGTTGGGCTGGTTGTCGCCGCCACCGCCACCGCTCTTCTTCTTCTTCTTCTTGTTCTTATTCTTCTTCTTGGCGCCCTCGGCATCTTCTGGAGAATGCACGGGATCGGGCAGCATTCCTCGGTGTCGACGGCGAGACGCGAGAAGGCGAGGGTGAAAACTGAGGGAACGATAATATATTATTATTTTCTCTTCTCTTATCGATCAGGCACACAGAGATAGAGAAGCGGCGAAGGGCCGGTATAGGGAACCCTATACCGGTCACCGCGCGACTGCAAGCTGCCGGGCCCGCGGCGGATGTGGCTGTGTCTTCCCGTGAAACGGGCCACCCATTGTGGTGGAAGAAAGGCATGGCGAGCTCCGCCTAACCCGGCGGCGCCTCTCGAAGTCCACTCTCGATCTTTGTGTCAACGTGCTTGTGCGCCCCATGGGTATTTCGCCGCGCCAGTCAGGGGCTGCAAGGCCGTGTAGTTCCCCTTCGGGGGGTGCAAGGCAAGGCCCGCCGGTCACGTACTGCAGTCAGCAGCGCCACCGGGCTGAGTCCCTAGGTTCATAGGGGCGTTTCATCATCGCCAGTTCACCGTGCATTTGTGTCTGGGTGTGAGGGGCCCAGCATCGCGGCATTATGTAGCATGCGAGTCGTGTCGTTTGTGAAACCCACCAATCTATCTATCTATCTATCTATCTATCTACAGAGATAGAAGATAAATCAGGTGTGAGGGGCCCAGGCATCGCGGAATTGTGTAGCGTCGCGAGTCGTGTAGCGTCGTGAAACCCAACAATCTTATCTTATCTGAGAGATAGAAAATAGATCAGAGATAGAGTAAGATAACCATGTTACCATCTTATCTTTGAGAGAGGGAACACCAAGGCCACACGACACGTCGCTGTGGGCCCTTTGCTGTCGACGCAGTGGCCGCCCAGCTTCCACCCACTGGGTGATGTAACCAGTCACTGCATTTCAAAATAAAGACCTAAGTCACTGCCTGGACTCTGAAGAGAGACTGAGAGAGAGAACACCCGGAACACGTGACGCACGTTGAACACAATGGGACCAGACACGAGTGTGCCAACACTGCAACAGTGTAACAGTGCAACAGCTCACACCTCCAGAGGGGGAAATAACCGCACACACACTCTCTCATGCCCCCAGATAAGTTTGGGCATGTTACGCCATAAAGGCGAGGGTCAGTTCTCGTCTGTGGCTGCATCGGAAGTTAAGTCGACTCAGATGTGAAGAGAGGAGTTGCAACCTCATGCTATAGAGGAATCGATCGGAGAGAAGGTAAAGAAATCCACAGGTAAAGCACTCTGGAGTTAGAGCTCCGAGTACATGTCGGAGTGGTCTCGTAAGATTCTAGCCCTCTGGCGAGAGCTGCTTGTTCAGCAGTGGGATGGCCGCCCCTCAGGACGCGGCGGTATCGGTGGCGGCGGCGGAAAGGGCGGCTGGGCGGAGGACTGGCGGCGGCTATGGCTAAGATACCAGAAAACCTACTACATTCGTGAGCCTCGTGGCACATGCCGCCTCATGGCACATATGCGACATGGCCGTTTTTTGTGCGAATGTACGTGGAATGTAGTAGGTTTTCTGGCATCTTTTGCTATAGCCATAGATACCGTTATAACAACGCCAAAACAGACGACGAGGCAGCACGCGGGCCGGGCTGCACCTTGTAGACGCGGCCCTCCTCGTCGTGGCAGAGTCGCGCGCCGTCGTCAGTCTGCCACGCGGCGCCGCTGCTATCGGGCGCGCCCTGCGTCGTGCGGCAGCGCGAAGGGCGCGACGCCGAGAAGTTGACGAAGCGCAACCGCCTGCTCTTGCCGTAAACACAGGGGCTGGGGCCCCCGCCGCATGCGCATCCCGCAGCCATGGACAAACAACCCCGTCGTAGCAACTATGACCCCCCCCCCCAACATTCGAGTTGGTTCCTGCAACAGTTTGTCACTTCTCCCTATTGCATACCCCTGGAAGCATTCGCACGAGAAACCAATCTCTCTTTCCGCAGCCAGGCCACGGAGAATAGTGAGACCCTTTTCCGTGCGAAGCACCGCGCAGACCCTTGTTCCGTGCGATGCTGGGACCTCGCCGAGTGGTGGTGTGGCTTGCTGCTCTAGGCCCAAGCGTGACCGCGGCTACTTCGCCCCTGCCCTCGCAACCGCTACCGTCGCGGCCGCCTTCGTCGCCACCGCCTCCAAGCTCGCCGCCTTCGCCGCCGCATCCAAGCCCGCCGCCCTCACCGCCGCTCCCGTCGCCGCCGCTGAGCCCGCCACCGCCCTCGCCACCTCCGTCGCTGCCGGCTCCGCCGCCCTCCTCAGCTCTGCCGCCGCCGCCCTCCTCAGCTCCGCCGCCGCCGCTTGCCCCCGCCCCTCCCGGAGGCTACTCA
>Ga0209302_10000511_pt1 | contig 22746 bp, 18 predicted proteins | sample ArcOceMetagenome_2_FD_187445 | JGI IMG/M metagenome (GOLD analysis project Ga0209302, IMG submission 187445) | Marine eukaryotic phytoplankton communities from Arctic Ocean - Arctic Ocean ARC135M Metagenome (SPAdes) (version 2) | ecosystem: Environmental > Aquatic > Marine > Oceanic | place... | reverse complement strand
GCAATTGATGTCTCAACAGTTGGAAGAACATTTGGAAGAGAATCGTGCATTGACGGCCAAAGCCGCGGAAGATTTAGACACGCTTCGCAACGAAACGGATAAAACCACGGCGAAATACAAAGCGGAATTGAAAGACATCGAAGTCGAACACGACAAACAAAAAAAACAAATGCGGCAAGAACAAGAAAAACAAACGAGTGACTTGCAAGCTGCCCATGCGAAAGAAATGTCATCGACATTAGAATCACGTCTAAATGCTCAACAAGAACAAATGAATTTAGAACAAAAACAAGCCGTTGATGCTTTGCAAGAAGAACAGCAGGCGACGGTGGAACAACATGAACAACAGAAACAGCAATTGCAAGAAGATGCCGATGAACAGCAACGACTTTTTCAAGAACAACAGCAGCAACAGCAACAAGAATTACAAGATAAATTTGATGCAGCACGCAAAGAACACTTGGCACACATTCAAGAGCATGAAGCAATGGTTCAATCATTGACAGATAAAAATATTCGATTGTCACTCAACCTCGCCAAATGTGCCGAACGGCGGCCGGGGTTCGTGCCACTGATGGCACACCAAAGAGAAATAGATAAGATGCGAGAAAATGGTGCTAAATTATTTGGACACACCCCTCCAAACCCATTCCCAAAAAGTCAAGATGAATTAAAGCAATATTTTCCTATTCATTTTCGATCGACCGCCGTTGGAAGACATCAACCACAGCAACGACGGAGCAAGAACAACAAAAAGAAAGGAAGGAAGGAACGTACAACATTTGGGGCCACCACCACCCGACCCACTGCATTGGCCGCGTCCCCCTCGGTGTCCAAACGTCGGAACGTCAACAGCAACAACAACAACAACAGCAAGACGACCACCAACGGTAGCCAGAGTCCGGCCAAAGTGTGGAGGATGACGCATCGTCCACCGGCCTCGCCCGCGGCCAGGCAAGCCGCGGAAGAAAAGTTTCGATCGACCGCCGTTGGAAGACATCAACCACAGCAACGACGGAGCAAGAACAACAAAAAGAAAGGAAGGAAGGAACGTACAACATTTGGGGGCGGTGGCTCTCAAAAAACCCAAAGGAAACGCAATAGTACGGGAGGTAAGCTAAGGTCTAAAACTCTCAAAAAATAATTTAACAAATATACTTAAAAATGATGACCCATATTATATAATGACCATGATGAAAAAATATTTTACAAATCTAAAAAAATACCAAGATAAATATGGTAGTAAAACACTGTTACTTTGGCAATGTGGTAGTTTTTTTGAAGTATATGCACTAAAAAATGCATCATCTGGAATTATTTTTAATTCAAATATAGAAAATTTTGGTTCTATATGTGATTACTCAGTAAAAGATAAAAAAACCAACTCTACAAGTGGTAAAAAATCCCAAAGATTTACACATACAGACGGTAATTCATATATCGTAATGATGTCTGGAATGCCTACATTTGGTGCAGTTGAAAGTAAAATCAGTAAATTAAATGACCACGGTTTTACAGTTGCTTTGTGGAAACAAAAGGAAGTTATTAAAGATCAACGATATGAATTCGCTATATTTTCCCCAGGAACAAAATTCCAAGATAATAATAATTTAACCAATAATATAATGTGTATTTCATTGGAAATCTTTCCCAAAACACTTTTACACAAGGAACCCAGAATTAGTTGTGGTTTAAGTATAATTGATATTATATCTGGTGAAACAAAATTTTACGAATATCATACAAGTTATTTTAACGAGTCTATCAATTATGATGAAATAGAGAGATTTAACTCGATATACAATCCATCGGAAATTATAATTATACATAATTTTGAATCGGAATCTCAAATAAAAAACATGATAGAATTTAGTTCATTGCAATGTGATTTAAAACATATATTAAGTACGCATGATGAAAACTCTGTACATATAACAGAAATAAAAAATAGTAAAAAACAAACATATCAATTGGAAATTTTTCAAAATTTCTATAAAAACATGTGTAGTGACTTTTTTTACGCTCATTTTGCTCAATATCCATATGCAACGGAAAGTTTTTGTTTTCTACTTAACTTCGTCTATCAACATCAAAAAAATTTAGTTAAAAATATAAAGGTACCAGACTTTGATAATAACCCCAATACACTTATTTTAGCAAATCATTCTTTGAAACAATTAAACATTATAAATAATGGTGATTCAACCCGTAAATATAGTAGTGTATTAAAGTTTTTGAACAATTGTTCGACTGCAATGGGTAAAAGATTATTTAAGGGACAGTTATTACATCCTTCTTGTGATGTAAATTATTTAAACAGTGAGTATAATATTATTTCCCATTGTATAAATAGAGAAGATACATACTTTGGTATAATTGACAATCTTAAAAAAATAGGTGATCTAGATAAATTCTATAGAAAAATAATTCTAGAAAAGGTAACGCCAGCAAATATTTACAATTTTTACAATTATTTGAATGTTATAAATAAAATTTGGAAGGAAATCAAAAATGATGAAACAATGTTAAAATATTTATTAGAAAAAATAAACCCCAAAACGAAACGTAATTTGCAGATAAAAAAAACGTGTGATTCTTTGTTAAAAGAAATAAAAGCAACTTTGGAACTAGATATATGTAGTGAAATAGACAGTTCAAGTCCTGAGCAAAATATATTTAAAAGTGGTGTATATAGTGATGTGGATAATTCACTTTTAAATTATGATAAAGGTAATAGTGAAATGAATAGTACACTAAGTTTTTTGAATATGGCGTTAACAAAGTGTGAAAAGAAGAATAAAACGGGAATAAAGTTACATGTAAAGGAGACTATGAAACCGCATATAACAACCACAAATAGGAGGGCATTAATATTAAAGGATTTATTACCAAAATATGGGAAAACAAAAACATTAGAATGTAATTATGTTTTGAGGACAGATATAAAAGAAAATTTTGTATTAAATACAGAAGCAATCAACTTTGTAAGTTCAACAAAAAGTAATATGAAAATAACGAGTAACCAAATTGATAATTTGTGTGAAACAATTTATGATGGAAAAGAAACAATTAAAAAGGCAGTAAAAAGGTCGTATAAAAAATACATGGGAAAAATATTATCTTGGTCAGATAGTATAGAAACATTAAGTCATTTTGTAAAATTATTAGATATTGTAGTAACAAAAGCAAAATTGGCGGTAGATTATAAATATTGCAAACCGGAAATAAAAGAACATGAAAAATCATTTTTCGAAGCAAAAAACATGAGACATTTATTGATAGAACATATTCAAGAAGATGAAATTTATACACCAAATGATGTATGTTTGGGAAAATCAATGGACGGTGTATTATTATTTGGGACAAATGCCGTGGGAAAATCAAGCTTGATTAAATCAATAGGAATATGTACAATAATGGCGCAAGCAGGGATGTATGTACCATGTAGTAAGTATGTGTTTAATCCATATAAATCTTTGTATACAAGAATATTGGGAAACGATGATATTTTCAAGGGTTTAAGTAGTTTTGCGGTGGAGATGAGTGAATTAAAGAGTATTTTGAAAGCGGATGAAAATAGTTTAATATTGGGTGATGAGTTATGTAGGGGTACTGAATTTAATTCGGCGATAAGAATATTTGTATCGGGCTTAATGATGTTAAATAAGAAAAAGTGTTCACATATATTTGCGACACATTTCCATGAAATAACAAAAATGAGGGAAATAAGTAATTTAGAATCCCTATGTATGAAACATATGGAAGTGCAATTTAATAGGGAGCTGGGTACTTTAGTATACAATAGAAAGTTAAAAGACGGTCCTGGTACAAATAATTATGGTTTATTGGTGTGTAAATCTTTGGGATTACCGGAAGAATTTATTAAAACGGCCGAAAGTATAGAACTGGATGTAAAACTATTAAATGAAAATCTATTAATAAAAAAAAGCGCAAGTTATAATTCAAAAAAACTGAAAGGAAATTGTGAACTTTGTAATAAAGATGGCGTTGATATACATCATATGATGCCGCAAAAGATTGCAAATAAAAATGGAATGATCGAAACAGACAATTATGTATTTAATAAAAACCATCGGGCAAATTTAATGAATATTTGCAAAGAGTGTCATTTAATTGTAACGAAAGAAGATACAATTTATGTAAGAAAAAAAACAGAAAAAGGTTATGAATTATTTATACAATAAATAATCTGTATATATATTAAATGGCATTGGGTAATGAAATAGATAATGCAATAAAAATGCAAGAAGATATGATAAGTGATTCATTTAAATTTATAATAAAAAACATAGACCAAATATTAATGGTAATTATAATATTTTTTCTGACAATAGCTTGGACAATAATATTTGAATGGGAATTTCCAAAAAAGAAAAAGGTAATTTTCAAGAAAAACATATCATTGGATAATGTAAAAACTCGAGAAAACATGTTACATTCTATTAATGAAGACCATGTAAAATCAATAACATGTGGTGGAAGTAAATTGTGTAAATCAGGATTATTAACAAATATTTATCATTAGTAATTTTAGGAAAATAAAATTTAAAAAATTGAAATATAAAAAATCATTAATATATTATTATATATAAAAATGATTATACCAGTAAAATGTTTTACGTGTGGAAAAGTTTTAGGAAACAAATATTTGTATTATTTAAGTAAAGTGCGTGAGGAAAAAAATAAAAAGGGTGTTGATGAGAATGATGTTGTATATTTGACTGAGGAAAATACAAAGAAAACACCAGAGGGAAAATGTTTAGATGAATTAGGATTAACAAAAATGTGTTGTAGAAGACATATGTTAACACATGTGGATATTGAATAAAAAAATCTAATAATTATATATAATGGGTAAAAAATCAAAAAAAAAACAAAATGGTGGTTCGCAGTGTTATTCAACAGAATGTGCCGACCATGCATTAAAAGTAATGAATGATAAAAATGCCTTGGTTCCATATAATAAAAATACTTCTTTGGAACATCCTTTATTAACGAGACAGATGAATATTATTAAAGGAGGTGGAAGTGTAAATGTGTGGAGAAAGATAGGATTATCAAAACCAAATGATCTTGTAAATAATATGTTTGACGGAATTACAAATATAAAAAACACTTGGGTTGGGGATGAAAAAGGTTCCACAAATGACACATTGGAACATCCTATAGCCAATAATGAAATTTTATCGAATAAAGGATATGCCAATGCTACAATAGATTCGTATTTGACAAATAATGAAGTAACTCTCACCGACGATCAAAAAAGTTTACTGAGGGGTGGTAAAAAGAGAAAATCTCGAAAAAATCCAAAAAAAGGAAGAACAAATAAACGAAGTCGAACAAATAAACGAAGTCGGACAAATAAACGAAGTCGGACAAATAAACGAAGTCGGACAAATAAACGAGGTAAACGAAAAACAGGTAAACGAGGTAAACGAAAAACAAGTAAACGAGGTAAACGAAAAACAAATAAGAAGTAATTTTTTCTTTTAATATATTATAATGAATAATATATTAAAATCTGTGAATAAATTGTGTTTACCAGCTCAATTATATTTAGCTATTTCAACAATAAGTGTTTTGGGTATATTTTTTCAAAACATAGGAATGCAAAACAAATATTGTATAGGAAATTTATCTACAGAATTACCTTGTAATAATATGGTAGTATTTGTGGGTAAGGTACTGTATGTTTTGGTGTGGACATGGCTCCTTCAAAAACTTTGTAAAAAGGGACATAAATCAATATCATGGTTAATAGTTTTGTTACCTTACGTATTAATGTTTTTGGTAATATTACTTATGATGATTGCAATATAAAAAAAATATATAACAAATATATATTTTTTTATAATTAAAAAATATGCTTTTAATATAATATATGGAAAAAAACAAAGTTATTTGGAGTATAATAGACACATATTTTAAAGACAATCCTGATTTTGTATCAAAACACCATATAAGTTCTTACAATGATTTTATGAAAAAGGGTATACCGCAGATTTTTAAAGAAAAAAATCCAATAAGAATTATCAAAGGTTTAGATAAATCAAAAAAATATAAATACACAATGGAATTATATTTGGGTGGAAAGAATGGGAAAAAAATATACTATGGAAAGCCTGTAATATATGATAATAATAATCAACATTTTATGTATCCAAATGAGGCACGATTAAGGAATTTAACATATGGTTTAACAATACATTATGATATAGATGTAGATTTTAAGATATTATTGGATAATGATGATGAGAATTCAAAAGATGAATATAAAACTCATGAAGAGACTATAACAATAGAAAAAATATATTTTGGAAAGTTTCCAATTATGATGCAATCAGATTTTTGTATATTGAAAGAAATGAGTCCGGAAGTGAGATATAATATGGGTGAATGTAGAAATGACCCAGGTGGGTATTTTATTATAGACGGTAAGGAAAAGGTAATAGTATCACAAGAAAAGTTTGCGGATAATATGCTGTATATAAAAAAAATGAAGGATGATAAACATACTTATTCTGCTGAAATAAGGTCAGTATCGGATGATGCATCAAAACCTATAAGAACTTTATCAGTGAGAATAATGGCTGATAGCGAAACATATAGAAAGGGTAATATAGTTGTAAATGTACCAAATGTGAGGAAACCGATACCATTATTTATATTAATGAGAGCATTGGGTGTAATATCCGATAAAGAAATAATGGAAACATGTTTATTGGATATTGAAAAGTATGAATATTTTTTGGAACAATTTACTCCAAGTGTATATGATGCTGGATTTATATTTACACAAGAAACAGCGTTAAAATATATTTCACCATTAACAAAAGGTAAAACAATAAGTCATGTAAAGGAAATATTGATGATATATTTCTTACCTCATATAGGTGAGTTAAATTTAAGGGATAAGGCATTATATTTGGGATATATTGTGAAAAAATTATTAAGTGTAAGTCTGGGTTTAGAAAAACCAACAGATAGGGATAGTTATAAATACAAAAGAATAGAAATGTCAGGGATGTTAATGCAACAATTATTTAGAGAATATTATATATTGGAGCAAAAAAACATAGCTAAAAAAATAGATGAAGAATTTACGTTTAAAGGGAATGATGCAAAATACAGTGACTTAAATTTTAAATCATTATTAACAAACAATGAGATGAAAATATTTAAGGAGAAAATGGTAGAAGAAGGTTTTAGAAAGGCTTTTAAAGGTAATTGGGGTTCAGAGGCACATACAAAACGAATGGGTGTTGTACAAGATCTAAATAGATTATCTTTTTTCGGTTTTCTGTGTCATTTAAGAAAGGTTAATTTATCAATGGACCGTAGTGCAAAGATACGAGAACCAAGAATGTTAAATTCAACACAATGGGGAATAATATGTCCATTGCATTCACCAGATGGTGGAAATTGTGGTTTGCACAAACATTTATCAATAGTAAACCATATAACTAGTGGTTGTAATAGTAAACCTTATATAAATTATTTAAGATATTTGGGTGTGATGATGTTAAATGAGTCAAGTTGTAATTATTTATCAAAAGTTACAAAGGTAATATTAAATGGAAATTGGTTAGGAACTACAAATAAACCATTGGAATTAACAACTTTGATGAGATATCATCGAAGAAACAATGTAATAGATACATACACCAGTATATTTTGGAATATTCAATTAAATGAAATAATAATTTGTACTGATGCTGGTAGACCTTGTAGACCAGTAGCAATATGTGAAAACAATCAAGAATTATATATGGATGATAAAATATTTGAAAATATAAAGAATGGTAATTTATCTTGGTTAGAATTAACACGTGGGTTTAGTACAAAAAAGGAAGAAAAGTGTAAAATAGTAGATATATTTGAAAAGGGAAAAGAATTTAAATTAAGTACAATCCAAACATTAAAAAATACCGCAGCCCCTTTGGAATATTTGGATACACAAGAAACAGAAGGTATTGTATTAAAAATGGGAAATAACAAAGGTACACACGCTGATATACACCCATCGTTAATATTGGGAATTATGGCAAATCAGATTATATTTCCCGAAAATAATCCATATCCTAGAAATGTATTTTCTTGTGGACAGGCAAAGCAAGGTGTTTCACTATTTCATACTAATTTTACGAATAGAATAGATAAAACCTCATATATATTAAACTATGGACAAACACCTTTGGTAAAGAGTAGATACTTGAAATATGTAACAAAAGAAAAACATCCTTATGGAGAAAATGCTATAGTAGCAATTATGTGTTATTCTGGTTACAATGTCGAAGATGCTGTTATAATTAATAGAGCATCTTTGGAAAGGGGTTTATTTAGAACGACATATTTTAATATGTATGAGGCTCATGAAGAAAAACAAAATATAGGTAATGCGAAGGTAGATACCGTATTTATGGATATAATGAGAAATAATGTGATTGGTTTAAAACCCGATTATGATTATAGTCATTTGGATAAAAAGACAGGGTTAATAAAGGAAAATACTTATGTAAATACCAAGACGGTTGTTATTGGTAAAGCAACGCGAAGTATTATAGAAAAAGATGTATATATAGATGCATCCAAAACAACAAAAAAGGGACAAATAGGTTATGTAGACAAAGCATTTATTACAAATAATAGTGAAGGTGAAAGAATAGCAAAAATTAGAATGAGAGAGGAGAGAATTCCTGATATTGGTGATAAATTTTGTTCACGTGCTGGACAAAAGGGAACAATAGGAATTATATTAGATGAATGCGATATGCCGACAACAAAGGATGGTATAAGACCCGATATTATTGTTAATCCTCATGCTATGCCAAGTAGAATGACTATTGGTCATTTAATAGAAACAGTAATAGGAAAAGCTTGTGTAATGAAAGGTGGATTTGGAGATTGTACCGCATTTCTATCAAAAGGATCAAAAGAAAAAATATTTGGGGATTTATTGGTTGAAGAGGGATTTCATTCCTCCGGAAATGAAATATTATATAATGGTATGACGGGTGAACAATTAGAAACACAAATATATTTGGGACCAACATATTATTTAAGATTGAAACATATGCCGAAAGATAAAATAAATTACAGGGCAAAGGGTCCTCGTTCAAATTTAACACGCCAAACTGTTGGTGGGAGAGCGAACGATGGTGGTTTAAGAATAGGTGAAATGGACAGAGATTGTTTAATTGCACATGGTATGAGCGGGTTTGTTAAAGAATCGATGATGGTTAGAGGTGACCAGTATTATATGGCCATATGTAACAAATCAGGTTGTATCGCAATATATAATGAAAGTAAAAATATATTTTTATCGCCTCATTCCGATGGTCCTTTAAAGTTTGCAGGTGATTTGGAAACAAATATAAACATAGTACCTATTTCTAAGTTCGGTAGAGATTTCAGTATTGTAAAAGTACCATATGCATTTAAACTATTATTACAAGAATTAAAAACTATGAATATTCAGATGAGAATAATAACTGAAGATAATATTGATCAATTACTGTCATTGAAATCGAGTGATACATTATTTACAAAAACAGGAATAAAAACATACAATCAATTGGGTGACATTTTAAATAAAAAAATACAAGAGGAAAAGAATAAACCAAATATATTGGAAAGTGCTGTTGTTGTTGAAAAACCTATGGAACAACCAGAATGGGATGTTCCATATTGGCAACCAGAACCAACAAAACAAGGGGATGTTTTGACAGAAGATGATTTTGATATTGGAGATATTGTATATAGAATTAATGATGAAAAAGTAGGAACGCAATATACTATTGAACAATATGACGATGGTTTATTTGTTATTAAAAACAAAGAAGGTTCTATAGATATGGTTGACTTAGATGAAATTACTAAAAAATCACCAATTAAATCTATGGAAAAACAAGAAACCTTACAATATACACCTATATCACCAACATATGGACCTCCATCACCAACATATGGACCTCCATCACCAACATATGGACCTCCATCACCCGAATCTTTGCAAAGTCCAGTAAAATATAATCCAACAGAAATGAAATTAGAATCTGTCGGTACAATGGAAGAAATAGAACCACCAAAAATAGTACAAAGCGAATTAATAAGAGAATATACACCAACCGGTAAAAATACAGATTATGAAGGAAAAAAATATAATTTAGTATCAAAGAAAGATTACAGTCGTAAAGGATTAGAAACCTTGGGTAATATAGAAGGAGATGATGAAATAGATGGAGAAGAAAGTGACGAAGATTCTAGTAATAAAAAACCAATTATAATTAAAGAATAAATTGATTTAAAAATTATTAAAACATAATATTTAAAAGTATATATATAATGAGTAACATTTCACTAATTACAAAAATATTTAAATCGAGAAAAATAATCTTAGAACAATTAGAAAATAGAGGATATGATGTCGATAAATATACAAACTTTAGCATACACGAGCTTCATGTATTAAATCAAAATAAACAATTGGATATGTACTTGGAAAGTGAAAATAAACCATCTTTGTATATTAAATATCATATAAATAGTAAGTTGAAACCAAAAGATGTATATGATTTTTTGGAAGATTTAGAAAATAGTGATTTGGATGAAAACACTGAATTAATAGTTATTATGAAAGAAAAAATTAATGATACAATGAAAAATTTTATAAAAAATTTGTATCACAAAGATAAAAAGTTTGTAATAGTATTTAATATTCATAGATTATTATTTAATATTTTAGAACATACTTATGTTCCAAGACATGAAGTTTTAAAAGATGAAGAAAAGGAGACTTTAAAAAAAAAATTGAATATTATTGATGAAAGTCAATTTCCAGAAATTGATAGATTGGACCCCGTAGCACAAGCTATTGGGTTAAAACCAGGTCAAATTTGTAAAATTTACAGAAAAAGTCCAACAGCCGTACATTCTATATATTATAGAATGTGTTATTAAATAATTATATAATTTTATATATAATGAATAAAGTTGATTTTTTTGATGTAGATAAAAATCCAATAATTTATTTAAATACACTTTTAACAACGTATAAAAGTGGTACTTGGACTAATTGTGATAATAATCCATCGAACCAAAATTGTCGTGATAGAAAAATTGACTCGATGGTAAAATTTAAAGAATATAAAACAATTGTTGAGAATCAACTAGGAAAAATTAACTTAGATTCGGAATCTTGTAAAAATTTAACAAATGAAAGAGCAGAGGCAAAAATCAAAGAGATGATAGTACTGGTGGATTCGTTAGAAGTGAATCATAGATTATTTAAAAAACAATACGATGAATTAATTTTTTCACCAAATGAAGTAATAAATGTAGACGAAAATATAAATAAATTCAGGTATTTAGAATTAGATAGAAAATTAGAAAAATATGATAAAAAAACATATGCTTTGTATAAAAATTTTTTTTACATAATGTTAATAACAAGTGGTATTTTTTTTATAAGAAAACAATTAAAAAAATAATATTATATTATATTAATGACTACTGAAAAGGAAATGAACGCTAAAAAATTTTTATTATTTATAAGTAGAAAAGAGAAAAGAGAGAATCAAAGTGAATTCCAAGACTTAAAATTAAAAATAAGTTCCGAAAAAATAAAATATGTATTATGGTCAACATCCGCCGTAATTTTAATTTTATTTTTAGCAAAAAGAATAAAAATGATTAATTAATAATATAATATTATATTATGAATAAAAAACCATTACCAACACGTTTATCTTATACTCAATACGAAATAAAAGATTATATTACCAAACCTATAATTAATTCTTATAAGGATGGATTAAAGACCGATGAATTAAAAAGTCTAACAGATGCGGATAAATATTATTACCATGATAAAAATTTCAAAATTCATAAAAATAAAATAAAAAATAATATACTTGGTTGCAGAGATAGATGTTCCAAAATAACGGGAGAATATGATGTTTCATTTGATTTTGAGGCATGTAAAAAGGGGTGTCATATAGAAAGTCCTTATTATTGTTCCAAATGTCCAAATAATGATATGTATGGTAAAATGTTTTATTTTGATGATAAAAACAAGCCTTTTAAGGGTAATTGTAGTAAATCTGGTAATAAAAAAGATTGTGAAAAGGGTAAAGTATATTTTAGAGACCTTTGGGACGGGAAAAAAAATTATGGTTATTGTCAAAGACATAAAGGGAAAACAGGCTATACTTGGATGACTAATGGTAAAAAAAAATATTGGAAATACAAAGTAAAAGCTACAGGGACTTGCGATTCTGGAAGTGTAGAGAATTGTCATAAATGGGCTGGGTGTTTTTGTTCTCAACCTAAAAATAATTGTGACAAGTGGCGTAATTCAAAATCATATTCAGAACAACCTATGTATGAAATGTCTAATAAAAAACTACACAGAAATGAATGTTTAGGTGCTAATAAATTTTATAAAGACACCGCGTGTGACAAAGAAATATCATTAAAAGATAGATATAGTAAATTATTAAATTCATATAAAGATTACCAGACTGAAGATAAAGGGACTTATAATAATATTATACAAAATATTGTGAATTTAAGAAATAAAAATAATAAAAAAACATCTTCTAATAATATAAGAATGGACAGTCTAATTAAAAAATATAAAAAATTACAGGAAGGAATGGGAACCTTTAAAGATCTTTCAAGACAAGGTAGATTGGAAGATAATAAATTATTAGTAGAATCTGAAATGTATAAAAAAATTGGAATTAGTATTTTAGGAATAACATTATTATTAATAACAGCTAAAAAATTAAATAACTTATAAATATAAATGGGAACGACAGAAAATAAGATCAATGTTTTATTAAATACAAAAGTAAATGCCGCGATTACAACAATAATAACCAACAACACTGAAATGTCAACAGAGCAAAAGACCAGTCTGTTGGATGAATTGGAACTCGCGATAAAAACACAATTGGATGCCACATTTATAGAAGAGATATTAGGCAGTGCTATACATGATTTAAATAATCAAGGTCAAATTATAAATAACCAGAAAAGAATGAATGAATTGGCAGACTATAAGTATAATAAAACTTTAGCATATAAAAATATTATGAAGAGAATAGTGTTTTCTTGTATAATAATTATAGGATTAACATATGCAATGAATCTTCCATTTTTTCCAAGTTTGTTTGGAAAGGGTTTAATAATATTAATAATAGCATATAATATTTATTATTTAATAATGGATTTTGCATGGAATTTTAGAAGAGATAGTAAATATTGGGATAAATTTAACCAAATAACATCGGACGGATTAGATGCCGATGGTAATATAACATTATCTAAATGGGACCATAACAAAAAGTCTTTACAAAAATTGAGTGAAGCCCCAACTTGTAATATTCAATATTAACAATATATTTTATTCTAATTAAAATATATTATGACTTTATCTTCACAATTAAAAAATAAATATAACGAAAATTGGAATGACAATAGTGGAAATATATGTAAATTTTTGACAGGTGAAATTATAAAAAATAAAGTAAATTTTATATTGAATGATATGGAGGAAAAAGCTAATTATATATTTACAAACAAGGATATAGTTTATGATAAATTTAGAATAAGGGGTGTAAATAATAGTTTAGCTGGAAAATATAATGAAATGGGGAATTATTGGAATTCGTTTCATGGTTTTTTTTCGTTCATATATTATTTAATAATTGTGATAATTTTTGTTATAACAATATGGAAGAACCAATATAAAAATTATAAAATTTTTGTATATTTATTAGCTTTTTTTTTATTATCTTTTAGTATTTTTCCAATATATGAAAAAATAAACGGTTATTTTTACAATACAAACCGAATTGTACAATTAATTTTATCGTATTCATTCCTTGTATTTATATTTTTATTATTAAATTCATTTACAAATTTCGTATTTGATATAGAAAATACGGAAGGAAAAAGAGATATGTATATTTTGTATAGTATATTTGGCGTAACAACAACGATAGTATTTTTCAGATATATGGTGTACAATTATGGAATTAAGGAATTGGTGTCTCCTTAATCATCATCACTATCGCTATCTGAATTTTTATTCATAACCATTTTAATATTTTTCCATCCTTTCTTCTTATTATAACGACCATATTTCTTTTCGAAAAATTCAAAAAGTTCTTTGTTTTTGGGGATATCATTCCCAAAATTTTCCAAATACCACTGTTTAAATTCTTCTTTAACGTCCATTTTTTGTAACCAACAATTTTTTGATTTAACGATGTATTCGTTGCAAAACTGTGTAAAGTAGTCTTGTTTTTCTCTGTATTGTTTACTGGCTTGTAAAACAATGGGTACATCTTTAACAACACCCTTTGTTCTATATATAATTTTAACAATCATTGACATGAAAATAGGCGCCCAATCTTCGAATCTTTCTTTAAGTTTATGATTTCTCTTAAAGATATAAGATTCATTTGCTAATTCAGGGTCATCTGGATTATCTACAAATGTGGACATAAAATTAACAACGCGAATTCTCCTCCATGTACCATTATCGTTGGATTTAATTTCTGGTAAATGATTTGTCATTAATACCATTGAGAACTGTGGTTTATATGTAATCATTTCAGATCTATACAATCCTCTACCTGTAATAGAATCACAACCGGTATATTCTTTAAAAGGTCCTTCATTGATAACCGTTTTTTTCTTTGCTTCTTGTAAAACTGCTAATCGTTTACCTTTTAATCCAATAATTTCTGGAGTGGCTTGACCTTCTTTTGTTCTATTACCTGTAATCATATTTAGAGGAGCATGTCCTTTGTAATCTCCCATACACATTTCCAAAAGTTCAATAAACAATGATTTACCATTACTACCGCAACCGAGATAAAAGTTAAATGTTTGATTTACATTATTACCCATCATTATAGAAGCCAAATGTTCCCACATATAATCTTTAAGTTCATCAACCGGAAAAAGTTTTTCCATAAAATCGTTAATTTCGGCAACAATTTTAGTATGTTCTGAATTATCCTCATCTATTTCAACATAAGCTATATTTGTACACATTGATATATAGTCAATTCCATATCCTTTGCGAAATTTACATTTTTCAACATCCACAACACCGTTTATAAATCCAATTAAGTCACCATTTGAATCTAATTTATTTAAAAATTCTTTGTCGTACATCAATTCGCCGGCTTCTTTAATTGCATTATTTTTTTTCTCTGTTTTTCTAAGATTTAATGCAATTTCGGCGTATTTGTGAGCCATTTTTTGCCATTGCATTTGTTGTTGTGAATCCATATCGTCATCATTATGAAATTTTTCCAAAATTTCTTGTTGTAATTTTAAATAAATTCTAGAAACAGTTTTGGAAATTTCAAGTCTTAATCCAGTACCTTTTTCTGATTTTTGCCACCGATTATTATAAAATTGGAACCATTCAAAATTACGAATACTAACACATTTCCAATCATCGTGGTAAAGTTGAAATAATACTTGGGCTATATCGCAATCATTATAATCACCTAATGATTTTTGAATATAATTTTGAACAGACGAATTTTTTATTTTATTATATTCATCACCATTAGATTCTTTTGCATAGAATCTAATGGTACCTTCTGTTAGTTCACCGTTATTCTCAAAATTATCCCACATATCTTTAAAATTTCCAATTTCTTCAAATGAAAATTTTTGACTTTGTTCTGAAAACATCATCCATGTCATAAATAAATCATTATCTGTATTTTTTAAAGCAAAACCAACTTTTAACCAATTATCATAATCATTATAATATTCAGATGTCAATATCATTGTATAATCATGGACATCTTTGAATTTATATTCTTCTTTATGTTTTTGGTTGATTATTTTATCACATTCTTCCAAAAGTTGTTCTTTTGAAGAAATATTGTTAAGATTTGTTTTTTTGTAATTTTTAATTTTAATTGTTTTTTTGGTTTTTTTCTTTTTTGTATATTTTTCCAATAATGATTTTGTGTGTTCCTTGATTTCAAATCGAACATTATCTTTGTTTCTAATTGAAATATTTGGTAAAAGTTCATAATAATTAGTATTATTTGTTGAAGATGTATTTATTGTAAAGTCTTGGTCTTCCTTTTCCAATGTATAAATTGTATCTAGCTGATATGCTTCATGGTGTGGTTTTTGGGACCCAAACACTTGCCAATTTGTTTCACCTCTCATAACTCCTTTGTCTAATACGGATTCCCATGTGTTAATAATAGGTAATCCATCAACTCCACCCCAACAATCTTCCATCCTAGAAACTAGTTCATCCCATAATAAACATTTAAAACTAACCGGTATGTTTACCTGAAATATTATATGAATACCATCCTTTGTCACTTCTTCTAATTTATTTACACCGGATTTATGAAAAACATATACCTTAAATTGATCTCCATTTTTCATCTCCAAATATTTATCCAATAACTCACACACTTCCCCGACAACATCAGTAATATGTTCCTCGGTATGTTGTCTTTCTGTAACTGTTGTATCATATCTAAAATCAAAATCAATTGCTAAGACGCTGTCACCTTTTAATTGTCTTTCTGTTAAATATTCTTTTTTTTTATCAATAAAAACCTTTTTGTGATAATGATGCCAGAATTCCTTTGTTAAATTATCTGGTATAAGGTATGAACCTCCATATATTTTTAGTTTTTTTGTTTTATCTGGTATCCTAGTATGAGTATGTCTTTTACCCTTTGGACATTTATTTGATATTAATAACGATTCCAAATTTGGATATTTCATGTCCATTTTATGATATATGGTTTAGATAAATATATTTAAATCAATTTTTTATTTGATAAAAAATTAAGTTTTTAATTTTTATTTAATACTTAAACAATATGATTAAAAAAAAATATTTAAAAAAATAATGATTTATTTTATAAATGTCTAAAACAAATGAAAAACTCCCCAAAATTACAATGACTATAAAATCTCAAAAAAGACTTTTGAAGGATGTAGCTGGTATTATGAAAAATAATTTATCTGACCAGGGTATTTTTTATGTACATGATGAAAATAATTTTTTAAACGGCTATGCTATGATTTTTGGACCAGAAAAAACACCTTATGAGAATGGTATTTATTTTTTCAATTTAAAATTCCCATATGATTATCCTTTTTCACCACCAAAATTGACTTATCTAACAAATGATGGAAAAACAAGGTTTAATCCCAATTTATATAGAAATGGTAAGGTCTGTTTGAGTATTTTAAATACTTGGAAAGGTGAACAATGGACAAGTTGTCAAACTATTCGTTCGGTTTTATTAACATTAGTTACTGTTCTTAATGAAAACCCGCTTACTAATGAACCAGGAATAAATATGAAAAACCCCCAAGTTAGTACATATAACAAAATTATTAGATATAAGAATTTTTCGGTTGCTATTAATAGTGTGCTTGAACAGAAGTTATTCCCTGATACTCATGTTGTTTTCTTTCCAATAATAAAAAATTTTATTAGAGATAAAAAGGAGAATATACTTTCTTTGATTAAAGAAGAAATTGAAACGGGTAGTAAAGGTGAATTAAGTTGTAGTATTTATAGTATGAATTCTATTAAATTAAATTATAAAGATGTTTTGAAAAAATTTGAAAATATTTGTGGTTTTTTAAATATATAATAAAAAATTGAAATAAATAAATTATTATAAAATTTTATTATATAAAAATGAAATTTTGCAAAACATGTGGAAATATGTATTATACAAAATTATTAAGCGAAGAAGATGATAAATTAATATATTATTGTAGAAAATGTGGTGATAAAGATGATAATTTTGGAGAAGATTCAAATAGTTTATGTGTATCCAAAACACATATATCGGGTGGTAAAGCTTTTTCAAACATAATTAATGAATACACAAAATTAGACCCAACATTACCAAGAATTAAAAATATTAAATGTCCAAATGTTTCTTGCGACTCTAATAAAGAAATCAGTGGTGAAACAAAGGAAGATGATAAATCCGAACATGAAATTATATATCTTAGATATGATGATATAGGTATGAAATATGTCTATCTTTGTACAACATGCGACCATAGTTGGAAACCTTAATTAATTATATTAAATTGAAAACATATAAATATTTTTTATTTAATAATATAAAAATATATAATATGTCTCAATCAAAAGATTTAGAAAATATCGCATTAGAAGTTGGAGAATTAGAAACAATTGATTTGGATGAGTCAGAATTAGATGAGTCAGATGATGACCCTTTTGATGAAAATTTTTCAGAAGATGATAACGAAGATGGTAACGAAGATGATAACGAAGATGGTAACGAAGATGGTGTAGATAACGAAGATGGTGATAAAAAAGCTGATAAAGACGATAGTAAAAAAGATGATAAGGTTTTATTAGATTTATTTGGAGATGATATATTGGATTATTACAATAATTTAGACTATGGAAAGGATATGCCTTGTATTGGGTTTACTACGGTAATTAAAAGACGAAATGATAAACCTGAATCACCTAATTGCGATTATTATGTTCATCCACCAGAGTATATTATTAAAGAACATCAACAAGTAATGGATGGTATAAATACCAAAGTATTGAGAAGTAGACCTGATGTTAAAAAGTTTTTAAAAAATATTTCTAAATTAGAAATTAAATTAGATGATGATTGTATTGAGAAAATTAAGGCTATTAAATTTAAAGGTATTGTTGCTAATTTGACACCTAAAGAAAAAAAAATTCTTAGTAATGCCGATAAACATAATGTTATGTACAAACCTGATGAAGAAGATGAAGAAGATGAAGAAGATGAAGAAGAAGAAGATGATGAATCATATTATTCAGATTCAGATGATGAAAGTGTTAAAAAAATAGAAAATCATCTAAATAAAGATGACTTATTGTTATATCATCCAGAAACCAAACAAATTAATTTTAACGAATTACTTGTTTTGTGTAAAACAGTGAAAGATGTTAATGGAAACCCAATAGATCCTTTACATAGAACAATTCCTATTTTGACAAAATACGAGAAATCTAAGGTTTTAGGATTAAGAAGTAAACAAATTAATTCTGGTTCTGAACCTTTTATTAGTGTAAATAGTAGTATTATTGATGGTTATACCATTGCTCTAATGGAATTGGACCAAAAAAAAATCCCATTTATTGTAAGGAGGCCCATGCCTAATGGTACGAGTGAGTATTGGGATATTTCCGATTTAGAACTCATTTAGTATTTTTGTAAGACCCATCTTTTATTTTTAGGATCCCAACTTCTTTGTTTTTGACATTCTGTTAATCCTGGTATATTAAAATTAAATAATTCACATTTTTTTACAGATGAACCTGCTGCCCTACCGCTACTTTTCCTATTAAATGCGCTTAATCTTGCCCAAGTCATTCTTCTTGATGTATTTGAATTATTTTCTGTTAATGTACTCTCATCAATTTTTATTGGTTTTTCCTCACAACTACAACAATTTGTTAATTGTATACATTTATTTATAGTTTCTTCAACTGTACCATTTTCGCTGACACCACCAAAATGTAAGGCAATTTTATGAATAACAGCTATCTCATCATCTAAAAAGTAATTTAATGTAGTATAATTTCCAGATGTTTGTCTTACAACACCAGTTGTTGTATATCTTGCTTCACCATCTACATCTGTTCTTGTTATATCAAACACTGTCGAAGTTGCGTCTTTTTGAAAAGAAACTGTTTCTCCTGAAGATAATGGAACGTAAAATCCCGTATCATTATCTGTCTCTTCCGAAACAACAATAGATACTTTTTTTTCATCAGCCTTAATTTTAAAAACTTTTACTTTGGGTTTTTTAAATGCTATATTGGTTATTCCTATTTCTACTGGTGTTGTTTTAAAAACTTGTATTTCTTTAGGCATTGTTTTAAATATATTCTTAATAGTTCTATGTCTTAACAAATTATTTTTCCTTTTATCCTCTTTTGTTACAGGTGCCGCTACAAATCTTTTTTTAATATTTTCTGGAACTAAATATGCTTCCCTTAAAACAACTTTTGCATTAACACTACCTTTCGTTTCTGTGTAATACGTATTAATAAAAACCTGATCATTTATAAATATAACACCTGAATTATCTACTGTATTATTACTAGAATCAAAAATTATTATATCTTCTCCCGATAAACCTTTGTTCATTTCAGTAGTTCTTCCTTGGCTATTTTTTGATATATCTAATACAACATAATCTGCATATACTTTAACAAGAGTATCGTCTAATTGTCCTCTTAAATTTGGACCGCTTAAATCAAATTTAAAACGTTGATTTTCAAAATCTGTAATAGATGTGTCCGTAAAATCAAATTTTACTTTATATTTTTCATCTAATAAAATAAAATCTAATTCATTTTCAAAAACATTATTTTTGACATTTCTCAATCTATATTTATTTTTTGAAATATCCACCATATAAATCATGTTCATAGAAGCATCTAATATACCACCACCGGTCATATTTTCTTCTTCAATTATTGTTTGACCAACAACCTTTATTTTTGGTTGAATTTTATCTTGACCTTCATTCCTATTTATTAAAACAAAACTAAACTCAGTAATACTGTTTTTTGACATTATCTTTGATTGTTCTATTTCTAATTTCAAAGTCCCGTTACTTAAATCTTTTACCCATTTACCACTATCACCTATAAATATTTTTGTACCACTAATATCCAAATTTTCATTATTTGGCGTTAATGTACCACTAAGGTCCGTTATTATAATTTTGCTATTACCTGTTAAATTTCTATTAGGACGCAATCTTACATAAATAGTATTGAATGCTTCTTGTGCATTATTAGATTCTTTTATTTCCTTAATATTAAATTTAACATTATCACGGTCCCAAATAGGAGGATGTCTATTTTGTGTAAATTTAAACGATATTAGTTCTTCCTTTTCTTCTAATGTTTTTCCATCATATTCACTTCCTAATGTTGAATCTGTTTTGTATTTTGCTCTGCTTAAATCCACATTAGCATGTAGCGTAAAATATTGTCCATTTTTTTCCAATAATGATCCCGGACCACTCTCTATAAAATATTCTTTATTAAATTCGGTAGATTGTTCTAATGAACCGGTATCATTATTATTAGCAGATGCATTCGAATTATCATACGAATCATTTGTAAAAATCTTGTTTGTATTTCTATCTGGGTCATCGCCATTTAATCTGGTACCTCTTCTATTCCCATAATTAGAATATACATCATCCGATTTTATCTTTCTATACGCAGTTGTTCCTGAAAAAAAACCTTGGTTTTTAGAAGTATCTATATAATTATTTTCCGAAACAGAAATAGCTCCCAAAGTATCTAAATCTTTAAGAAAGACTTGTGAATATTGTATATCTCCAATAACTAAGTTTGTATATGAATTAGGCATTGCATGCGATTCACTATTATATATATCCTTCCAATTTGTACTTTGATGTCCATTGTTAAAATAATAGTGCGAATTTCTAGAAATATCTTTACCATATGTAGTCCCTTGATAAGTTCCTTCGGTTCCAATTGGTGCATATTCTTCACTATAAGGACCTGTTACAATACCACCATAATTGAACCATAAAAAATAATTTGCACTTGAGTCTACATTTTTACTGATATCACAAGACATTATTTTATTTGATGCTGTTAATAATAAATTATTTGAAGAAATATCGATAAAATAACCACCACGTGGGTTCGATACAACTTGATTATTTCTTATTGTAAACGTAAAAGACGTATCTTTATCTATTGGAATATCATTATTTGTAGTTACAGATAAATTACCTACATTTTGGGTCCAAGTGGCCTCTGTTTTTAAAAGATTATTTGTAATTTCACTAATAATAATAGAATCTGAAGATGTACTAGAATTTTTTACATTTTTTATATATATTGTAGTATTAGCTGGTATTACTGTACTTGGTCTAAAATTAACTTTAATATTATTTAATTGTCCTTGCCAGATATTACTTTCATTTATTTTAAATTTTGTAAAAGACATATATATATAAAAAAAATATTTTAAATAAATTAACATTTCCAACGGTTACCACATTCTAAACAAGTAACAAACGTTGTCATAGGTTCATCCGCAGATCTAGTTTGTAGTTCATAATAAGTACAATTTCTTTTAAAACATTTGAAACATTTAAATTCGTCTGTTGAAGCCGACATATCAATTTTATCAAAGTTTTCATCTCTTTTAAGTTTATTTTCAATAAGAATTTTCCAAATATTGGGATTCATATCTCTATGTGTTAATTGCATAAGTTCATTAACTGATAACTTTTTAATTTTTTTAATTAATTTTTTATTTTTCAAATAACTATTTTTATTAAAATTTGTATATATAGATTTGAATCTATCTGTGTACAACATACAAAAATTTTTGTTTTCCCATTTTCTAATAACTTTTTTTTTCTTTGCCTCTAAAATTGCAAAATTAAATATACTATATTCAACTTTTTTTGATAATTTTTTTGATTTCAATAGTTTTAATAATTTAAGTTTAATATTTTTTCTAAATTCATCTGGATTTTTTACAATCATTTTATTAATAATAATATAGTATTTTTATATTATTATCATTCAATTTTTAATCAGAGTCATCTTCGTCATCTTCGTCATCTTCGTCATCTTCGTCATCTTCGTCGTCATCTTCGTCGTCATCTTCG
>Ga0209302_10000509_pt1 | contig 22780 bp, 16 predicted proteins | sample ArcOceMetagenome_2_FD_187445 | JGI IMG/M metagenome (GOLD analysis project Ga0209302, IMG submission 187445) | Marine eukaryotic phytoplankton communities from Arctic Ocean - Arctic Ocean ARC135M Metagenome (SPAdes) (version 2) | ecosystem: Environmental > Aquatic > Marine > Oceanic | place... | reverse complement strand
CACCAGTCTCAACGGCTCGGAAAACGGTTTCGGAGGTTTCGCAAACGCCTTCGCGCTGGACGAAACCTCTTTGTTCGACTGCGCCGTGCTCCGCCCGTGCGTCTCCGCGAACTGCGCCGGGCCGCGCTTCGAAACGCTCGCGCCGCTCGCGCGCGCGACGGGTACGTTTTGTTTTCTTTTTGTGGAGCCCGAACGTTTGCGCATACAGCCACTACTCTAACGTTTACGAAGTACTAACCCTGCACGTTGACTGTCATCCCGTCATCCCAAAAAACAGGGTGCCTCGCCGAAGGCGCCGCGCACGCCTCGCTTTTACGTTTTCTGCTCGTGGGCGCCTTGTTTGTCGCGGCGAATGCGATGCGTGAAACCGTGGTGAAGGGGATCGCGGCACTTTCCTGGAGAAAGCTCACTGGGGACGACGGAGTTTCCTTCCGCGGGACGCTCACGCTGAACGGCGAAGTGGAGCTGGGGTCTCGTTCCAGTGGCAACGTGCGCGCAAAGTTAGTTGCGACCGCGCGGGCGCACGAACTCCGCGGATTGGGCAAGGTGGTTTTAGCGTTAGTGGCGCAAGTACCGGGTTTAGTGGCGCTTTGGTACGCGCGAAACGCGAGTCTCGCGCCGAAGTTCACGTGCGATACGTAGACGTCGTTTCGGGACGGGGGGGGACGGTTTCGCGAACGTCGGAGCCGCGAGCTCGAGTTCTAGAAATACCTCGAATTTAATGCCGCTACCCCCGTGTGCTAATGCTCAAGTCAAGAATGTGTAAGTGGGAGGTAACGTGCCCGAGAGTGTGTCGTGTTTGTATATAGCGAAGGAGCGAGTTGCCACGTTTTTCTCGTTTTTTTGTTTTGCAGACACTCCTGCAATCGACGAAAATGGGCGTAGCCTGGCATTTTTTTCTCAACACCCAATGAAGTCGCGCCCGTCGCGCCCGTCTCGTCTGCCCGACTCAGGACTCGGGGCGCGACAGGCGACGATGTCCGGAAAAGAAGCGCCCGGCCGGGGCCCGGGGCCGTACGGGAGTTTGGCGCACGACCTGGACTACGAGGACAACGGCGAGGAGGAGCTCGCGTGGTACGACCAGCCCGTCCGGAGACAAAACCCGCGATTTCTCGCGGTCACGTTCGCGTTCTTCGCGTCCCTCGCGGTGCTTGGCGTGGCGCTGAACGCGGCTGGGGTGGTGCGGTTCGGCCCAGGTTTCACCAAGGAGCCGCCGCTTCACGGTTTGAGCATCTGCGAGGTGGATTTCTGCGGCGGAGGCGTGTTGATTTCCGAAGATGGCGTCATCATCGACACCTCGGAAAGGGCGGGGTGGATGAACCCACTGTCCCCTGACAAGCTCGCGAGCTGTTCCGCGGACAGGGACACCGAAGGCGCATCCTTTGAAGCCCTGATGATCGTGCAGTTCGCGAACCCCACGGACACCTCCGTGGAGCTGTGGGATTTTCACATGACCTTCGCCACGGATGGTGACGCCGTGGTCGCGGAGTGCGCGGCGGTCACCGCGCCTGCGAAGATAAACCCGCTCGGCGGGAACCGCCTGGACGTGAGCTGCAAGTTCTTTACCCCGCAGGTCGCACAGCTGGTGGCGAGCTGGTGGAACGGTGATACCACGAGGTTGAAGCACTGGTGGACAGGCACCGCGAGCGTGGCGGCAGACGCGAACTTAAAGGCGCTTTCGTTTTCGCACGGCGACGTCGGGGACGACCTGGTTAAGTTCACGTTGCAGCCGCGGCCGTACGGCGGACCGGACGTGTGGGTAACCGTGGACGACGGCGTGTCCGTGGCCGCGGCGGGTGCGGCAAAGAACAAGAACTTCCAGTCCCTCGGGAATAACGTTCAAGCCCGGGTAGGCAAGTCCTTCGCCGCGACGATGGGGGACGACACCGCGGCGGTGATGATTGCGGATGAGGACGTGGACGCGGCGGACGCGAACGCGGACGCGGACGCGAAGGACGTGACCGTTTTTGGTCTCCCCTCTGGGACCAAACTGGGTGACCTGTTCAACGGCGACGGCGTTGATGTGTTGCTCCCGAACCAAGGATCGGGTGACGACAACATTCCGGGGCCAAACAACGCAAAGTGCCCCGGCGCCCTGGACCTGCAAATCGCCGCGCCGTCTGTTTTGGTGTGCGACGCCGAGGTGGACAAAACGTGGGCCGCTTCCTTCGCGAAGTGCGCGCTTGGGGACGAGACCAGCGGCGGCGAGCTGTTCAGCACGTGGAACTCTGAGGCGTGCCGAGGGTTGATGAAGGGCGTGCCCCTTTCCGTGCGTTTGGTGGTGGACAACCCGTCTGATTTGTTCATCACCCTGACGCGCGTGAAGCCAAAGGTATGGCTCACCGGACGGGAAACAAGCGTGGCGGACGGGGCTATTATTTCGGAAACGCTGTGCGACGCGCGCGCCAGCGTCGCGATGGACGCGTTCGTTACGGTGCCGTGGGAAAGCGAAGAGACCTTCGTCATGGACGCGAAGAAGTGGTGGGCAGGCGAGGGGCTGGATATCAAAATGGACGCGTCATTCGGCGCGCGCGCGCTTGGAATCGGCGTGCGTGTCGCGGTGCCCGAGATGGCGTACACGGTGTGGACGCCGGACAAAACGGGGCACAGGGATACGGTTGAGACAACGAAAACGCGCGCGCGAAACGGCGAGTGCGCGTGTTTCGCGGGGGCGTGTCAGTTCGGGGCGTACGTCCCGGGTTCGGGCAAGCGCCCCGGCGAGGCGTGCGTGCTCGCCACGCAGTGCGCGTCGAAGGTGTGCGGGTGGGATTTCTTGTGCGAATGAGGGGTACCGTGGTCTGGGGAGGGAGATGGACGCGTCTGAAATCAGATCGTAAGCGTACATCACACTTCGCCGTGTATTAATGAGAATCATGCGCATCACCGGTCTCGGGACGTGACTCGTTCGCCCGCGCGAGCATCGCCGTCGCGTTTTCCCGCGTTTCCGGGGACTCGCCCGCGTCCGCGGCGCGCCACGCCACGTCCAGTGTTGGCCGTGCGTCCCGTAACCTTTGCAACGCGGTTTCCCACGCGTCACCTTGTGCACCAGGGTTCCCGCCTACGACCAGGGTCATGAGATTCCGCAAAACGGTTTGGTCGGAAACGAGGGCGTCGCAAAAAACAATCAGCCCGGCTTCGTCGACGCCGCACCCGCCCACGTCCAGCGACGTTAATTCACTCAATCCCGACCCCGTTCCTTGGTTAGCAAACGCGGCCAGACCAACCGCGCCCACGGCCTCGTTACCGAAAAGACACAAGTCGGTCAGACAACCCAAACCGGGTGACCCCGCAAGTGCCGCCGCGCCGTCCGCGCCGATTCCGCAACACCCGAGGTCCAGCGTTCGGAGCGCCGACTCTTTGGCCGAGGTCCGGGTCGTGGAAAGCGCCGCCGCCACCGCCCGCGCGCCATCGTCACCAAGCAAGTTGTCACGCATGATCAAAACTTCCGTCACCGCAGCGCACGCGCGTGCCACCGCGGCACCGCCCTCGGCGCCCAACAAGCACCCGCGAAGCGACAGGCGGTTGACTTTTAAAAAAGTAGTGTCGCCGTCACCGGCGAGCGCCGCGGCGCCGGCGTCGCCGAGCGCGACGCCATCCATCTCCAGCGACAGCGGTGGTGCGTTTTGTCGTTTCGCTCTCGTTTCTAGGCCCAAACGGAGCTTCGCCACGTCCCCGGACGCGACGTCCAGTGCGGCGTTCGCGAGGTCCAACTCCGCGAGCGCGGGCGAATGCGCCAGCAAAGAGGCGATGGCGTCCGCGGCGACGCCCCCCGCGTTTAGCTCGCGCAACTCGAGCTTCTCAAGAAGTGCGACGTTCTCCAGTCCATGGCACACGGCGGCGAGTCCTTCTTGGCCCAGGGTTTCGTTGCGAGACAGGGCAATGGTGGTCAGAGATGGGCATCCTCCCGGCGTGGCCAGGGCGTGGCCCAGCGCGGCGGCGCCGGCGTCGCCGATGCCTTTGTTCGTAAGGTCGATCTCTTTTAGTGAGGCGCTGTTGGCGATTCCGGGCGCGAGCGCGGCGACGCCCGCGTCGCCGAAGCACTCGTCGCCCACGCACAGCGACTGCAACGTTGTGTTCACCGCGAGCGCCTCCGCCAACAGTCCCGCGGTCACCGCGTCCATGAAATGCCCCGATGCGTACAGCTCCACCAGATGCGTGTTCGTGCGCAGCGCCTCAAACACCGCCGCCGCCTCATCAGCGCCGAACAAGCGGCCGCGAAACACGGTCACGGAAATCAAACCAGGGTCGTTCGAAACGAGCCTGTTGACCCAGGAGGCCACACCTACGGTGGTTCCCCACGCCATGGCGTTTTCGTGCGCGCGACCCCGGATGTGCGGCGGACGCGTCGGCGGCTCCGATGAAGTCGTTGTTTTTGCGCGCAGCGCAAAGACGGCACCTGCTGAGTTTTCTTGGCTGGCCCGAAGAAATGCAACGACGACGTGGCCAGGCAAGACACACCCAAAGCGCGCGACCGGGGCCCGGGGTGCCATGGCGGCCCGACGCGTCACAACGGCTGCGCTTCGCGCGCACGCGCCGTGGTCGTCCCTGGGCGTGTCCTTCACGACCACGCGCGCGTTCGCGGGGACGAACTTGGGGACGAACACCGTGGATCCCAAGGAAACCGCAAAGTTCGCCGCGGACGCGGCGCTTTGGTGGGACGAAAGTGGCGGGCCATTCGCGCCCCTGCACGCGATGAACCCCACGCGATGTTTGTTCGTTAGGGACGTCCTGGTGCGGCACTTCGCAGGGTCGAAACACCACCCCGACGTGGGTGCGGACAAGGCCCGACCGTTGCTGGGCCTCCGAATACTGGACGTCGGGTGCGGGGGCGGCATTTTGTGCGAATCGCTGGCGCGCATGGGCGCGATTGTCACGGGGGTTGATGCGGGGTCGGCGAACGTGGATGTGGCGACGGCGCACGCGCTGTTGGACAACACACTGGCGCAAAAAATAACCTACCGCGCCGCCGCGGCGGAGACGCTTCTCCACGAAAACGCCGCCTTCGACGCCGTTTGTTCCCTGGAAGTCATCGAGCACGTTTCCGACCCCGACGCGTTCGTGCGATGCCTTTCAGGACTCACGGAACACAACGGCGCGGTGGTGGTGTCCACCCTGAATCGCACCGCGCGCGCTGGCGCGCTCGCGATAGCGGTCGCGGAAAGAGTCTTCAGGTGGGTACCGCCTGGGACGCACGAGTTCGGGAAGTTCGTCACGCCGGCGGAGCTCTCGACGCTCGCCGCCAGGGCGGGACTCGAGACGCGCGAGATGGCGGGCATGGCGTACACGCCGCCGTTGCCCGGGAGAGGAAACGGCGCCACAGGCGGGCGGTGGAAACTCACGCCGGACGATCTGGGGGTAAACTACATAGCGTACTTTTCGAAGAAAAAGAAGTAGGGCGGGGGATGGACGTAGCGAGGAAACTGGTCCTAGATCGAAACTGCCCCATTCGTGCGGACAATCGTCGGTCCCTAGATCGAAACTGCCCATTTTTGGGCAAGTGTCAAAGCCGGACATGGGTCAAAAGGCGACGTGCTTGACCCAAGTTGATGCGTCGAAATATGAGTCTTGCGTTGAAACCCACCCCTTGTTCCCTTTGAATCTCTGCAGTCAGCGCGCTTTTCTGCTCGGCAGGCCGCGCCCTGCGCTCTGCGTTACTTTTTCCCCGATCTGCGCCGTCGCGCCGATTGGCGCGATCGGTTGGACGCGCCTGCCACTTCACACCACGCGTTTCGGCCCGTACACATCCACACTACATGTCAGGCTTTCCCCAACCTAGGGGTGGCGGCGGCGGCCGCGGCGGCGGCGGGGACAAAAAACGAGGCCGCGGGGGCGGGGGAGGCCGCGGCGGTGGTCGCGGGGACGCCGGTGCGGCCGGGCGGGAGGGCGATTGGCAATGCCCGAAGGGGTGCGGCAACGTGTTCGCGTCGAAGCCCGCTTGTTTCAAGTGCGGCGAGCCCAAACCCGGTGGCGGTGGCGGTGCGGTTGCTCCCCAGGCCAACGGCGGCGGCGGCGGTTTCCACGCCCCCGCGGCGAACGGTGGTGGTGAACCGCGGGGAGGCGCGCCCGGGCACCACGTGGTGATGGCGCAGAAAGACAACAAAACAAGCACCACCGCGTTCGCCGCGCTCGGCTTGTCCCCGAACACCATGCGGGCGATCACGGAAATCATGAAGTTCACGCACGCCACGACGGTCCAGGACCAGACGTTGCCTCACTGTCTCCGCGGGCTTGACATTCTGGCCAGAGCGAAGACGGGCAGCGGCAAAACCGTCGCGTTTCTGCTTCCGTCCATCGAGGCGCTTTTGAAAAGCGGCCCGGTGGGGAAAGGCGCGGTTTCGTGTTTGATCCTGTCCCCCACCAGGGAGCTCGCGTCGCAGATCCACGAGGAAGCGAAAAGCCTGTTGACTTTCCACAACCTAGGCGCGCAGGTCGTGTTCGGAGGCACGAACATCAACTCCGAGCGAACCCGGATGAACAACTCGCAGTGCGACTTCCTCGTCGCGACGCCCGGGCGTTTAATCGACCACTTTCAAACCAGCGGGCTCGCCCCGCGGTGCGCCAATCTGAAAGTGCTCGTGCTTGACGAAGCCGATCAGCTTCTGGAGATGGGCTTCAAGCCGTCTATTGATAAAATCCTCACCTTCATCCCGCGAGAAAGGCAAACCTTGCTGTTCTCCGCGACGGTGCCGAAAACGGTACAGAACATCGCCGCAAACGCGCTGCGAAAAGGGTACGCGTACGTGGACTGCGTCGGCGAAGAAGACAGCGCCACGAACCTTCAAGTAAAGCAGTGGCTCACCCTGAGCCCTCTTGATGACCACCTGCCTCTTTTAGTGCAGCTCATCCAGTCGCACCAGGCGCAGGTTTCGGACCACAAGGTGATTTGCTTCTTCCCCACCGCCAGGGCCACGCAGCTCGCCGCCGAGCTGTTCGTGGCGCTCGGCAAGCCGGTCACGGAGATCCACTCACGGAAATCGCAAGGCCACCGCACGAAAGCCGCTGACCAGTTCCGAGCCGCGAAAGCGGGCGTGATGATGTCCTCGGACGTCTCCGCGCGCGGTCTTGACTACCCCGACGTCACGATGGTGATTCAGATCGGTTTGCCTTCCTCGCGGGAGCAGTACATCCACAGGCTCGGCCGCACCGCGAGGGCGGGGAAAACCGGGGAAGGCCTGCTGTTACTGGCGCCGCACGAGGAGTTCTTCGCGAGGCAGCTCCGTGATTTGCCAATCACCAACGCGCCCGCGGCGGTTGATCCGAACACCGCGCACACCGTGGCGCAGGCGCTCACCAGGGTGGACGTGCGGACGAAGGAACAGGCGTACGTGGCGTGGATGGGGTTTTACAACGGCTCGTGTGGGAAAATGGGCTGGAGCAAGGAAACTTTGGTGCAAAACGCGAACCGGTACGCGCTTGAAATTCTGGGGCTCCCCGGGTTGCCGGGCATCCTCAAGAAAACCGTCGGGATGATGGGCCTGAAGGGCGTCGCGGGGCTGAACATCCAATCCGAGCTCCCGGGAGGGGGGGGCGGTGGAGGCGGAGGTGGAGGTGGCCGAGGAGGAGGTGGAGGCAGAGGTGGCGGCGGAGGTGGCCGCGGACGTCGTTAAATTGCAGTGCTGTTAGATATGCACTCATTTTGTCATTCATATTCTTTTTATAGTATATATAAACTCCACCGGGATCGGCGCACTGCACGCACCTCGCCGCGGCCCTTTGATCCCGGTCGCTTTTCAATTTGTTGTCCGACACGCGAGCGGTGTCACGACGCACCCGCCAAGCACGTCCCCGCAGATCGCGACGCGCGGTTCCTGGACGTGCCATATCGTGCGTAACGTAGCCTGCATGCCTTGTATTTTTGATGACAAGTCGTCCACGTGATTCAGGACGGCGCGCCATTGATCGTGGTCCACCGCCGGCGCCGTTGCCACGCGGCACAGCGAGACGTGCATCACGAACGTGGCTTGCTTTCGCGGCGCGGTTGGAAATGCGCGGCGACACCGTAACCGCAGCCCGTCCACCGGGCTCACTCCGTTTCCTTGCTCGTTGAGAAGCACGAGAAGCACGCCTGAGCTGGCGAGCACCACTCTGTGCACCTCGACGCGCATCGCGGACGTCGCGCCGACCAGGCGTTTGCAAACTAAAAGTTCCTCCTCCACCTGCGCCTTGGTTTTGGGCCGGAGCTCGGACGGGTGCCCGGTGTGAAACACCGTGGAGTGGTACGACCGGGGGGGGTTCCGGTACGTCCGAAACCCCGGGGGCAGCACGTCGACGAACTTACCACAAAGCTCCGCCGCGGCGTCGCGAAGAGCATCTCCGCCGTCTTGGCCTTCGATGGCCGTGCACAACAGGCGAACGGACATCGGGACGTCGTACGCCTTGGCAATAAGAGCCTCACCATCCATCTCGTAGTTCGCCGCGGTAGCAGCCACCGCGTTGGGATCGAGACCACCGCGAGCACTGGTATGGAGCTCAGCGTACACGCGCGGCCGCATCACATGGTCAGGCTCAGCCATGCGAAGCGCGCCCACGCAACTGTCGCGTCCGAGAAGATTTTTTTCACGACAAGTGGCACAAAGAAAGTCATCCCCGCCTCACTAGACTAGGCATCGCGGGTGCGTGCGACGAAGTAGGGGATGTCGTGTCTCGCGTCGTCGTCGCTATTCGCCCGTGGGTTGCACCGCGTGGGCGCGCCGCGCGGGCGAGATGTCGCGCGCCCGAAACGCGGGCCCACGCGGTGGGTAGCTTCTTCCGATGGCGAGAACACCTCGGATACCCGACGTCTTCGAGCCGTCCCTGGGTCGTTCGCGGTGGGCGAAACCGTGGATAGCGGCGTGGGCCCGACTCTTGTGATTCGCGAGGTGCTTGGACGCGGCAGCTTCGGCACTACGTACGCGTGCGACCGGCCTGATGTTGGGGATGAAGTGGCGTTGAAGGTTTTGACGTTGCGAGAGATGCGGGATTGGAAAGCGCTGCAGTTGTTCGAGCGCGAGGCGAAGACGCTGAAGGGGTTGTCGCACCCCGCGATCCCAACGTACGTGGATTACTTCGAGATGGATTCGGAACTTGATGTCAAGTTTTGTTTAGTGCAGCGCATCGCGCCTGGTCAAAGCTTGCAGGGTTTGATTGACAGCGGGTGGCGCCCCACGGAGTTTGAGATACTTGCAATAGCGACGCAACTTTTGGAAACGCTACAGTACCTGTCCTCGCTGCGACCGCCGGTGTTGCACCGCGACGTGAAACCGGGAAACATACTCCTTGACCGAACAACAGGGAAAGTGAGCCTGGTGGATTTCGGGGCGACCGCGGAGGCGGCGATGACCGCGGCGGTGAGCGAGGAAAACGGGTTCGCGTTCGGGTCGACGATGATCGGGACGTTCGGGTACGCCGCGCCGGAACAGATGATGGGCGCGGTAAGGGCCTTTTCCACTGAACACAATCCGCCTCCCTGATCGGCCCGATTACACTTCCCTATTTACTCGTTGATACAGTACTAGCACTGTGTCAATTTACCAGAAGTCACAACACGGTACCCTGTCCAATCCCGGATATACACGTCACGACCGACTGACACTTTGTTTTTATTGTACCAGGTGACGCCCGTTTCCGATTTGTACTCCGCCGGCGCGGTGTTGCTGTTCCTGTTAACCGGCAGAGCACCCTCGACGATGCCGTCACAGAGGCTGAAGGTACGTATTGGGCCTTTCCCAAATACCAAGACTGTTTCCCCACGCGAGACTGACACTTTTCGTTCACAATCACAAGATCAACTTTCGGGGATTCGTCACAATCGACGATCCGCGGTTAGAGCGTGTCGTGACGCGCTTGCTGGAGCCGTCGCCGGAGGACCGGTACCAAAGCGCGGAAGCGGCGCTTTTGGTGTTGACCGGTCCTGCGAAGGTGGTGGACACTAATACAGTGGTGGATACGGACTTCACCCAGGGTCTGGCCGTCCCAGTCGACGCGTTGACTTCGTCGCTGGGCGACTTCAACGTCAAACCGAGAAGACCCGCGACGCGCGCGCGCAAACCTGTCGGCACGAGGGTCGTGGTCGAGCGGTTCGGCTCCACCAAACTGTTGTTAGTCATCCCTCCCGCGGGCATCACCACCAGCAGCGCCGCGACCGGGGGTTTCGCGGTGGCGTGGAACGCGTTCGTGGCGTTCTGGACCGTCTCCGCGCTCTCGGGCGGGGGCGGGTTGCTGATGGTACGTATTTCCCATTTACCACATTCCGCCGGCTGATTGCCCATACACGACTGACATTTATTTTATTTCAATCAGGCGGCGTTTTCGATTCCGTTTTGGATGGCGGGGAAACAAGTCGGCCAAGCCGCGTTTACCGAGATTTTCCAAGCCACCCGTTTGGAACTCGACGCCGCGTCCGGCACGTTCTCTGTTGAAATCACGGCTACGGGTTTGGTGAACACGCAAATCAACGGGTCGCTGCTTGACGTGCGAGGCGCGGTGGTCGAGACGACGGGCGCCACGAACGGCCGGCCGGACCGTGCGCTCACGCTGGAAATAGGCGCCACGCCCGTTTCCTTCGCGCGAGGGCTACAGGAAGTGGAGCTGGAGTACGTCGCGGGGGAGATTAACGACTTTTTGCGAAACAGCGTTTAGGCGCTTTATTATTTGTATACAATTGTTTTTTAAAAGAATCTTCGGGATTTGTCTTATCTCTCTATCCCTCTCTATCCCCAGAAGTTCCCTCCGTAGATATCTTCTCTGGTGCTCCTCCTGGGCTGCGCTTTGCCACGCCGGTCGGCCACAATTTGCGTGGTCTTAGGCGCAGGGTACACACCGCGCGCCGCGGTGAGCGCGTGCTTGCTTATTTGCGCTTGCCCGAAAACGATCGCCATCGCGTCGCGTTCCCGGCGCTGCTCCTCCATTGAAGTTCGTCTCATGTCACTCCACCTGTCGTGCCAGTGGTCGTGCGCCTCTTCCTCCCCACCAACGAAAGGCATCGTACCGAAGGACTCGTTCGCTCGTGTCAGCGAGGAACTCGACACGGGTCGAACACCCGGGTGCGCTCCCGCGGTCGCCGCGAACCCAACGAACTCGTTTTCTTTTGGGGAAACGCGCGAATCTCGTGACCCAGGCGCGAAGAGCAGCGATTTAAACAGCGAATCTCGCGAGAGTTGCGCCGCCGCTGCGGCGGGGAAAGACCTTGGTCGTTGAATAGGCACGGGCTCGCTCCTCGCGTGCGCGGAACCGCGCTCGGTGTTGTCCATCCAAGTAGGCTGCATTTGGTAAGTCCCTTATAATCGAGTCAGCGCTGTCGCTTTTTCCGAGACCACGAACGCACTCGCACCCTCAACAGCGGGGTTGTACGCTGCAACGAAGAACGACACGCTCGCGAGGGGACGGTCAGGTCACGACGGGCGAGACGAGTTCGGCGGGCGTGCGTCTGGATGTGACGCGTCGGGGGGGCGGGGCGAGCGTTGTTGACACGAAAATCGGCAAAAGCCGAGTCAGCATTTGGCGCGTTGGACGGCCCAAGAAAAACGCTCGCTCGAAGGGGTCAGAAAGACCACACTTTTCATCTCGACCCCGAGCCACAACGGTGGACGCGGTGTGACCGCGGGAGGTTCGCGACGAGAGGTTCGAGTCGCGAGAACATGTACGCGTAACGCATAGCGCGCTCGCGCGAAACCGCACGTCTACTAGACCCCGGCCGACCCGGGTGAGGCATAGCTCATCGTTCCGAGAGATTCGTCCGTGAATTGGTGCCGACGCGCGACGCGAAGATGGCTGGGCACGCCGCGAACGCGGACGAGCAATGGCGAAGTTCTGTGTCACGCATCAAGGACTGGTCCGAACAGAACGAGGCGTCAATCACGCGGCACAGGGTGCTCGTGGAACGTCTTTCCAACATCAACCCCGACGTGCGTGATGCGCGGAGACGCGTTCTTCCCGCGCTGGAAACCCGACGCGCGGAGTTTCGAGATGACGTACGCTTCCGCTCGGAGCTAGCGGATGAGCGCTACGGCCGGATCGAAACAAGCAGGGGAGACGCGGTTTCGTTCCGTGACTTGTGCACACCCGTCGAGGCGGATGCGGAGTCCGGCGGCGCTGTTCAGGACGAGGTCTGGCAGACACAGCTCCGGCGGAAACCTCCGAAACAACGCAACCGCGACAAAGCGCGCGACGAACCGGACGACGTGGTCAGGGGAGACATCCTCGCGTCGCTTCGACGCGAAAGCGGGTCGCAGGCGGAGTCGACGCGTGCCGAGACCAAGACGGCGCGTGCCAAGACGGCTGCTGATTGGCAGAAAAGCGCAAAGACGTTTCACGACGGCAAGGCGAAGGCGGCGATGGCGCGCGCGCAGACGCGTCGCGCGGCGTCGGCGGCGGAGTTCGCGGCGCGACGCGAAGCGCGGGAAGACGCGGAGGCGTTGTGGAAAGAAGCGGAGGCGGTGTCGATTGGCGGCGACGTGGACGGCGAAACGCAGGAAAAGGCAGTGCAACGAGCCAGGCTTCGTGCCACCGCGTTGTCTCGGTTTCGAAAGGTTGGACTCGTCGTGAAAATGGGAATGCGCGCGGCGAACGCCATGGAAGACGTGTCCACAGAAGGACGCGCGGCGCGACAAGCGGAACGGGAAGCCGTTGCAGTGGCGTCGAACGAAGCCAAGGCGAAACACGCGTTGGACGACGCGTGTCGGCGCTCGGAATTGGCGCAAGCGGCGTTACGTGAGTCAGAAGACGCGCTGGGGGAGGTGGAAGCGCGTGCCGCAGAAGCCGGCGGTATCGCGGCGCGCGCGCAAAACATCGTCGACGAGCTAAGAGCGGACAAACAGGACGACGCCACGGCGTTTGCGGAGAAAAACGTGGAGGCGTGGCGCGCAAAAGCGGCGACGGATGATGCGCGTGCGCTTGAGCTTCGCGAAAAGCGAGACGAGCTCGCTGTGCAGTTCGAGGCAAACGAAGTGCGTCGGCGCGTGGCGGAGGATGCGTACGCCGCCGAGGAAGCCAAAGGGAAGGTGGCGCGCAAATACGCTGAGCGACTCGACGCGCGCGCCGTTGAAACGCGAGCCGCTCGCGCGCTGGTGATGCAGCGCGTGGCGCGGGAGGTCATAACGCGCGTGCGGCGCGCGGGAGACGTGGAATCCGACCTATCGGCGGAAGAGTCGGACTCCGAGTGGGACGACGGTGAAGGTACTGATGCGGACCAGACGAATGCGGCAACGGAGACGGAACCGAAAACCTCCGCGCGTGCGTCGTTTCGTAAAATCGGTCTCACCGTCAAAGCGGGAACGCGCGTGGCACGCGCCGTGGACGCCAACACGCGATCGAAGGACACGCAGCAAAAGCCCGGCCGTTCAAAAATCCATTCTGCCGAAACCAGACGCGTCGCCGCTAATGAAGCCGCCGCCGCCGCCGCCGCCGCGGGCGTTCGTTCAGACATCACGGAGTCTCTCACCGAGTTGCGCTTAGCCGCGCGCGCGCTCGCGAATGATACGTCCGCGGCGGCACTCGGCGCGCGCGCGTGCGCGGACGACGCGGAGCGTGGTCTCGAGAAGCGCGTCGCTGCGTTGACGGCGGCGCGCATCGCCGCGGATGACGCGCGAGCTATGTTTCGCGATGCCATGGTCGCTGCGTGCGAGGCGAGCGCACTTGGTGATTCGCGCGAAACCACATTCACGCTGTTTCCTGACGCGTTTGTCGGACGCCGTCTGGTTGCCGTGCCCGGCCCAGTCTCGGCTTCGCCCGCATTCGTCAAAGGGGTCACGCGAACGTGGCGTCTCAAGCCCGGTTTGAACCTGGTGGTGGGGGCGTCGGAACGCGGCGCGAAAGAGTTTGGCACGAAGACACACGGCGGATTCGGTGCTGCGCCGACGCTCGCGGAACTCGTGGAAACGGCGGTGCCGCCTGCGCCGCGCCAGGGCGGCGAAGACGACGACATTGAAAACCGGCAGGCGAACGCGTGGATCGCGAACGCGGAGGCGGCGGCGGCGGGGGACGACTTCGACGATGTCGACTTTTATGCGCGCGGCGGCCGGTTGGTTGGTGTTGATGACGAAACAAGACACCGCCGAGGGTCACTCGGGGCGGCGATGAGGGCGACAAGAGCGGCGGGTTCCGTGGGGAAATGGAAGGCGCGCGCGATTGAAAAAGGTTTTTTTTTCGTTTCGGAGACGGAAGATTTCGAGTTGGACTCTGCGGCGCATGCGAAACCGCCCGCCCATCCGGCGGACGTCGCGGAAGTCGAACAATTCAACTCGGTGTTTCGCCCGGAAGCGAAGACCCAGACGTTTACGCCACTCCATCAACCGGCACCGCCCAAACAGCCGTTCGTGGAGACGTCTGAAAAAGACGCAATGACACCGCCCGTAGAGACGTCGGGCAAAGACTTGACACAGACCCAACTTCTTTCGCGTTTCGTCCGCGCGCAGCGCCAGTGCGCGCGCGCCGAAAGTGTCGCGGCGCGAGCGTTTCGCGAACGACGCGACGCGCGTATCGCCGCGCACCGTCTCCGAGCCGTGGCCACCGCGTTCGCACTCGCCGTTCCCGCCGCGGACGTTCGTCGCGACGTTGTGGAGATTTCGTGCGTTTCGGCCCTCGCGACGCTCGCGGAAGGGAACGCGCGCTATCGCGAGGCGTGCCTCGCCAGAGGGCCAAGGGCCGCGCGAATCGCGAAGCTCGGGATGACTGACACCGCGTACGCCGGCGCGGCCGCGTGCGCGTCAGTTGAGGTAGCAAAACGTATTGCAGACGTCACTGCGGCGACGAAAGCACTTGGTGAGGCGTGCGCCGTGGCGGCGACCGCGGAGCGCGCGCTGGAGAACGCGAAACACGCAGAGGCGCGCGCGACCGCCGTCGTCAAAGCGCACGAAGCACGATGGCACATAGTGATTCCACAACTTCGCGCGTCGAGGCGCGAAACGCGCGCGGTCGTCGATCCGCGCGCCGCGTCGATGTTCATCGACGATATCGACCACGAGTTCCGCAACGAGCATGCCACTCTGCTCGGTGCCATCGCCGCTGCGTCGGTCACGACACGGGCGGCTCAGCTCGAACGCAGCGCCGGTTTCGCGCCGGTTTTCAAAGCGCGCTTGCGCCGTGAAACCGCGGCGCGCGCGCTTGTTGCGGCGAGTGACGCGCGCGACGACGCGCGGCGCAGACACTCCGCGGCGAGTGCGGTGACATGTCTTGACCTGGAAGGTGATCGCCTTGCCGAGGCTGCGGTTGACGCCGCGGCGCTCGCCGCGGTTGAAGGGCATTCAGAGAGCGCAATGCGTCGGCTCGCGTTACACGCGGCGGCGAAGGTGGCGGCGACGCTCGCGGAGAATGCGGAACGGCGGGCGTTTGAAACGCGCCGACTCGCGGACGGCCGCGAGTTAGAAAAATCTGTCCACAACGCAGTCGCAGCACGACGTGCCCTTAGTGCTGCCCACACGGATCTCGCACAAACGAAACACGAACTCGTGTTCGCGAGGGACGCCGAACGCGTCGACGCGCCACTGGTCGCCGCGTCGCCGCGCCAGACCCTCGCGAAGACTGTTTTGGCTTCGGAAGCCGCGGCGCGTGCTGTCCAGTCCGCGCGCGCCTCTTTGTTAGCTTGTGAGTTGGCGGAGTTCGAAGCCGAAGAAAAAGCACTCGATACGCAACGCGAGGCGGAATTCAACAAAGACTTTCTCGCCGTGGACGCCGCGCGAACCGCCGAGACGCTCCGGGCGAAAGCGAGGGCGACGCACAGGGCGTCGATCAGCGCCCAGAAAACTTCAGACGCTGTTCTCGCCTTGTCTGAACAGAAGGGCTCGCCCGGACGCACACGCGGTGAGGTTGATGAAACCACCGTACGCACACCGACTGTTAAGAGTCCTCGACCCTCCAAGCCAAACTTGTCGGCGCTGGACTCGGCGCTCGCGACCGCCGCGCTCGCCGCCGCGAACCTGGCTTCCGCTCGTGAGACGAGCGAGTGCGCGAGTCGGGCGGTAGATGTCGCGCGCGTGGAGGCCGCCGAAGCCGCCGACCGCGCGTTGGCCGAGGCGAGTCGACGCCAAGCAGTCGCTGAGGGCATTGATGAGACACGAATCGATGAGACACGAATCGAATTCGGCGCGGCGTCCCCGGCGACCGAAACGGCTGTTGCTTTTTTTCGCAGGGCGACTTCAAACGCCGCGCAGGCGGAGACCACGGTGGTGACGCTTCGCGCAAGCGGTCCCTGTTTGGATGCCGCAATCGCCGCGGCCGAGGACGCGGCGTCGTGTGCGTTTGCCGTTGTTGAAGAGACGCGGCGCGTGCTTGACCAGGGGTTGAGCCGCGCGCGAGCCGACGCGGAGGAGACGGCGAAGGTTTTAGCGGCGGCGACGGCGGAAAAGCGAAAAGCGTCTGAAGCGCGTCGACGCGCGTCCCTCGCGCTGCGGGACGCGCGCGCTGCGGTGGATGCCGCGCGGGAGGCTGAGAAGGAACGTGAGGCCAGACGCATGCGCAGGGCGGAGGAGAAGAGACGTGGAGGAAGAGACGCGCGGTCCGGGACAGGTAGAATAGTCTAGCAAAATTAGCTAGTCACCAGATCTGATTCCTCATCAGTGACCAGTAAGATACCTGGCACATGATTTGATCGAGCGCTGACAGTGCGCACGAACGTCAGCATGTCCGCTCTCGCTTCCGTTCCTGTGGCAGTCACCCGCGCGGACTTCCGCGCGGGTCTCCGCGCGTCTCGCACGTCTCGTGGTGCGTGCCCACGCATGGTTCTTTCCCGACCTCAGCGACAGAGACGCGATATGATTTCTGACTCCATCTGTTCATTTCTCCATCGCAGCGCGCGTGCTTCGCGCGTCGGTCGTCACCAGCGCCACCGCTACCAAGGACGCGCCCGTGGTGGTCGCGGGCGCCACGACTTCCACCGGTCGTCTCGTCGCCAGCCTCGCGGTGAAGAAGTACGGCGGTGCGAACGTGGTGCTGGTGGTGAACAAAGACGCGCAAAAAACGTACTGGCCTGAAGACATGCCCGAGGATGTGGTGGAGCAACGCATGTTCGCCCCCGCGGACGAGCTCGTGAAGTGCGTGTTGGTGGACCCACGTGAGGCGGCTGATGCGCTTGGCAAGTGCTCGTCCGTGATTTTCTGTGCGGAGTGGGGCGCCACGCAAGCGGAGCTCGCCACTGCGTTGACGCCGTTGCTCGGCTCGAACTGCGGACGCGCGGTGATGCTGTCGCGAGTGGGAATCAACCGCAGAGATAAAGCGCCTTTCGAAACCCAGAACAAGCCCCCGAAGAAAATGCAAGAGATGGCGCTCGGGCTGAAGCTGCCATTTGGCGAAAACAGCGGCCAGCCCGGGACGCTGGACGGGTTCGCGGACGCGGAGGGCGTTTTGGCCGCCGCGCAGGCGAACTCGAAATGGACCGCGCACGTGGTGCGCTCGGGCGAGCTAAGGGGCAACGGTCCTTTGCTGTTAGCGGATTTATCCGCGCGACTCGTGGACAACCTGTACGACGTGAAGTACCAGGACTTGTACTTCAGAAAAGGCGACGACGGCCAGGGGTACACCAAACGCTTGAACTTAGCGGCGACGCTGCTGCACACCACCACCACCAGTAAGTATTTCCCATTTACCACATTCCGCCGACTGATTGCCCATACACGACTGACACTTTCTTTTATTTATCTCAGCGACGCCCGCGCCGGACGTTGCCGCGCTTTCCGTGGTGTGCGAGATGGTCGGCCCGTTCGGGTTGCTCGGGGAGAAGACCGTCACCGAACCGACGGGGGTGGAGCGGAGGAAAGGGTACGACATGGCAAAAGGAAAAGCGCCCGGGCCGATCGCGGGAGAACTCATCGACGAACTCATCGCCGAGCTGTGATGAAAACACAAATGACTTGTGATGATCGTGTGTATTTTTTCGCGTACAACTTTTTGTACCTGACCCGACTACTATCTGGATACCGTCTCGGTGTCACTCCTACGTCAGCACACATAGGCCGCACTACGCGTCTTCGTCGGATGTTTCATCCGAATCGTCGTCGCTCGGCACGTCGCCGAGCACGTCGTACATCCCGCCCCGCGTGGCGCCGCCAGTTTCGGTTTTCGTTTTCGTTTTCTTCAACCCTTCGTTTCGCAACCCGTGTTGTAACGAGCGCTTTATGCCCGCTCCTAACAACTCGCTCTCCCTCGCCAACCTCGCGCTCGTGTCCTGCTTGGTTTCAAGACGCGTCGTCGCCACAGCGCGCGCCGCCGCCGCCGCTCGCTCCGCCCGTAGCTTCCCCGCGATCGCGGCGCCGCCGCCGCCCGGGCCGGTCAACCCGCAGGCTCCGATTTGAATTTTTTGCACCGGCGCGAAGTCGTCATCCACCTTGACTTGCGCAATGCGCTCGATGACGTCCATGCCGAGGGTCACTCTGCCCACCACCTGTTGCTTGCCGTCCAAGTGCGGGCACGCGCCAATTGCGACGGTGAAGTTCGGGCCATCCGACGCGAGCGACACCGCGGTCGCCGCGTGCGCGAGAGTTCGTTTCGAGGGTTCAAGCGGCACGCCCCCTCCCTGGTTGTTGTTTTTGTCACCAACAGCCTGCGACCCGCCGCCGTCAAGGCGCACGCCGTTCACCACCCGGTGAATCGTGCTGCTTTCGTACGCAACGAACCCGCCAAGGCCGGCGCCGCCGCCCGTCGCGCGCAGCACGAACGTCTTGGCGCTGGCGGGGACTAAGTCTTCGAACACCTCCACCACCACAACTCCAATCGTGGTCCTTGTTTCGGTATCCGCGCCGGTGGTCACGAGCTCGAAAAACACGTGCGGGCGCCCTGGGTCTGACACGGGTAACCCACCCGACTCCTCCGCCGCACTCGCCGCGCGTGCATCCAGCTCGGGGTGCGCACCCGTGGCTTTGAAGATGGCCATGTTTCTTCGAAGCTCCGCGGTGGTGTACGTCGCCGACTGCTTGCCCTTGCGGTGGCTGATCGCGACGGAGTCGAACTTGGTCATCGCGGAGGGCGAGGGGTGGGAAGTGTGTCAGCGCGCGGGCACCGGAATCCGCCGTGTCCGCCGCCGCGCGACCGCAAATGAGGCGCCGCTTAGGAAACCGATGCGGCCGGGGAACGGCGGGACGTGCGCGGCGCCGTGCGAAGACCCGGGCGGCGCCGGCGGTTTGACGGACTTTGATAAATCGCCGCGCACATAGTCGGGCGAGTCGTAGGTTGGAGGTAGTGAGTTGTATTAGATCTTTGTATTAGGGCGTAGTATTGAACGATGAAAGAGTGACTCGGAAGACACTCTAGTCTGCCGACTTTAGACACCAGCTGTACCAAATGTACTGCTGACACGTCGTACTGTGGGGGAAGAAGCGCGTGATTACTTAACTTAAACAGATACACCAAACCTTCCCCTCACTCGTCATCCTCCGGCTCCAGGCCGGCGGCCTTTCGTTTCTTGGCGTCGTCCTGAGAGATAAAAGAGAAATGTCAGTCTCGTATGGGCAATCAGTCGGCGGAATGTGGTGATTGGGAAATACTTACCCTCTCCTCCGCCCGCTCCCGGCGTTCGCGCTTCAAACCCTTCATCTTCATCATGCCCATATCCTCCAGCCCGGTTTGCTTTTCCACGTAGAGACGGCCAACCTTGCCCTCCAAAGTGTCTTGCTCCACGTTCTTTACCTTTCTCGCACCCTTGGGTTTGGCGTAGGCGTGCTTTTTCACGTCAACAGGCGCTTCTTGGGTCCGCCCTACACTGAAGTCGAACCGCGGTCCCATCTCCTCCAGCTCAACTTTCGGCATGCGCGTTCCCGATTTTTTGTAATGAATCGCGCACTGGCGGAACATCACCTTATCCTCCAAGGCGGTGCACACAATAACCCGGTCCACGCCTTTCAGGTTTATCCGCTTCGCGGGTCGCCCGCGGAACACGTCTGTTAGGATGTTCTTTGTGAGCTTCATGCGCGGGTCGGTTTCGAATTTGTCACCAAGAAAAACCATGCACGGTTTGCTCCCAAGCACCGCCTGAGCACCCACCCCCCCGAACTCCTTGATGCCTTTGTAGTTCGTCACACAAAGCTCCACCATGTCGAACAGGTGGTAGTCGAAAAACCTGCCTAGGGTCAAACAGTCGGGGCGTTTCTTTTGGTGCGTTGCGAGCACGAACGCGCCGGCATCCGCTTTTTGAGCGAAAAACTCAAGCGACGTTTCCCCGCCGCCCTCGAACGGCCGGATCCCGTCGTTCTTCCGGGTCATCTTGTGACACTCGCCCTTCTTCAAAACCCCCAAATCCGTCACCAAATCCTTCAACACCTGGCTGCTCTTCCCGCCGTGAAGCATCAAGCACATCTTCCCGTCGTTCTCAACAAGCTTCGGCGCCTTCTTCATCAAAGTGCGCTTTCCAAGAGGCGTCTTTGCTTTCTTCAGGATCATGTTCACGGTGGAGGCAGGGTCCACCATCGTGGGGTCGGCGCCGTCCATCTTGGCCTACCTGAATGAAAGACAGGAGAAGAAGATGAAGGCGCGAAAACACAAAGACGCGCGCGCGAACCAATGGCGAGGGGTGCTCGTTGGTGTCGGAAAGACAATCGGCGGCTCTGATTTCGGCGGCGGCGGCGACTCGTCGCTCGCTCGTCCTCTGCGATTTTTACACATAAAAACTCACGTTTTTTACCATTTGCCCGTCAACAGAACCTCGTCACGTCCGAAAAGACGAACCACAATCGAGGACGCCAACCACACGACGGACCTACCCGACCGTGATGACCTCCAACGCGACACGTGGTACCGATACTCCCACGGAAGATGGTGCCGCGACACCCGCGCACCACATGGACGCGGAAGAGGCCTTCCCCAGCCTTCCGCAAGACGTCGTGGTCACTCACATTCTCAGAGCTGACATCGACCCCATCGTTCTCGCGCGGCTACGCGCGGTGAATCGCGCGATGCGCGACGCGGTGGACGAGACGGAACTGTTGGTGGAGGAGATGGCGACTGAGGAAGCAGCGGAGCTCGGGTGCTTGGATACGCTTCAACACAAGCTCGAGAAAGGTCGTCTGACGAACAAGTCACAAGTGTGCGAGTGTGCGGCAAAGGGGGGGCAGCTCGAGGTGCTACAGTGGGCGCGCGTCAACGGCTGTCCGTGGGACTGGGCGACGTGCGCGTGGGCGGCGAGGGGCGGGCACATGTACGTGCTGCAGTGGGCGCGCGCGAACGGATGCCCGTGGAGCGATTGGACGTGCGCGAGGGCGGCGCAGGGCGGACACCTCGAGGTGCTGCAGTGGGCGCGCGCGAACGGTTGCCAGTGGAACCATTACACGTGCTCAGAGGCGGCGGAGGGCGGGCATCTCGAGGTGCTGCAGTGGGCGCGCGTGAATGGCTGCCCGTGGAACGAGGAGACGTGCTCGGCTGCGTGCTCGGCTGCGGCGTACGGCGGACATCTCGAGGTGCTACTGTGGGCGCGCGCGAACGGCTGCCCGTGGGACCAGACTACGTGCGCGGCGGCGGCGGCGAGCGGGCGCATTGGGGTGCTGCAGTGGGCGATCGAGAACGGGTGCCCTTGGGACTGGTTTGAGTGCATGTCGGGTGCGATTGAGTTTGAACACCTGGATATGCAAGCGTGGTTGAACGAGAACAAAGCGCCGGAACTACTGTGATACGACAACTTACGAAACGAACGACCTTGCATTACAAGCACTGTTTTGATTGAAACGCGCTCTACTTTCTACTTTCACCCAACTACAATGTATGTAGACTAATGTACGAGCTATCTATCAATTGTAGACTACTGTACCCGCTATCTATCAATTGGCACCACGCGTGGGGCGGTTCCTCTAAAAGCCTTGCGCTATTCCGATCTCCTTCATTTTCGTCGTTTTCCCAGGCGGCGTTTGTTTCAGAGCCTCTTCCAGCGACGTCCCGTCCGTCTCCGGCACCAGTTTCTGTCCCCTCGGCGCGACCAGTGATACGATTGTTGCGCACAGCATGCCGAACACCCCGAATGTGATGACCCCCCCTGTGGGTGACCCACCCGCGGTTGCCGCGCGGAACCCAAACCCGACGTCGAGCAAGTAGCTCCAGTGCGCCGCGACGAGCAAGCCGAGCGCGGCGGCGCGGGCGTCGTACGCAAACGCCTCCGTCGCGACGAGCCACGGGATTGTCGCGGCGCCGGCGCCAAATGCGAAATTGAACGCCAGCGGGACGAGCGTGCGTATGGTGTCGCCGGTCTTACCAAGCGCCGAATCCGGAGGCGAAAGCACCAGCGAGCACACCACACACACGTCGCAAAGCGTCATCCCGCAAAGCGACGCTAACAACAAAACCCTGCGACCGCACTTTTGCGCTTTCAGGAGAAACGCACACAGCGCAATCCCAAACAGTTGAAGCACGATGCCGCAAAGGCACTCGTGTCGGTATCCTCAAACCCGCTGACGTTCGCCAAGGAGACATTTCTAAAAGAAAACGCCAAACCGCCGCACGTTGTGACCAGCACGAGCGCCAAACACTTGACCACCTGTTTCGAGAGCGACCCGCGAGTCAACAGGTGCGAGATGGAGAAACACGAAGAGGGTCCACCACCGCCGACCTCGCGTATAACCAGCCTGGCTTCTTCCAGCACCGCGTCGTCGGTTTCGCAAAGGCCTCGTACAGTAGCAATCGCCTTGACAACCTCCGCGTCCCAGCCCCGCTTCGCGAGCCAGCGCGGGGACTCCGGCGCGATCGCCCAAACTCGCGCGTCGCCCCACAAACCCCCCGCGCACGCGGTCGCAGCCGCGCTCATTGCCGCCGCGAAGAGCGCGCATTGCCTCCAGTGCGGCTGCGGGTGACCAAGTCCGTTCTCCGCGTCGCGCTCGGCGAACGCGTGAAACCCTGG
>Ga0209302_10000508_pt1 | contig 22790 bp, 12 predicted proteins | sample ArcOceMetagenome_2_FD_187445 | JGI IMG/M metagenome (GOLD analysis project Ga0209302, IMG submission 187445) | Marine eukaryotic phytoplankton communities from Arctic Ocean - Arctic Ocean ARC135M Metagenome (SPAdes) (version 2) | ecosystem: Environmental > Aquatic > Marine > Oceanic | place... | reverse complement strand
GAGCAGAATGGATATGCTGGTGGATGGAGTAGTTTTTTAAATTCGCTATATAAATATGTAATTATTGCGCTGATAATAATCATAATAATGAAAAAGAGATACAGAGAAACAAAATTATGGGGTATTATTATTGCATTAATAATGTATCCAACTATAGTCTATTATTTGATTGAATTTGTTAAATATGGTTACTATTCAATAGCAAGTAAAACAAATTGGGTTTATTTACAGCTGTAAAGCGTTACACGATAAGTAATAAAAATGACATTATAAACGCGATATATAGAGCATAGTAGCATAAATAACAATCAGTTTAGATAGTTAAAATATTCATTATAATTATATATTATAATGAATGATGAAAAATATTGTATAGGTACAGCTGGATTTATGATAGGTGGTATAAAATGGCTGCGAATGAAATCATTGAATTGTATCGAAGTAAATAGTACATTTTATCGTAATCCTAGTGTCAATACAGTAAAAGCATGGTTAAACTACCCTGAAAATGTGAAACTGTCTATAAAAATTCCGAAATACATAACGCATATAAAAAGATTAAAGGATGTAAAATCAGCATGGACAATGTTGTGGAATACGTTAGAACCATGTAAAGGAAAGATAATAGCAATACTGTTTCAATTACCTCCTAGTTTTGCATATACTATGAATACTTTACAGCGTATAAAAGATATGAAAGAATATTTGCCAAAAGACGTAAATATTGTATTTGAATTTAGAAATAGCACGTGGATAACTCAGGCGATATATGATGAAATTGACAAGTTAAACATTATAATATCAGGTACCTATTTGAAAAAAGAGGAAAATAGCAATTGGATAGGTGACATGCCATCCGGTTTTAATTTTGGAAATCCTGATGGAAATATTAGTTACATGAGAATCCATGGAATGAAAGGTTATATAGGAGAATTATCCGAAACAGAGTTGCGTGAATTATATAAACGCATACAATTAGGCAATCAACAAAAACATATTATTATATTTAATAACACATTTTTCAAAAAAAGGGATCGTCAAGAGATTATTAATGGTAACTCTATCAGTTATGCTGCAATATATAACGCTGGACAAATGAGAGAGATTATAAACGCGATATGATATAAAAATACAAAAACAAAGAAAATGTAAATAAAATCAATAAACAAAAAATAATTTGTATTGTTTGTTTATATTTATATTTTTATTGTATAGTGATCTAGTCTGTAATTATTTATTATTATTCTTCATATTCGTCTAATGATGGATCATAATCGTCATACACGATAGACAGATTGTTCCAAATACCTCTTTGCTTGCGACCAAACTTTTTATTCATGAATTCAAATAAATCGCGACCCTTGGGTACATTTTTACCATGATGTAGTTGAAACCATGTCTTGAATACTTCGTATAAACTTGTTTCCTTGATTTTACCACCAGTTGTCTTCTTGACCTTGTCGGATACAAACTCGCTATAATAATCCTGAGTGTTTCTATAGCTAGAACTGCTTGCCTTTACAGCATCACAAATCTGAACTAGACCACCAGTCTCGTATGCTTTTTCAACCAACATAGACATGAATATAGGACACCATTTAATATATTTTTCACCTAGTTTCTTGTCGATTTCAAACTGGTATTCACGTTCATCGTCAAAATCTTCCTTGGCGCAAAACTTGGCTTTAAATTCACAAACACATAATCTACGCCATGTACCCTCATCATTGCTATTTACGTCTAGCAATGTATTAGTACACACAACTAGCTTGAATTGAGGAATAAAGGTAATACTATCTTTGAACAAGGCACGTCCTTGTAATGGATCTCCACCAGTAATTTCCTTCATGATACCTTCATTTAGACGATCGCCTTTAGATGGTTCTTGCATCACGGCATATCGAACGCCTTTTAATTGAACTACTTCAGACGAAGTGCTTCCAATAGTATTACGCTTAGCGGTAATGAGAGTAATTGGAACAGTTGCCTTATATTCTCCCATACAAGCACCCATTAACTCGACCAATTTGGACTTGCCATTACTACCATTACCGTTATAAATATTAAACGTCTGGTCATTGTTTTCTCCTATAAGAGTTGAAGCAAGATGTTGCCACATGTAATTGCGCAAATTCGTTTCAGGAAATAGCTTGCACATGAAGTCGTTAATTTCGTCGATTATATTCTTATGTTTGCCCATGTCTAATTTAACATAACTGATATTAGTCGATTTCGACAAATAATCATCTGGCTTTCCTTTACGGAATACCTTGTTCTCGAAATCAAGCACACCATTGTTAAAGCATAATAGCTTGGGATTCGCATCGACATTATCAATAAACGTACTGTCATAGAAGATTTCCTTTGCTTCACGCATAATATTGTCTTTGAATCCTCTTTGCTTTAAATTATTAGATAACTTGCCTAAGTTCTTGGCTTGGCTTTGTAATATCTGATATTTCTCACTAGATTGATCGATTGTACTGCTTTTCAGTTCTTGTTGAATTGCGTTCATCTTGGTAAAATAGATATTAAACAAATCTTTCGAAATGGACATGCGCAAATTGGTTCCACCTTCATTCTCTTCCCAACGATGATTCGCGTAAATATACCAAATATCCTTTTTTATAGATACACATACATAATCGTCCTTATACATATGATACAATACGAGAGCAAAGTCAAAATCAGTTTGATTCTCAATTGTTTTATCTACAAAGTAGTCTATTGTTTCTTCTCTCACTTCTCTATATTTTTTTATGTTATCGTTCTTTGCCCAATACATAATCGAGCGGAAGGTTAGACCATCATCATTACATCTATCAAATCTGCACCACATTTCGTAAAACTCTGGTATTTTATCGTAATCGAATTTGTCTGATTGTGCGCTGAATGCAATCCACGTGATAAACAAACTCTCGTGTGTATTTTTTAGAGCCCAGCCTACACGAATCCATTTATCATAAGGGCTGTAGAAATTTTCGCTTAAGCAAAGGGCATATTGATGCGTTTCTTTGATAAAATAATCCTTGGTTTCGATTTCGCTCAAGAAGTGTTCGACAGTTTCTTCTAGTATTTCAGGCGAAGTGATGTCATTAATATCGAATGTTCTATTTTTATCGATAATCTTGAGCCTATTTTTAGGCTTTTTTCTTGTAGTATTTTTTATAGCATCATATTCAGATAGAATATTTTTCGACATTTCAAAGGTAATGTGGTCTTTGTATTGAGCAGTTAGCAAAGGGAAATTTTTCTTTAGGTCAAATGTTTTCACATCATTAATGTTGAGGCACCAATCAGATTGGTCATCTAGTTCTAGTATATAATAATATTTGATTGAATAGCATTCATTTCCTGGCTTTCTAGAACCATATAATTGCCAATTAGTAGTACCTTTGGTAATACCTTCATCCAATACTTCATCCCATGAATTCTGCAAAGGCAAATCAGACCAAATATCTTTCAACTTGTCCATAACACGAGTTCTCAGCATAATTTGCAATGTTCTGTCCATATTGATGCCAATGATCATGTGAATACCGTCCTTGGTAATCTTCTCCAGCATATTAACATTTTCTTTCTCAAAAATGAAGACAGGAATATTGGTATTGGGTGGAATATCCATCAACTCTTTGATTTCTTGAAAATACAAATCGACCATATCATTGACATGTGTTTCAGTATGTTGTCTCGTCTCAATAGACGTATCATAACGAAAGTCGAAATCAATTAACAATGGACCTGCTTCCAGATGCTGTTTTTCTGTAAGAAATTCATACTTACCATCTTGGAAGACATTTTTTATATATTTTGAATAAAATTCCGCCAAATTCGAAATTGTATATGACCCACCCTTTATAGACAATGAATTATCACCGATCCTGGTGTGGGTATGACCCTCACCCTTTTGTGAATAACATGAATTTAAATAAGAATCGAATGATTGTTTCATCTTTGACATAATATGATATATATATGCATATTATTTTTAGGTCAATTTTTTATAGTTTATCCCTTTAAATTCGAAAATCAATTAAACCTATATAGATAATAAAAAACCGGTCGATGATTTTACGATAGTGTTTTCTAAAATATATAACTGAAAAATATAAGCAGATAAAAATTATCCATCAAATATAAGAAAACACTGTTTCGGTAATACATATCTAGTAAAACCTACATAAAACTATCGTCGTATAATATTATAATACATGTCTGGTGGCGGTACAAGTGGTAAGAAGGATATCAAAAATAAAAAAGATACCTCATCAGTAAATGAAACCATAACAATATCCAAAGAAACGATTAAACGGTTATTAAAAGACGTGAAAGAACTGATAAAAGAACCATTGGACAATCATGGTATTTATTACAAGCATGATGAAACTAATATATTGAAAGGTTATGTCTATATATGTGGTCCTAAGGATAGTCGATATTTTGGAGGATGTTATTTCTTTGAATTTACATTTCCATATGATTATCCTCATACGCCACCAATAGTGGAATTTAAAACAAACGATGGACAGACAAGATTTCATCCAAATATGTATCGCTCAGGAAAAATGTGTTTGTCCATGTTAAATACATGGAAGGGTGATCAATGGACTGGTTGTCAAAGTATCAGAACAATTTTACTTACCATTGTGAGTATTATGGATAATATGCCTCTATTACACGAACCTGGATTCACTGAAAAGCATTCTGATGTTGCGAAATATAACAAAATCATATTGTTTAAAAATTTCGATTTTTCTGTAAATCGTATATTGTCAAAGGATTCAGGTTGGTCTATTAGCCCCTTTCATGAAATATTTGAAACGGAGATGAATACTGAGTTTAAAAAGAACAGAGCAGACATTTTGACTATTTTAGAAGGAAAAAAAGACGATCCCATTGAAAATGTGCGAACCGGAATTTACAACCTGAATATTCCCCATCAATTGGAAAATACATACGAGGCGTTTTGTAAATTACCAACCGTGTAAATTATTAGATAATATTCAATGATGTGAAATCGGAATAACTTGGGCATTATAGATAAAAATTGAAGAAAGGAATTAAATATAATAATATATATACTATTTAAGAAGATGCACTTTTGCGACAAATGCGACAACATGTATTATATTAGAATTTCATCGGAGGATGAAAACAATTTGATATATTATTGTAGAAGCTGCGGTCATGAAGATACGAATCTAACCAAAGATAATATTTGCGTATCTAAGACCCAATTAAAGAGAAGTGAGCAAAAATACAATCATATTATTAACGAATATACCAAATTGGACCCTACATTACCAAGAATCAATACAATCAAATGTCCGAATAGTGATTGTTGTAGCAATAAAGAAGACGGTAATGGAGAGAGAGAAGTCATATATATCCGCTATGACGATTTAAACAAGTTATATATCTATTTGTGCGCAAAATGCGACACGGTATGGAAAACAGAAAAAAAATAATTAAATTTACGTTGAAATGAAATGATAAAATTTAACAAGCTATAAAAATACAACACATCATAATAAAATAAAAGATTACGTGATCTATTATTTTTTTAAATAAAAATTGATGTTATTTAAAAGTAAATAATAATATTATATTATAAGAAGAATGAGTGATTTAGCACAATCAGATATTGAAAATATGAGTGACGATGAGGGTTCCGTTAGTGAAATAGAAAATACATCTGCTCCTACATTTACAAATAATGTCAATTCGAGTATTATTAATTTGAATGAAAAAAATGAGGTTGAAAATAACAATGAAGAAGATGGTGATAGTGTGATTGACGACGATGATGTTGATAGTCAAATAGGAGATGATGACGCAGATAGTATTGTGAATTCTGAAGACGAAGAAGATGGTGAAGATATGAATGACGACGATATCAGTATTGACGAAGATACAGGAGTTATTAACAAGAAAACGAAAACGACTGTCAAAAAATCGTCAAATATTGCAAATGAATTGCCTACAACTACATTGAACCTGCCTGTCGAATTTGAAAAGCACGATTCTGATTATGAATCTGATGACGACGAAGAAGAAGACGATGATTATTTACAGAAATTCGATAGAGAAATGAGAGATAATTATATCCTGGATCAGCATCCTGAATCGGTAAATCATAATTACGACGAAATTTATAATTTAGCCAAGGTCCAACGAAACAAAGAGAATATCATTATTGACGATTTACACAAGACGATTCCACTTCTAACGAAATACGAGAAGACGAGAATATTAGGACAACGTGCTAAGCAATTGAATAATGGAGCAAAACCGTTGGTAAAATTGGATATTCCACTCATAGACGGATATTTAATCGCTTTGAAGGAATTAGAAGAAAAAATGATTCCAGTTATTATTCGCAGACCTTTGCCTAGTGGTGCGTCTGAATACTGGCATCTTAAAGATTTGGAAATATTATAATCTGTCATGTCTGCCGACGGCTATAAAATAAAATAAAAAATAATATAAATATTTATATTATTTTTTATGTATGTTTTTGTGATATAATGTAATTTACAGTCGGCGACAGACCTAACACTTCCATCTATTACCACAATCTAGACAATTTACAAAGGTTGTCATGGGCTCATCTGCAGACCGTGTTTGTAGCTGATAATAAGTACATTTCTTTGATTTACACTTCCAACACTTGAAATCATCGGTAGAAGCTTCTAACTTCGGTTCATATTTATTTTCGTCTCTAATTTTCTTTTCTTGAATTAAGTCATCCCATCTATCCGGTCGCATTTCAGGATGCGTCATAAAAGCTAGAGTATGAGCCTTGATAGTTTTGTCTTTCATAGATTGCTTTATACCATCATCTTGTAAATTAGTATAAATACTTCTTAGACGATCTAGATAAATTTTCACGAAATAACTATTATCCCATTTCTTGACTACATTCAACTTGTCTGCATGTTCCAACGAATAGTTAAAGATTCCTTTTTCTAAATTGGAGCATATAATCTCATCTTCTAGTATTATTTTTAACTTTGACACAACATTGCTACGAAATTCTTCGGAATCATTAATTACTCGCATAATTATAACTGTATTATTACTATGTTTATAGTAATAATTCTTTAATCAATTTTTTATACATATAATAAACACTCCTATTCATATTTCCAAATATTAGACACGTTTTTAAAATTACCTAATTTGTCATTGATACTTTTAATTATATCATTATTATTATCATTGTCATTTAAATACTCTTGTCCGGACATCGATAGATATATTTGAGTATTGGTTATTAAAGTTCTAATTGTATTTTTTTTTTTACTTATGTCTTTTTTTATGTTTTCAATCATGGTATCAATGTCATCATCATCATCATCATCATCGTCGTCATCGCGTTTATCTAATATAGTTTTTTTAACCAAATATTCTATTTCTGACACGGTACCACCCATTTTATAAGTAGGTGTTTCTGAAAAATTATTCATTACTTTATTATATATACTTTCTTCACCTTTACTTAATGGTTTATTATTATCAACCATAACCCGTGTTGTTATTTCTGTATTATCGTTTTGAGAATTAGAACATTTTAATTTATTAGAATAATACATATTACCTTCATTAAATATGACATCATTGATTTCTAATGAATTATGTATAGGATCTTCTAGTTTAGATATATATTTATTCGTGATTATAGGAACATCGCTCATATTATAGTGTATATAGTATATGTATATAATATCTCTATATTTGTTGATGTTTTCATTTATTATTTTATTACATGTCTTTCCATATTCTCTGACTATATTGTTTATTTAAAAAATCATATGTACATATATTATCTATAAATATTTGTTCTATTCTATCTTCTGTATTTAGATAATCTAATTTATTAAAAATATCCAGTTTAATCTGATTCAGCTTGATTTTATTTTTTTTTAGTTGTTTAACTGTATTGTTATCAGTACCAGCATCAGTACCAATATCAGTACCAGCATTTAATTTTATTTTATTCTCATTATTTAAAATACAAGCAATGATATAATTATAAAATACAATATCATTTTCAACATATAATATTTTTTTTTGTATTTCCAAAAATCTATAAAGCAGTATTTTTTTTACAAAATCTTCATCTTCAATAAAGTTGATATTACTTATACTTTGTATTGAATCATCTGTTCCAGTTAATTCATTATCCGTTTGTTTGTTTTTCATTTCATTTACTAAATTTTTTAATATATTAGTGACCGGATCGTCATCATCGTCTTCGTCATCATTTTCATCCGAATCATGTTTTTTATTAGATTCAGTTATAAGTATTAGTTTTTTATAGAGATCGTTTAATTTGACTTCGTCAATACCTTCAACATTATTAACATCTTTCATTATTTCATTTTCTTCTAATTCGCGTTCATCGTATGGTTTATTATAAAATTGTAATATATCTTTTGTTATATCAAAAGAACAGCTCATATCTTGTATATATTGATTATATTATTTATATTTATATGAATAATATAATTTATTATTTTTTTTCTTTTCTTTTTTTCCAGTCTTCCATAAACAAATCACGATTTTCGTAATATTTTGTTAGTAACGGTCCTGTTTCTTTATTATAAGTAGATTGAATAATTGATAAAGCATGGTAAAAAGAAGATAATGGTATGTTTAAATTAACTAATTGTTTTTTTTGTTCTGGTGTAATTTTAGTAGATGATACTGTATTCAATACAATTTCATTATTATTCTGAGGGAGTGCATCATCTGTACTTGTATTGATTAATTTCGTATAATCTATTGCATCCATTTTCGTGAATTTGCTCCACAACCCAGTACGTTGTTCATCTTGTTTTAGATGGTTACGCATAGACATCGTAGTTGCTTCAAATGTATAAAGTAATGTAGCAAAAATGCTTCCTATAGCACTAATACCCTTAAATTTTTTGGTTTCTACAAATCTAATATCCATTAATAAGGTATATAATAATGATCCCATCGTATCATTTATCAAAAGTTTTCTATCATTCTCATTATTACCATTCCATTCATAAAATTTACCAGCTAATACAGCTGATAAAGATAGATATGATGCTGTTATACCAACTCCAACAAGGGCACCTGCTCCGGTAAAACTAGCAGCTGGACCTACTAAGGCCGCCCCACTTATATATAGACCTTTTGTTAGCTTAATCATGTCTATCAACATAGTTCCAATACTACTTAATTCACTATTTATGTTGGTCGTGTCTGACCACGTAATAATAATATTGTTGGACTCAGAAATTATTTGTTCGTCATCAGTAATATTTGTATTATTAGAACTACTATCCAATGATCCTACATCAGTAATATGTTTAAATAAAATAGACATCATAATATTAGTGTCTTTAATTTTCTGTAAATGTGCATTGAATTGCTCTTTATGTTTATTTATCGTAACATCGTTAGACGTATTAGTCGGAGTATTCCACCACCCACTAAAACCAGTCATGTTTCCTATATTATACAGTCGATTTACAATATTAGGTCCATATTGATTGCTCACTTCACTATAATTAAACTTTGTTTTTATAAATATGCTTTTATTCGCAACACTAGCAATTTTTCCATTTGTACTTCCTGATTTTTTATTTTTATTACACCACTCAATGAACGCCTTATTATCATTATCAGTTGCACCACCTACGTAAATTCGCGAAGAAGAAGTAAATGAGTCATCCTGTTTAATAACATCATTATCAACATAATTCGTGTTTTTTATATTTTTTACTGTTTTTGCTTTTGACCCACCTTTATGTTTTCCATTCTTATGTTTTTCATTCTTATGTTTTTTGTTCTTATATGTTCTTCCACTTCCACCTTGGTTTTTCTTTTTGGCGGCTTGAGCGTTTAGTTTTACAATAGTCTCTGCATCGAGACAATTATCTGGTATTTTAATTTTTTTAACACTACCACCAGCAGCATATGAAAACACATATTCTGTAGGATTTTCTACAATTTGTCCAATATCCGCATCGTACCTAGATTCATTACTCAATATTTCATGTAGGTTATTTATTGTAATCTTATTATCAACGACAATCTTTTTTAGTTCTGTGCAGGGATCCTTGCCAAAATAACTGTCGGACGGGGGGTTAAACACCAATTTAGTATCAGTATCAGTATCAGCATTAGTATTATTAGCACCAGGAACATTAGCACCAGGAACAGTAGCACCACTAGCATTAGCAGCAACACCAGGATTACCATCAGCACCAGTAGCACCAGTATTAGCACTAGTAGGAACAGCAGCAGTAGTAGCAGCAGCATTAGCAGGAGCCTTTCCAACATCCAAGTAATTTGTATATAAATTATTGAATAATATACTAACTATTTTATCTATATTATTATCTATCTTTATGTTGTTAACCATGTCTATTATGTTTTTTTCGGAAGTGTCTTTGTCTTGACTTTTGCTCATTTCTAAAGAATACTTTCTCATACAATTATTTATATACAATTGTGTTAATATGACTTCTATATCGGTTTGATTATAAATAGCTTTTATTTGTTCATTTTCTAATGAATAGTTCAAATCACTGATATCATTAATGAACAATACTTCAAACAATTGCTTATTTATTTGAATATAATCAGTAGCATTTAAATCAGCATCCGTACCTTTATATTTATCGTAAAAGTTGATCATTTTTATGTAATCAGCTATTTTTATTGTATAAGATACTATCTCCTTATTATTATCATATTTAATATCCGCGACTATTGTCTCATTATGTTTGACTAATGTGAATTGTCTAGTATATTCAGGAGGATCTTTGTCCGTGTTATTAAAATTGGCGCGTTTTATTATGCTACATTTAAAATCGTCATTAAGAAGAATAAAGTTAATATAATTATTAGTAGTAGGAGCAGTAGCAGAAGTAGTAGTAGATTCATCAGACATAACAGTAGCGGCAATAGCAAAAACACCAGTAGCAGAATTAGCAGAATTAGCAGAATTAGCAGAATTAACAGTAGTATGTTTCAGTAATACGTATTTATAATAATCCATATTGTTTTCTTTGGCTAATTTGCCCTGAACATATTTTAACAGATTACTATTTAACCAGTTAGCTTTAAAATTCTCGTGACTTAATATAGTTTTCGTTGCGTTCGATAATGTAACACTGCTCGCATCCTCAGCATCCACAGCATCCTCGAATATTGTAATATTCGTAAAATCTTCTTCACTCGCTGGCTCATTCTCTCCTCCTGTTCTTTGTTCTTCGGTTGCTGATGCTTGTACTGATACTGGTGCTATAAGTTCCTGATCCTTTGAATATTTAGTTGGGCCAGTAGAACCGTCAATTTGAAGTTTCCTGCTATTTTCTATACCTGTTTTATGTGTCTCAAACTGTTTATATATAGGCATAAATACATCATTAATTAAATCACGATCGATCGGTAGTAAAATATCTCGATTAAACTCAATATTTGTTTCTTTAAATACCATATCAAATTCTAGAATTAGATCAATTGAATTAAATATATGTTGTAATTTTGGATTATCTAAATTATCTTGTGTTGTTCCCAATATATTTTCAATGTAATCCTTTTCTAGGAAAGCATCACCAATCGTATGCCCTTTAATATATATATTTTTGACATTTGGTATTGCGCTAAGAATATCTGTATTTGTCCATAATAAACATTTATCATTGTAATAATAATCCTTCTTAAACGGTATTCTTACAACCTTAGCAGGATCCAGTTGAATATAATTCGGATCAGATTTAGCACCATCATTTTGACTATTAATATACTTGTTAATCTTTAACGCATTAATACATATTTCTGCTTTTTTTTGGCTATCTATACTAACTTTACCTTTTACAGCAGGTGTAGGTGTAATACCGGAATGCTTCAATATTTTAAAAGGAGTTAATGCAGAAACAAATTTATTACTACCCAATGTATCATCATAATTACCTAATATTTTAGGAGAATAAAATAAATTTCTTTTAACTGCTAACTCACCTGAATTTACTGCTGCGGCTTTATATAAACGATCTAAATCTGAGTTGGAAAAATTATTCATATGTAATTTAGTTACTATACTATCAATTAGTCCATTCTGTTCTATATTGTCAAAATAGTCAATTGTAAAACGATTGTATGGAGCTTCCAAATATTTAGTAGTAGATTTCAAAGTATCTTCACATACTAAATTACATCCAGACAATTCATCACCATCATCTTTATCATTGCGTTTGTCTTCATCGTCGCATACTTTACTAGATGCTTTATCTGAAGAAAGAACATTGATATGTTTATTCATATACATATTTAATAACTCTTTCAAATCATATTGACTGGGGATATTAATCAAAAGTTGCGAATCAAATCTTCTTAAAAGAGCGCCATCTAAATTCCAAGGATAATTGGTAGCAGCAACTACACATACATTCGATTTTGACTTAATACCATCCATCATTTGTAATAGTGTATTTACAGAATTAACGGCTAGTCCAGTTGTATCAGTATCTCTATCTGGAGCAATAGCATCCATTTCATCCATAAAAATAATTGAAATATATTTTTTGTTATCTGGACAACCTTTTTCATGCTTACAAGCAGCTTTACTAGCACATACAAATATTTCTTCTATGCGTTTTTCAGTTTCACCTACATATTTTCCCTTTAAATCTCCAGGTGAAGGAGCAAAAAATAATACACCTACTTTGGGGTCTTTTTTCTGTAATTCATTAACAGCGGCTTTTACTAAATAGGTTTTACCAGTTCCAGGAGGTCCATATATTAATATACCTTTTGCTGATTTTGGATATAGATTAGGATATATAAGAGGATATATAAGGGAGGAATCTATAGTTTTTTTTTCACTTTTCAAACCAATAACGTCACTGTAAAATAAGCAATCACTACCCCCTTTTTTAAATACAAGTGGTTTAATTCTGGTACATATTTCGTCCCAGTCTTTTTCATCGTCATCATCATCGCCTTTTCCTTTCTTACTATTGGTTTGTTGCTGTAATTTACTTATTACTTGTAGCAACGATTGTAGGAAGAGTGATGTTTTTTTAATTAAATCATTATTATCTGATGATTCATTGCTGTTATCTCCTGTTTGACTATCAGTATCACTCTCATTATCAATTACATTAAGGGTAGAGTTGGTAGGTGTCGCAGGGGGGGTAGGTGTCGCAGGGGAGCCATTCAAACCATTCAAAACACTATTTAATAATACAGCACAACACGAATAGCTAACTAATGCGCCAATAGATTCACCACTTGTATAATAAAATTTACCATTATTATATAATGTTTCAGATTCCTCAATAGTCTTCAATAAATTAGTGTCTGTATTAAGTGTTTTATCTTTTAAAAGTTTATAAAATTCATTTTCACTACATATTTTTTGTTCGTCAGCCATAATAATATATTATATATTTAGAAAATTAAATCTAAATCTAAATCTAAATATATGTATCTAAATCAAAATATATGTATCTAAATCAAAATATATGTATCTAAATCAAAATATATGTATCAAAATCAAAATATATGTATCTAAATCAAAACATAAATGTAATTATTTAAATATAATATAAATATAATTATATTCAATGGCTGCGATTTTAAGCAATATAAATACATCAGATCAGAATTATGCAGAAAATTACAATTCTTCAAGTAATAATATAACTAGATTTGATTTTTCGGATGACGAATCGTTTTATAAAAGAGAAATGGATATGTATTCTGAAATTAACAAAATGATGGAAACAAATTACACTATTAGAGAGAAGGAATTAATAGAGCAATATGAATATGTAGATGATATCACTATAGAAAATGTAGTAAAGAGTAATGACATAGCAACTATTATGATGAATAAACCAAACAATCAAGGTAATGACGCCGCATCAGATGATTCTAATGATCCTCGTAAAAAAGAGTTATCCTTAACTCAGAGAGATGTACTAAAAAACATGAAATCATTTGCATATCAATATAATAATCCATCAACAGCGAAAAGGAACATGGAATCCTATTATAAAATGATCTTTTATAGAGTTACTAGGTATAAACAAGCATATGAAGACAAGTTAAAAAATCAACCTACTACAATACAGACTGTTAAAAACATGTTATATAGTGTAACAAATGTAATTTTTTTTTCTCATTTGACACCCCTCGTTGTAGGTATTGGATTTAATTTACTCGTATTGTCTCCTATAACTGCTCCTGTTACATGGATACATATTTTACCAACACTAGCAAATTCAAATAAAATATTTTTTGAAGGATTTTTGGAATTATTTCACATGACTGGTTTATTAAGCAATAGTGATATTACAAATTTGAGACAATTATATTTAAAAATGAATAATGTAATAAAGCAAAAGAAAGAGAATGATGTAGATGATAATACTATAGATGATGGTATATTAAATATTGTAAGAAACTTAAGTATGTTAAAGAAAGGTAATAATAATGATACTGAAAATGTTGAAAATGTTGAAAATGCTGAAAATGCTGATATTGGTAATTTTTATGAATATATAAATAATATATTGAAGAAACAAGATATATTTAATGACCAGACAAATATTAAATTTAACAATGGATGGATCGCAGCAGTTTCTAATTTATATGGTTCGCCGTATATAGGTTTTTTAATGTCGTCATATACGATGAGTAAAAATATATTTACATATGTAACTACTACACAAGATATATTATCAAAATACGATGGTATAAATCCAACTTTAATCACTGAATCTATTATAAAACCTGGATTAAATTCTAGAACATTTGGAGAATTTACGAAAACATTATCTAAAGGTACTATGAAACAAACAGCTTCGTTATTTGAATATATTACAAAAGACGGACGGAATGGTGGAATAATTGGATACGCTGGACCGATTATGAATGCATTTTCAGATGAAAATAATCCATTGAATGGATTTATAAGTATGTCATTTCAATCAGCATATAGTGTTAGTATTTCTAGTATTTCTACTACATATTTTGAAACAATAAAGCAAAATGCGAAAAAGAAAGAAGAGAAGAAAAAGAAAACCAACGATGAAATTGTTCGCACAATAGAAAAAGAGATTAATGATATACGTGATTACAAAATAAAGAATTTTTCAAATGAAGAAATAGCAGAAATTATTATTAACGGATCAGATGAGTTAGACAATAGTAGATATAAAAGTGATCCAATAAACTTTATAATCGCGTTCAGAAAAAAATTCAAACAAAATCTAAGAAATCCTCAAATGGGGATAAGCAATATGAAAGCATATTGCGCATCATTCATAGGATTTAAAGCATTAATGTTTGATTTTAAGAAAACTGTTATGGGTGCTGGAATTATTTCTATTTATGGTCTTACATTATTCGGTAAAGATACAGTTCCACTCAATGAAATGCCTATATTAAATTTTCCATATATAAATACTTTTATTCCGACGATTTCCCTTCCTTCTCTAGTAGATAAATATTTCGCAGTATTTTATGGTACTCATGCAGATATTACACAACGGATAGAAATATATAAAAGAAAATTAGTAAGTGACCTCACTCATGATGTTGAAATATTTTATAATGATATAAAAGAAAGATTTTCAAAGAGTAAAATAGGTATGTCTTTAAAATCCTTTTTATCTAAGATTGAATTTTTATGGAATAATTTTGCTACAAATATTGTTTTAAAAATTTCATATTATTTTATTACACGTCCGTTATTAGAATATAGTATAAATTCTTCTATAACTACTGTAATAGATAGCTTAAATATAGACGTGAATGAGATATTAAATAACACAAATAAAACTCATAGACTCACTATGGCGTTTTCTAATGGTATAGCGAACATGTTTTCTACAAATAACAAAAAATCTATAACAAATAAAGCATATGAAATAATTAATATGTTTAATGTATCAGATTTAATAACTAATACGGTTATTCCTTTTGCTAGCGTAGAAAACAAATATTATAGTCATTCAATTAATAAATCGGTAGATGATTTTTCGTATCTGGAAGGAAATATGATAACAGATGGATCAGATAATTTAATTATATTAGATACAATTAATAATGGGATTTTAAATAACGATAATCGAGATAAAAGTATAGAATTAAAAGTATTTAATTTAAAAGATCTACTTGGAATAGTAGATATAAATGAAGATGGAATTAATGAAGATGATAAAAATGAACATATTTTTGTATTAATGATGCAATATTGGAAACGCAAACACAAAGAAAGTAATTCTAATACAACATTTGAATCATATTTACAGGATCAATACAATAGTTTATATAGAAACATAAAAATAGAACCATCGGATGGAGCGATTCCAAAAATAACTACTGAACGTTTCAACGTTGATTTAATAGAAATGGGTATATTGTCTAAAGTAATATCTAATAATAATGAGCATAACATTAAATTATTTAAAGAACCAATTTTTGCAAAAGCATACAATTATTTTTTTCCTAGATCAAATAATTATACTGGTCAAATTACCAACACGTTTAAAAAATGGACAGGTATTGACAAAATGACAGATGATACACTTGGTCTAGATATTATAGGAGATGAGGATTATAATAAATTAGAAAAATTTTTACGTAAGTATCAGAGTGAAGATGATAAAAAAAGTAAGGAAACTATAATATCAAATAAAGCAAAAGATATATTTTTACAAGAAATAAATACGAATGCCGAACTAACTATGCCTTTACCTATTTCTGATGGAACTATATTGGTAAATGATATGTCAATACTTAGTTTCATGGACATAATTACAAAAATAGAATATATATCGGTATTTGATGACTCTATTGAAAAAGATACTTTTCATAGTAAATATAATTTTGTTAGAGAAAAAAGTAATGCTAATGATAAATCTAATTTGGAAACATTAAATAATGAATTTAATACAGCTGTAAAAAATTACATTATACATAGTAACGACTTATCTAAAAGAGTGGTTAATTTATTTCAACCAATCCTAGAGACCAGCAATAAAAAAGACGTGATTGATATACAAAAAAAAATTCCACAATTGCGCGATATTGGCTTTAATTATAAAATATTTAAAAGTAACTGTGAAACTTTTTTAACAGATGCAGGTCTTTCCTTATTAACTGAAAGTCGTAGAGACGACCAATCAAAACCTTTAATATTAGAGGATACGAGGAATAAAATAAAAACAGATCTTTCATATGACGATTCTATTTCGGATGAAGATATTTTATTGAGACCTGAAACAATCGTATATTTAGATAAAAAATGTAAGACTGACGACAATAACTCTTTTCGCGATATAAACTGTCGCAGTATTAAAGAATTACATGATAACCTAATAGATTTTGTAATAAATACTTTAAAGAATGAAGAGGATAGCGTGATAGACCAGTCAGAAGAGGATAACGTAAAGAACCAGCCAGAGGATAGTACCCTTACAAAAGCTATAAATAGAGAACGATATAATTTGCAAAACGAAGTAGCCAAATTACTGGAAGGAGCTAAAAAAAGTGTCTCGAAGATTGATCCAAATGTAAATAACGCAATATATAACTATATATATAATGAAAATACTTTCGAATCATATAAAGATATAGGTGACAAAGAAAGAAAGGCAATATTTGACAAAATAACAAGTATTTGTAACACGAATGATGTTATTCAAATAAATAAGTTGTATGCAGGCGAAACTCATTTAGAGCTAAAAGATAATAATGGACAAGATATTATGATAAAATTATTGCAGTTAGAAAATGATGTTTCTATAGGAAAATCAATGATACAAGATATCGATAATGAATTAAACAAAATATCAACAAACCGAAATGATACTATAGACGAAATAAAAACGGACTATAGGAAGGTAAAACAAACGTTATCGGCCTCACTTCTTTCAAGAAATAAAGAAACCGAATATAATAATAATAATAAGTGTGATGATAATATAACAAAACTATATGAAAAATATATTACTATCAAGCACGAATTACATGAATATGTATATTTGAATACAATTTCAAAGACAATTAAGAATAATATTAGAAATATTGATAATGCTAAAAATAACATAACTAATGAATTTCAAAGATATATGAATCAATTCAATGATATACACAGAATAATAGAAGCTCGTCAATCTGATAATAGTAATGGGAATAATGGTTCCTCGTCATCAGAACGATCAACTCAAGTGAAAACGACAGGACAATCATCAAAAAACCAACCAAAAGGCCAACAACAAAGCCAACAAAGCCAACAAAGCAAACAAAGCCAACAACAAAGCCAACAACAAAGCCAACAACAAAGCCAACAACAAACTACTGATATTAAACAAAAAACTGACGAAGCTATAAAGCAAGCTGAAGATTCAGCATTGAGTGAAGAAACATCAACCGAGACTTCTGAAAGTAGTAGTGAAAAAAATATGCTTGAAAATATGATGGGTTATTTATTTGGCGATGATGGTATAGTATCTAACTTAATGGGTTTATTGCGCAATGTAACAGGAAATAAACTAGAGAGAAAAAAACTTGGCGAAACACCTTATAGACTAGAAACCGAATCTAACGATTCATCCCCATTTACCGATGCAAATGTATGGTGTTCTGAACATCAGAATGAATGGTGGATGGAAGGTGACAATATAAACTATGTAAATAGCGTGACTCCTAACGAAAAACAAACTATACAAACCCATTGTAAAAAAGAAAATGCGATATATAAAATAATATATTCCACTTTCGCATTTGCTTTGAATAATACAGAATGGGTTCAGAAATATATACATACTCTTACTACGTCGAGTGTATGGATTGCTGTTCTTAATCTGTGTTCAACCTCTGCCCCTGCGAGTGGTTTTGGTTTATCGAAATTTTTCAACCTTAAAACTGCTGGTCCTGCTGTCGTGGCGGTTTGCGGAATATTTAATGTGCTTGATATGTTTTTAAAAGCAGGACCGAGAGGTATTATTTTAGCTACAGTAAATGCTTTAGCACGTGTAGCAGATAACAATAAATAATAACCTAAAGATCAACTAACTATAAGTGATCGTTTAGTTCAATATATTTTTATAATGACCGCACAAATAGTGACAAAAATAATAAGCGAATCTTCGTCCCCTAGTATAGATTCTGGTACAATTAAAATTACGTGGCCACCTTCAGGATTTGCTAACGAAGATGATATAGTAACGTATAATATTGGCCTAAGTAATACGACATTCGAAGCGTATATAAAGCAAATAAATACCAGGACAATACAAGTCGTTAAAGATATAATGATTGAAAATGATGACAATTCAAACCTGAGCGATACTAATAAAACTAATCTGTATGGTTTTGTAAATTCCGGAAAGTTATCACATTTAGAAGGGGGTATGGCGACTATGTCTTTAGCATGGAATCTTACATCTAATAACGAATCACAAAATAAGGTGAATGATATATTCAATGAGGATATGTACAAAGGTAGTAACTGTGAAATATTTAAAGATGATAAATACAAGAATGTATCTCTATTTGATATAATAACCCAAATGATAATAACATCTACAGATGATTCACCAAGAATATCTGATTATTTATTATTATTATCAAATAAAATATATTGTGAAATATTTGGTCTATTTATAACTGACAGATTATCTAGTTGGTGGTCTTCGATTCCTATGATAGGTATGGATATGCTATCTCTAATATTTGGTACATACGGTGATAAACTTATAAATATAATAGTTGATGATTTAATTGCTCCTATACTTAAAAATACATTATTATCTACAGATTCTGTATCAAATAGAACCATTCGTACATTTATATTAGGGGATGAAACTAACGGACTCTCAATTAATATGTTTCGCACCTATATTACAAATTTAATAGATGAAACTAACGAAGTCTCAACGACAACATCAACAACTGAAACTATAGATACTAAAATTAAAAAACAAATTAATGAACCACTTAAAAATATACTTACGAGTTACACTAGGTTTTTTGCATTGTCAATCGCGACTCCACTATCTACATATTTTTACGATTTTCCAGAAGTAGTTAATGGTAGTAATAATATAAATAATATAATAAATGCTCTATGTACGATTGCAAATAAAGTAGCAATTGATCAACTTGATACACAGGATGATACATATGACGATAAAGATACAATTTACACACTATTAAAATTAAATTCACCTACACAATCTAGCGTAGATGATAATAATACACATTGTAGTAAAGTAATAAATAATAAAATTACTGATGCTAATAATAAAGAAGACACAATAACATATTTGAAAACATTAGACGATCAATTGGATGTAATGATAGAAAAATATTCATCTAAACTTTATTTGAAATTACTCGATCATGATACACTAAAAGGGAACAAATCGTCCAGTGCGAGAAAAATAGCAATAAGATATATAAGAGAATTAAAGGGTTTAATAAGTAAATATACCGATAGAATCAGTGACACAGATTATACAAACAAACAATCTCATAAGCAAATATGGGTTGATTTTTTGAATAAAAGAAAAATTACTCCATATAATTTAGTTAATAATAGAATAGATAATTTAACAATAGATGAAGGAGCAAACATTGTCATTCCAAATACTATTACATTGGATAACGAGACTGACACTGATACTTTTTTGTGCGATAAAGGGTTCCATTTAATTTATAAATATAACAAAGAAGTTAATGAACCAAATCCACCTATATGTGTTAAAAAAGATGAGGAGATATCCAAGAGTAGGGAATTAATAGACAGTGAATTAAATGAATCTTATGACTATAAGAAGGTCTTAGAAACATATAAAACAGATGATACTGGTCAAATATTGATATATTTAAAATGGTTATCTCAACATAATGACTCGGATAAATTTCAAGAAAAAATAAAAAATATATTACGTAACCTGGATAAAAATGACCTTACTATTGCCCAAATTAAACATACTATGGACGATAACGACGGTCAGACAATTTTTTCAGACAACAATATAGAAAAAATGATTAGTAGTGCTAATCACAACATATTACGTGATTCAATTTATACGTATATCGCTCCAATAAATATAAACCAACTTAAAATATCAATATCAGATAATATATACGACAATTCTGGTAACATATTAAATCCAATTGATTTACTAAATACAAATGATGATTTTAACAAATTATCTAATGACGATAAATATACTTTATTTTATGAGTTAAACCAAAATGGATATGATGTAGTTAAACAATCTAATTTTAACGACAAACTGTATAACGTTAAACGTTCAGATTATGGAAGTCAATCAAGATTAGGTGATGAAGCAGAGAGAGGAACCTGGTATGATTGGGCTAACAGGTGGTTTGATAGTACAATAGGTTATTATTTTTCATACGGATATAATGAACAATATATAAACTATGGACCGCCTACTATTTTGAAAAATTACGATAATAATGCAAAAGATATAATATCCAATATAAAAAAGGATTTTGTATCAGCTAATTACGAAAAAATAGACATATCTGCTAATGGTGTGCCTGAATCTATATGGTTATTAAAAAAAAATATAGACCTTTTGAATGATACGTTTAATAATTTTGATAAAGAAGCATATGCGAAAGCTATAAATAATGATATAACTAATACAGAAATAAATAGAACTCATGTTTCAAAATATATTATTACCGAATTAATATTAAAAAACAATGGTAGTAGATTAGTTGAAGTATTAGATAAAATAATACGCGAAAAACAAAGAGACGAATCTCTAAATCCTGATATTGCAAAAAGTATAGCTAGTATTATTAGGTTGTCGGTGTTTGATAGATTACATGGTAATTATGATGGTATAGGTAAAGACAAAGGGATACCATTTACAATAGATGATAATAAAAATATAACCATGATTGTAGACCTTAATAGCCAAATTGTTGAAGATCTATTAAATTTGACTAAATAACATATCGATATATTATTTTATAAATATAATTTATTTGAATTATATTTATATGACTGACATTCAAGTAGATATTTATTTCCGTTTATAATATTCAATCTTCATCGCTATAAACATAATCTTCAAATTCAAGCTCCAAGTCTGAACTTTCATCGTCTTCCCATTCTTCGTCATCTTCGCAACTGTCTTTATGGCTAGTATTACCGCTATTGTTAATTGTACCATCGCTTGCGTTATCTTCTACTATAAAATCATCCTTTAAATAACCGGTCTTTGTCTTCATTTCGGCAGGAACATTTGCTAATTCATCTTCCTCTTCTTCGTCTTCTTTTGCAGTATCCGCCAGATTTTCAAATCCACCAAACAGGTCTTCATAAAATGTAGTCCATTCTTCTACAGACAAATCAACATATTCTCCCGCTTCGTTCTTCGCAACAAGTGTAATACATCCAAAATACAAAATATTATCAATCGGTGGAGGCAAGTCGTATTTGTTTTCCGTATTTGCCTTTCCTGTATCACGTGCATACAGAGATACAGATGTAAATGAATATTTACTTTTCTTTGTTTGCCAAGAGTGTCTCAATTCGAAACCATCACTCTTCTTGAATTTACACTTTTTATACAATTCATCCTTTTCTACATTATACTTGCATTCTTTCAAGTCACCAGTCTTTTCAACCAATACGATATTTACCATAACTACTAATCATTTACGATTTAGGTTTAAATGGTTTCTGCTAATTATATAAAATAATGATTATCTATCCTAATAACATTACCAATATAAATAAA
>Ga0209302_10000507_pt1 | contig 22844 bp, 12 predicted proteins | sample ArcOceMetagenome_2_FD_187445 | JGI IMG/M metagenome (GOLD analysis project Ga0209302, IMG submission 187445) | Marine eukaryotic phytoplankton communities from Arctic Ocean - Arctic Ocean ARC135M Metagenome (SPAdes) (version 2) | ecosystem: Environmental > Aquatic > Marine > Oceanic | place... | reverse complement strand
GCACCGCTTTGGATGTGCAAATACAGCTGCGCATCCAACGCGGCACTGCTGAGCGACAGCACGCCCGCGTGGATATCCATCGACCCGCTGTTGGTACTGCTGGTTGCCAGCTTAAGGGTGCCATCGCCGACCTTGACCAGTGTGCCCTGCTCGCCGGCCTTGTCGGTGAGTTGCACTTCGGCGCTCAGCGTCATCGTCTGCCCGGCGGCAATATCGAAAGTATGCACACCGGTTCCGGCGAGTTGCAGGGTGCCGGTATTTTTCCAAACGCTATCCCGCGTGCCTGGTGCAAAGGTGCCGTGATTAAATTCGAACACCGAATCGACATGAGCAAAGTCGATGGTGGAAAAGGAACTACTGCCGCCGTCGAGCATGTAGCTGGCTTGGGTCAAGCCCTGACCGAGCTTCAGACCATAGACCCAGTGGTTCACCAGCACGCTGCCGCCGGTCTGGCGGAAGACCACTTCGTGCCCCGCAGCGGAGACTTCGCCCAGTTCGAGTTGCACCTGCATTTCCAGCGTGCCTGCCTCATGGGTATAATATGAGACACCCGACGCAGTGCCTGTGGTATCCAACTGGAAGGACCGCACCTTGATCGCAGCGGCATTGACGACATCTGCTGCTGCGAGCGCATCCTCATTCACCACTGACAGACGGGCACCAAACCAACCACCATCAAATAGATCCAGCACGCCGGTGTTTACCGCGAACTGCCCAGTGCTTGAACCAGCATTGACGATACGCAGCCCTCCGGTGTTATGGTAGTTCGTTAACGGATCGGAGCGCTCGGCCAGAAAAGAGTTCACCTCCACAGGTGACTCAACAGTAATGGTAGGATTGCCGCTCGCATACTGCCACAGCACGCCATCCCCCGCAGTCGGCACATCAGGCACCCAATTGGTATTCACATTCCAACTACTACCCTGCGTGGAGTCGGCCCATTGAACGGCCTCCTTAATAATGACACCGGCGTAGTATTCGACCGAGCTGAGATCGAACTTTACATGATTAGAATCAGACGGCGTCAGCAGTTCGACGGTTGGCGTCTGCGCACTAGGCGAAATCACTCGTGCGACAAGTCGCTTGCCCTGTAGCCAAGTCGGCAATACGGCTTCGACCTCGATCGCTCCGGTGCGAGTCACCACATAGGTAGTCAGATCGATATTGACATTATTGACATCGATAAAGAAGCATTTAGCCGTTTCATCTTCGTATAGGGTAACACCGGTAGTGTGCTGCGCGGAGGTGTCCACCTTCGGCGTGTAACCGGTCAGTGCCGCGGCAAACTGCGCGCGCTGGGCGGACGTGCGGTTTTCATAGTCGAGATAGTAGTCCATGCCGAGGTTGCCAGAGAGCACCGTCACATTAGCATGATTGGAAATGGAGGCGACGGCCAGACCGTTGGTGTTGAGCGCAAAGTTACCGGGCTCGCCGAGGTAGGTGCCACAGGCGCCGGCAATCACCACCCGACCGCCACTGTTGAGCCACGGCGTGATTACATCCGTCACATCCGCAGGATCGAGCACATCGGCATTGGCTAGAATCAGTAGTTTTAAATCGGCCAGCGTTTCAGCGGTCAACTTCCACTCTGGAATCGCACGGTATTGGATGTGCAGCTCGGTCAGGGCGGTGCCCCAGCCCCAGAACGAGAACTGGTGCGGCTGGACATTAAACTCCGCAAAGCCATGGGGCGTCATCTGTCGCAATACGGACGAGGATGAATAATAAAGCCCGACCTTTTCCACCGGCACGCGAGCGCCGTAAGACGGAGCCACCAAATCGACAAACCCGAAAAAGGCCGCGTTATTGGTATCATCGCCGACGATACGGCTATTGGAAGAATCAAACTTCGGTAGCGTATGCGTAGCGAGCATTTCATAATAGAGCGCATTGTAGAGCTCGGGGTTCTCCAGCTCAGTTGTATAATGATCGTTGTAGAGCCAAACGTTGACGAAGCGGCTCTTGGCATGCTCGCGTGCCAGTTTATAGATTGGCGCAAGACGCCCCACCGGCGGCGGGGAACTTCCCTGTGTGCCCCCGCTGAGCTTCCAGCCCAGCGACATCTCAGTACTGACCATATCCAAATCGCCACGGCACCAACCGAGACTGAAGCCAGGAATGTCATTACCAGCCACCAGAAACTCGTCTTTGCCAGCCGCACGCGCAGCGGATTTGACCGCAGTATAGTAGTTCGACAGCGCTTCGGTGCCGTTCTGCCGCTTGAAGATCAAATAGGCGCGCCACAGCGGATCGTCCAACCAAGAGGAATCGCTCCACACGCTACTGTTGAGATCGCTGCCGTCCCAGCCCAGCGAGGTCGCTGCGCTAATCAAATGAGCGCGCACATTAAAGGTCGCCACATCCGTGACGCCGATCGCCAGTAGTCCGGAGACACTGAAGCTGTTGGCCAAATAGTCACGAAAGCGGGCGACCGACCAGTCGCCAAACGCTGCTTGCACGGGCTTGGAACTCAACGAATCCCACGGGCCGTAATTATCGGTCCACATGCCGTCGATCCCCGCATCGGCCGCTTGGAGGGTTGAGGCATAGGTATAGTCCATCCACAACGGGCAGGCCGCGTCTTTCTTAAACAGGAACAGACCGATATTCTCGCCGTCCACTGATACCAGCCCGTCGGTCGGCGCCAGCTCCGATGGAGGGGCATATTTCTGATCAATGTAAATATTGCCCAGCACGTCTTTGGAGCAGGCCGCATCATAGACGCGGCTGTTGCGGGGATCGGTGGAGGGGGCGGTGGGGAGGGAGGTGTAGGTGTTGCTATAGCCGGTCGCCTCCGTGCCGTCCGGATAGGTCATCGCCGGGCCGCCGTAGCGCGAATGTGTGCGTGTATAAGGACGCGCAAATTCCTCGTCGTCGAAAAAGTTTTTCGCCCCGAGCCAGCGGATCGTGCCGCCACCATAGCTCTGCCAGCTCCAGTGAGTCTTGAGCACCGGAGTCAAATTCGTTTCATCCCATGCGCCCAGCTCAGCCACGAGGCAATAACTCTGCCCATAGGTCTCGAAATAGCCGATCTGCTTGATGCCGGCATTCTGAAATGCCGCAATCTGCATGGTCTTAGTTGAAATACCATGCGCCTGAAAAAAGATCCCCCACGACGGATCGTTCCCGTGCCCGTTCATCGCAAAATTACCGTGATACGTATTCACCGTCGCCACATCACTGGCATTCACCATGCGCGGAAAATCGTCCCACCACGGCGCCGCATGCGACAGCACTGCGCTGCCGACAAGTGATGCGAGCATCTGTATCCGCTTCTTCATCGGGGGTAATGTTTTGTTGGAACGGGGTAAAATCACGCTGACGCATGAAAGGCTTTAGAGAACTTCAAGAGTGCAAACACCTCTTAGCTCCTTTAGATTGCAGGTAATAAAGACAACTTGCGTGCAATATAAATAACACAGCTAGTTAGGCACCGAGGCGACAGCAAGTATAAAGCGCAAGAATGAACAACCTATGGATCGTTAAAGGGCTACATTACATCGGAATTTTCATTGAACACGCTGCGAGGGTGAGAGCTGTGGTAAACCCTACTCCTGATGACTCTGTGCTTGAATTGTCTTAACGGATGTCTTTCCAGAAATCACGTTCACGCCAATCATTCGGAAACCCCATTTCTGAATGACTTGGGCCATTGAGCGTTTCGAGGTGAGATTGTAAGCGCTGCTTCCAATCGGACTTTGGTGCGATGAGGCTGTGGACATGCCCGAGCAATATCAGTGAATTATAGATTCGTTTCTCATCTGTTGGATTTAAACTGCTAATAATTCCAGCAGGCTGTTTCGTCGGGAGTGATAGATTGACGGTCAGTCGGCGATTCCACAGCCGAGAGTGGTGGGCGCTGAGATTGCGCAGGTATACGGACTGCTGAAGGAGTGATCTAAAGCCACTGACCGAGAGCTGATAGGTGCTGGCGATTTCCTTCTTGTCACGCATTCTCAGGATACAGTCATAGAATCGGCTTAACAAACCAAAGGACATCACCTCACAGGCACCCCAAATCGGTGGACGTTGCAGATTATGCTGCGTTCGGTAATGACTGATAAACGCTTCTTGGCTACGATTGAGCTCTTCATCCAGTCGACTTAGATTGTTTTGATAAAATGAACCCGAACGAAAGACGCTTGGATTTTCGTAAGCGTGCGCTCCATATTTTCCACCTAAGACGTGCGCCCAGCGAGCACGGACAGAAATCTCCAGAGCTTTGCAGGCCTCGTTGGTTAATTGGCGGAGGGCTCGGTCAAAGCAATATAGCTCCCACAATTGAGCAAAGGTCGTGCCTTTCTTAAAATGATCTGGAGCGTCTTGAAAAGGGAACCGGTAAGCCGAAATGCGGTAATAATTGTGGTGCTCCAATGTATGGAGCGCTTCCGCTTTATCCTCAATCAACAGGCCTCGTTCGTTTAGAACTTGAAGCTGTTCTTCGTGAGATTTGAAGGGTTTTATCGGCATGTGCACCTCACTAAACAAAGAGACCCACCAATTTGAGCATCGTAGAGAGGCTTGGCAGGCTTTGTTACAATTAGATTCGTTTTAAGTCGCAGTTTGGTCAAGCACCAAAAAAACCACCGGATTGACGAGTATTTCAATCGCAGGGAGAGGGAATGCGGGATCCTCGTGCAAGCGATGGTGCGATCCGCGGTAAACCTTGGTTCTGCTGGCATAGTCCCACAGGTCGCGGATTTTAAGTTTCTTAAATCGTTTTCCAGCGATCATGGTATCGTCAAGTTCACGTCATCAAGTCTCTATTTAAAACTCCTCCCCCTGGGCTCGGCGTAGCTCGCTTAGAGCGAAGACGGCTGCTAAGCATATCCTTCTACACAAGTTTGTATGAGTTAATTTGCGCGAGTAAGCCTAATTGTCGGAACATATGCTGGTGTAGGACGCGGTTCTTTGCGTAGCAAAGGCCGTGTTGAGTCTTCGGTTGCACCATAACGCGCCCTCTTCGAGAGGCACGTCCTACAACATCACACATGAGTGCGGGGCTTTCCTGACCATGCTCACGCCCTCAGACTTATGTATAAGTCGGATTGGCAGATGTTGGTGACATGAGCTACCCCAGACATGATTTTTTTTTACCACCCGCTGCGCTAGAGGACACAGAGAGCACAGATTTTACACCGCTAAAATTTCGAGCTATAAGCTGATCTTTGAAATACGTCAGATTGGCTCGGTGCTTATCATGCCCTTGGGTGCTCTGTGTCCTTTATTATGCCCTTGGGTGCTAGAGACCCAAGGGAACGGGTAGTTAAAACTTCTGGGTTCGTTTTCTTTGTTGTCGGTAGGAATTCTGTTTGCCGCATTGACTGCAATGAACCCGGCGGACACCTAAGTCAGTTTACCTGTCATTGATATGGCTAGCGCAAACTAACGTAGACAAAGACATGTAGAAGGATATGCTGCGGAGGGGAGGTGGCCCCGTCCGCGGGGTCGGAGGGGTTTTCACTGTCATTGGAGTCACGCTGACAGACAACGCTTAGGTTCGGCAGAGAACCCTTCCGTCTCGGCAGACCGAGCCACCTTCCCTTGGTAAGGGAAGGAGCTCCCAGACAGGGGAATTTAATTTGCAATGCCATTGGGCTAAACGCACCGCGCAACCAAAGACGTAGCTGCGTGTGTATGCCCTTCAGGGTACTTCAGCCGCAGTTCAGCAGTGCCAGTGCACGTGTTGAGCGGACGCGAGCACACCGAGCTACTTTGACAACCACCTCAATCGCTCCGCTCTGTGGTGAATGGCGAGGCCGGGAGGCCTTGCTGGTTGAACAGCACCATATTCGGATACGGGCTGTAGGCGTAGCGAACATATGCCGGATTCTTCACGCTCTTATTCCAGAGCAGCAGCGCTGGCCCCTTGAGTTCGACATCCGCGCTGACAAACACCTTGTCCGCTCCCGCGATCTCGAAGGCTCCGTCTGGTTCGGCGCTCAATTCCAAGCCACCCTGCGCATAGCGGAAGCGCAGTCCGGCCTGACCGTCACGAAATTCCACCGATTCAAAGACAGGCCCGTACGGAACATGCTGCTGCCCATACACCTCAGCGGACACAGCAATCGCCAACCGGTCGCCGATCGGTTTTTTGACCTTGGGATGAATGTCTTCCAAGTCGCCACAGCCCTCGGAGACAACCATGCCGCAGTTCGGGATCTGTTGCGAGCAGTCGAACTGCGCCTGCCGGAAGTGCGGCCACGACGCGTCTTTATATGGAGGCAGTTGCACAAAGTAAAACGGTAGATCCGGATTCTGCCACGTCTTCCGCCATCCTTCGACAAAGGCGGGAAACAGGGTTCGGAACTCCTCGTATCGACTGGAGTTGCCCTCCCCTTGATACCAGATAACGCCTTTGATGGTGTAGGGCTGCAGCGGTTTGATCATACAGTCATACAATCCCGAAGGACGCCGATAGGCTTTCGGGCCCGTCGGAGCAAACGGAATCATTCCCGATGACCAACCGCCGGCGGCTTTCCAAGCCTCTAATTTAACCAGAAATTCCTGATACGCCACCTCATACGACGCCTCGTCCTCAAACACCCCATACTCTTTATCGTAGTTCTCAAATAGATAGCTCAACTCAGGTGTCTGCTTGATGGACTCCGGCGTCATCCAATTTTCATTCCAAGTGGCCCCGCGATAACTGCCGATGATACCAACGGTCACCCCCAAGCGTTTTTGCAATTCCGCCGCAAAGAAATAGGCGACCGCCGAAAAGCCATGGACCGATTCTTTGTCCGCGATTTTCCACGTCAGGCCGTTTCGATTAATTTCGCCGAATTCCGTGACGGGAATTTTAATAAAGCGCAGGTTTGGATTCGGCTCTGTCGGAAGACGTTTCTGAACATCCCGTAATCCTCCCATGTGAAATGCCATATTGGACTGACCACCTGCTAGCCAAACTTCGCCCAGCATGACGTGCTGATAGATGATCTCCTCACCATCACCAGAAACAATCAGCTCATACGGTCCCCCCGCAGGCATCGCATCCAACACCAGTTGCCATCTGCCATGATGCGCCCTCGCCTTTTGCTCAGTGCCATTGAGTCGCACCGTGATGGAGGCGCCCTCGGAGGCTTCACCAAAGATGGTCACCGCAGTGTCCCGCTGGAGCACCATGCCATCCCCAAAGGTCACGGGCATAATGAGTGTCGCCGAAGCAAAGGACTGAAGTAGCACGCACAGCGCTAGGGTCTGGTAAGTAATTTTAAGCATGATGTATTCCTACCTGGTAACGATTCTCCTGCGATGCCAAGGACAACAACCCCTCCCCTTACATCCTCATTTCATGTGGTCGGGGCGAATCTTCAAAATATCAGCGTAGTCAACGATGCCATTCTGCGCCTGCCAATCGGCACAGGCCTTTGCCAGTTGCTGAACCATCTCCGGATTCTGCTTCGAGACGTCCGTTTTTTCCGCGGGATCGTTTTGCAGGTCGTAGAGTTCGTACGCCATTCCGGGCTGTTTCGAGGTCCGGAAATGCCAGCCTGGCTCAATCAACAATTTCCAGCGACCTTTGTAAATAACGGCCTGTTGGCCTTTGTCGTTACTGAATAAATACTCCGGTGGTGCCATCTCTTTACCTTGCAGAATTGGCAGCAGGCTACGCCCGTCCAGCGGCGCAGTCCGGGTGCCACGAAACTCTGCGGGATAGGTGTCGCCTGTAATATCGAGGCAAGTCGGCAGAAAGTCGCCGACCCAGCCCATACTCTCGGTGACCGTTCCAGGCTGAACCACTTTCGGCCACTGCATGATGCAATGCGTCTTCGTGCCGCCCTCCCACATCAGCGACTTGCAACCATAGTATGGCGTGTTCATCAAGTCGCCCAAGTGCGAGGCCGATCCGTTGTCGGAAAGATAAACCACCAGTGTGTTATCCAGCTCGCCGGTTTGTTCGAGCGTCTTCAAAACCTTACCGACGTTTTCGTCGACCTTCTCCATCATCGCCGCATGAATCGCGGCCATCAGCTGATAATCCTTCTTCTGCTCCTCCGACATGTTCCGACCGGCGGTGAAAGATTTCCGATAAGGCGTGCCCTTTTCCCACAATCCTGCGCGCACCAATCCGTCGACGCGATCGGCTTCCACTTGGTCCAGGTTGGCATAACGTGACAGGTATTTATCAACCAATTCCTGCGGTGCCTGGATCGGCAGATGCGGCGCGCGGTAGGCCATGTAGAGAAAGAACGGTTCCGGCGCGGCGGAGGCGTCTTCGATCATTTCGATGGCGCGGTCGGTCATGCCATCGGTGCCATAAAATGCCTTAGCCGTCTGCCCGTGATTTGGCGTATACGGGTAGCGATCTTCGTGCTTGTAATAGCAGTGCATGTTATAGGTCTGCTTATACTTGAGCGTCGCGTGCTCATTGCCTTCAAAATACTCATGCTTGTCCGATGGCGTAAAAAACAGATGCGTCTCGCCTTCGATCAGGCCGAAGAATTCGTCAAAGCCACGTTGCGGCGGCAGCGCGTTAAAGTCGGCCTCGATCTCCGCATCGGTCAGCTCCCAGCCGGGATGCTGCTTTTTCCACCAGTTCTGCCAGCCTTTGCTGCCTTTCATTTGGCTGCCACCCAGATGCCACTTACCGGTCATCATTGTGCGGTAGCCGGAAACCTTCATCAGCTCGGCGATGGTCGGCAGATCATAGGGCAAGCGCGCGCGATAAGCGGGTTCTTTCATCTCGCGGTTCCAGCCGCCGAGCGTGCCGGCGCCGAATCCGGCGTGGGCCGAATCGCGCCCGGTCAACAGCGAGGCACGCGTCGGGCTGCAGCGCCCGTTGTTATAAAAGTTGCGAAAGCGCAGGCCGTTTGCCGCCATGCGGTCGAGGTTAGGCGTATCGATTTCACCGCCGTAGCAGCCGAGATCGGAGTAGCCCGAATCGTCGGTCATGATGATAATGATGTTGGGTCGCTCAGTTGCCGCCTGACATAGGGCGGCAACAGATAACGCAGCAAGCAAGAGTGTCTTTGTTTTTAATTTCATTCTCCTAAGTGAAAATTAGTGGCGGTTCAGTATTCATGGTAGCGCCAAGGTTGTTTTTGTACCCCTTCGTGTGATTTTGAACGACTCAAGGCTTGTTACTTTTTCACCGCCAATTGATACACGGCCATTTTTGATGAGCCATTGTATGTCTGAGAATGTCGAACCTTCTTGTTGCCCGATCGTGAAGCTACATTGGCTCTTCTTCTCGAAACTTAGGAATAATTGCGCTAAATTCACCTCACCTTTATCTTCGATTGTTATGGTGCCTTTACCATCATTCTTGAAGGTGATTGTTGCCGCCACACTGCCAGTTAGCTCATCAACGTGAAGAATACCATTCTTTATACCGATATACCCCTTCACCAGCGCCATCTTTGACGCTTTAACAGTTCCTGATAAAATACGCAGTTTGGAAATCGGTTTTGATTTATCAGACCAGAATTTCAAGGTACCGCTGATGTCCATGTTTGTATATGCGTTATAGTTCGTACGCCAGTCGTTGATCGTATAGACTGTTGCATTGAGCAAAAAGAGCCCCCTATCTTCATAGTCAACAAGAGTGCCCCCTGTTTGAAGAACTCCAAGATGATCCCAGACGTTGCCCGAAGCTGCTCCATTCACTGTTTTGACGACTCCGACTGCATAAGGTGTAGGCAGCGTGGCGTCAGACCAGTTGACTGCATCGCTCAGCGGTCCTGTACCGTCATAGATGTTTTCCGCTGAAGCGGTTCCGATTGATGCCAGTGTGAATAATAATACCAGTTTCTTCATTTCTATATTCCGCCTTTTGTTTAAAACACCTTATTTGCCAGGGAATGCTCCGCTGGCCAGACCTTTGCTGCCCGGGGCAAAAGGTCTGGATGTTTTAGGAATGAGTGGACTGAATGTTGCAATTACAGGCGCATATTCCGGATTTTTAGCAAGGTTGGTGTGTTCGTCGGGGTCGACGTTATGGTCGTATAATTCTTCTGATCCATCCGCATAGCGAATGAAACGCCAGCGTGCGTCACGCAGCGCGAAGTTGCCCGGACCGTGAGAAGTCAGAACGGGCTTGCGCTGTTTGGATGCTTTGCCGCCTTCCATCAATCCAGTCAGCGACAGCCCTTCAAGGTGCTCCGGCTTGGCGATGCCGGCAAGATCACATAAGGTTGGATAGATATCGATCATTCCGACGGGGACATCGACTCGAAGAGGACGTACGTCTCCCGGTGCCTTAATGATCATCGGTACCTGTGCGGTGGCCTCCCATAGGGTACGCTTTTTCCACAGGTTTTTGCGTCCGAGCTGCATTCCATGGTCACTTAAGAATACAATAATGGTATTCTCCTCGAGCCCTTCTTCTTTCAGAGCATCCAGTAGCAGACCAACACAATAGTCCGTGTGACTGACACAGGCGCGGTACGCTTGGCGATAGCTTGAGGTTAGGTTGCTCTCATGTATCCAGTTACTGTATTTTTGCTGACCGTCGTAGTTCACATGTTTAAGAGCATATGGTGAAATGTCCTTCATGTCCTCGCTCTGATCCTCCAGCGGTGGAATGGAGTCAACGGGGTGTATGTCAAACCAGCGTTGCGGTGCGTATAGCGGGGCGTGTGGACTCAAGAAGCCCGCTGCAATAAAAAATGGTTTATCCGAATCTTTGGATGCCCGGATCAGTTCGATCGCTTTTTGCGCAATTTTGTAATCGGCTGTCTCAGGCGCTTCAAGGAATGGGCCCCAGTCAAAAAATTGGTGAGTTCCAAATCCTGGGTCATGAATCTTCTTTTCAGGGAAGGGACCAAAGCCACCGAACCAGCCATAGTTGTTTTCAAATGCTTTAGGGTCAGCCCATGTATGATATATTTTCCCGGCATTTTTGGTTGAATAGCCATTATTACGGAACAGCAGTGGAAGCGAAACCAAATCCGCATATTCAGGAACTTCATCGTATCGTGGATCCAGGCTATAAAGACCGCTGTTATGCGGATAGAGCCCCGTCAATAGACTGTTTCGCGATGGACCACAGATGGGCGCCTGACAATACGCTTTGTTAAATACAGTCGCCTCCTTCGCGAACTGATCGAGATTGGGTGTGATCGCCGTGGCGTCGCCCATAAAACCCAAATCAGTATTCAAGTCATCGGCCATAATGAAGAGAATGTTCGGCGTCGATGCGGATGCCACTACCGCCATAAAACGAAGTAGCCCAAGGGCCAGCACCACTCTTTTAAAAGTACGATTCCAGTGACACAGTAAACGTTTTAGATGATTCATATTGAAGGTAAGTAAGGATGTTTGGAGTGATATAAAATGATTTCGACTGCTTTGTAGTAAACGCCCCGGCGGATAATCCCGCAGAATGAGTGCGCTTCTTTTGATTTCGCAACATTACCCCGTATGCAACCAGCATTTCGATTCTCCTGCAATCTTCCTCAAACCTAAAAAGAGCCGTTGAACCGTTAATGAACGTTTATAATCGTCCATATGTGCTCAGATGTGCTTAACGCTTCCTGATTTCTTTAGAAATCCTCAGGTACTCACCGTGGTCGATGATATTACATTTGCGCTGCCATTCTTCGCATGCCGCGGACAGTTGTTGAACCAACTCCGGGTTTTGCTGAGACAGATTTGTTTTTTCGGCAGGGTCTTTTTCCATATCGTACAATTCATACTGAATGCCCGGAACCTTCGAAGTATGCGCATACCAACCGGGTTCGATCAGCAGTTTCCAGCGTCCTTTGAAGATCACACTCTGATTTCCCTTGTTGTTGGAGAAGAGGAATTCGTGGGGAGCTATCTCTTGGCCTTTCAACACCGGAACGATGCTTCGGCCTTCCAGTTCGGAGGTTTTTACGCCGCGAAAGGTTTCCGGATACGTGGTTCCAGCCAACTCCAGACAGGTAGGCAAAATATCACCGACCCAACCGATGCTGTCGGTAATCGTGTCGGGTTGAATCACCTTCGGCCAGGAGGCGATACAGTGTGTTTTAATGGCTCCCTCCCACTTCAGCCCTTTGCATCCGTAATAAGGAGAGTTCATCATGTCGCCGACATGCGACGCGGCCCCGTTATCCGAGAAGTAAAAGATCAGTGTGTTTTCCAACTCGCCCGTCTCTTTGATGGCGGCGACGAGTTTGCCGACATTTTCGTCGATCTTCTCCATCATCGCCGCATGCAGTGCATATTTAAGCTGAAGCTCCTTTTTCTTTTCAGCAGGAATTTTCAGGCCCGGTCCGAATTCGGATCGGAAGGCGGCATCTTTGGGGAACAGCTTTTCGCGGACGACTCCCGCCGCCCGATCGGCTTCGACTTGAGCAAAGTTTTCGTAGCGGCTCATATATTTATCGACCAAGTCCTGAGGCGCCTGCAATGGAAGATGCGGCGCACGATGCGCCACATAAAGGAAGTAAGGTTGGTCGCCCGCGGCATTCGTCTCGTTGATCATGCGAATGGCGCGGTCGGTGATGCCGTCGGTTGAATAATAAGCCGAAGCCGTTTTGCCGTGATTGGGCGTATACGGATAGCGCTTGCTCTGATCCCTGTCTTTTGGCCAGAGGCAATTCATGGTGTAGGTGCCCGTCATAGGAAGCTTTCCTGCGGGTTTGTTCCCTTCCAAGAGACGGTGCTTCCCACCATCATTCTCAGTATAAAAGAGGTGCGACTCGCCACTCACCAGGCCGAAATACTGATTAAACCCGCGCTCGGACGGCAAGGCATTATAGTCGTTCTCGATCGCCTCTTCGGTCAGCTCGCGATCCGGATGCTGTCTTTCCCAGTTCCGTTGCGCGCCCTGGTTGGTTTTGATCTCGTGGGTGCCACCGAGGTGCCACTTGCCGACCATCAAGGTTTCATATCCGGCATCGCGCATCAGCTCCGCGACGGTGGGAACCGTATAGGACAAAATCCCGTCATAACCGCGTCTATTAATAGTGGGGTGTCCACCAAGCGTTCCGGCACCGAAACCGACATCGGCGGCATCGTGGCCGGTCATCAACGACGCACGCGTCGGGCTGCAACGTCCGTTATTGTAGAAATTCTTGAAACGCACTCCCTGTTGGGCGAGCGAATCGAGGTGGGGGGTATCAATTTCCCCGCCATAACAACCCAGATCGGCGTACCCCGAATCATCGGACATGATGACGATCACATTGGGACGTGGAGAGGCAAAAAGGTTAAAGCTACCAAGACACGCGAACAGGGCCGCTATTTTATAACCATTTAATTGCACATGCTTCATCTCGTTTGAAAGTGTTTCCTCTTCGGCGCACCATAATGCGTTATCCCCTGGATGACCTGCTCAGGATCCAGTAATACGGGTTCCTGCCCCGCAAAAGAGGATGCGGAAATACTCCCGGTGTCGGAAAGTGCAAGCTCAGCAAATTGAATACGAATTTGGCTATCTACGTTAGTTTCCCAGTATTTACCATCGGTCCATGCCTGCAAAGTAATTTTCACCTTGTCGGCATCTGTGAGTGATAAGCGGCTGTCCCTTTCACCCTGAATGAATGCAATATCCTCGGCTAGATTGATTTGACCTGTATTCCAGACGTCAGGCTGATAGGCGCAACGATAATGAAAATAGTCACCCTTGGAGGAATACAGGCCGTCAAGTTTGTGATAGGCTTTCCCGAAACAGTAGACGATTTGTCCAAGATTCTTTTCCCCTCGGTACAAAGCGACACTGACGACACCCCCTGCGTAACCCATAAGATCCTGTCCGTTAATTTTGTATTCAAAATCCAGGTAGGCCTGATCCCTTCCCTGCAAGTCGATCATCTGGGAAACCCGATTAAAGGTTACGGCATTTCCGTATGGTTGATCCCTGTCAATATACAACTCAAGGGCCCTCGTTTTTTGAGTATCCCTAATAACGTTCTGAGTGATGCTCGGGTTCCGGTCCTGCTGGTAGATGAAATACTTGCCCCAATGCTTCAGCCCCTCGCTGAAATCGCCATTCTTCAAGGCATTGAAAGCAGGCAGCTCCCAGTCCTCATAGAACCACAACTTGCAGTCATCGGGGTTAAACTCAGAGAGCTGCGGCAGGTCCACGACATCGTCAAAATGCTTGAGTCTCATCTCCATTTCGCTGCCGTCCACATCAACCACCGCATAACCAACAGTCGGATCCGCAACAATATCTTGCTCTCCGTAGTAACGTGAACCAATACCGCCCGAAGGCAGATTGATGTACGTCGTACCGTTATATTCCTTTGCTGATTTCATAGCACTTTTGAAGGGAATATGAATGTGCCCGCTCATGGCGTACTTCACCTTTCCATGCTCGGCAAGTAACTCCAGCATCCTGCGCTTGATCGCGGGCACTTCAGAATAACTTACAATATCAGCATGCCCGGTAGGCACGATAGGCGTATGATGAAAAAACACAACCGGCTGATCTTTATGAGCGCGGAGATCCTGCTCTAGCCAGTCGAATAAAGGATAGGTTTCGAAGAACCCCGGTCTCATCGGATTCGGAAACACAATGAAATGGACATCGCCCACATCATACGAATAGCAGATGCGGTTGATGCCGCTCATTTTCTTCTGAGCCAAGATGAAGTTGCTTAGCAGTTGATAATTATTTTCTTCAGCCTCCGGGGAGAATTGCGCCGAATAAAGCGTCTCGTGGTTTCCAATTTCATACAGGACCGGGGCATTGATCTCGCTTAAAATCGAATGCATCATCTCGAAATGTTCGACTTCCCCTTCGTCATCGACGACATCACCAACGACAATGACAAAATCAGGTTGAACCGGTTCTCGATTAATCGACTGAACGAGCAATTTGGTTTTTTCAATGGTCGGACCAATCCTGCCGTGAACATTATTTACAGTTGGATCTCCTCCCTGAGTGTCCGCTAAAACTACAAAGGAATACTTCTTCTTCGTTTTCGTTAAGCCCAGGCTGGAAAGATCCAGTTTTGCCGGAATACCGTATTCTTTCCGGTCTGCTTTAGTCAGGACAACATTACTGAGAGCACTCTTCGCTGGATTCCCTTCACCGGACAGGAGAGGACTTCGGCTGGCAGCAGACACTGCCGGGGCACCGAGCACAAAAGCCGAGGATGCGCCGATCTTGCCGAACGTTTTAATGAAGTCTCTTCTAGAATTGTTTGATTGATTCATGCTGATTTCTCTTTCTTTAACCTGGTTAGGTTAGTTTGGGTTATACTATTGCACTCGGGGTTATCACAGGTGACGCCGGCGCTTGCCTGCGATCCGCTGCCCACTACGAATAAAAAAAAAAGGGGGGGCAAGCACATAAACGCAATATAATTCAATTCGATGAAATTTAATGCATGTAAAATAAAAAATGGCACTCAAACCAAGCCAAACCACAGAAAGAGACATTCAAAACACACAGCGCTCATCAACCGTGCATCAGCGCATCGAACACCAACGAACGCCAAGGACATACGCCCTTAGGATTTTAAAGGAGCCTGGTCCGACTCTCCCCTCCCCCGGAGATCCATGATCTTCACGTAAGCAAATCGTAGCGCGGCGCGTCCGCCCAACACGTACACTGGCAATGAAAAACTGCGGCTGAAGCACCCATGAAGGGCATACACACGCAGCTACGACTCATGCTCTGCACGCAACCAAAACAGTCCGAAGTAGCGCGGTGCTTTAGCCCAATGCCATTGCATATTACATTTTCAACCAATGATGCGCGCTTCACACTAGATAATTGACCTACAACCGCTTCGCTAGCACCCAAGGGCATAATAAAGGGCCCTACGGGCGAGATTGGGGAGGTGATGATTAATGTGATCGGACATCAAAGATGGGGCCCAAGAAGCAAAGCCTGAGCACATCTCCCTAGCTTTGCGTCTTTGCGCCTTGAGCGCAGCGGGCGTGAGAGTTCATACGGCATCCTATCTCCCCCGACAAAGAAAACGCAGGGTAAACCCGCTCGCTACACTTTGTGATTTTTTTTTTTACCCCGTCTTTAAAATTGCACCCTGCATCTTCCCTAAACCTAAAAGAGTCGTTGAACCGTTAATGAACGTTCATATGACCCCAGAATCAAATGATCCACAGAGGCTTGTGGTTTCTGAAAATGCTCCTCCCCTGCTTTCATCCCGTCGCCTTCCGAGGGAAAGTGGCTCGCGAAGCGAGACGGAAGGGTCCTCTGCCGAGCCTAAGCGTGTTTACCGCCCTGACTGAAATAACCGCGAAAACCCCTCCGTCTCGGCAGACCGAGCCACCTCCCCTTGGCAGCCGTCTTCGCTCTAACCGAGCTACGCCGAGCCAAGGGGGAGGAGCTTTAAATAGTGCATTTATAACGTCAACTTCACGACACACAGATATGCAGGAAGAACTGTTTCCCAGGAGATTTCATAGCAATCATTCTCTCCCCAACCTCGCCCGCAGGGCCCTTTATTATGCCCTTGGGTGCTAGCGCAGCGGTTGTGAATCAAGTCATCTCGCAGGAGAGCCTCAGCCGTCATGCTCTGAAAATACCTGCCCCTAAAAAATACCCGAACTTTGACAGATCAAGCGCCCTTGACAGATATCACATATACGCTATATTATCTTTCAGATAATGCCTTGGACAGTTGAGATATTAAATGAAGCCGTAGCGGAAGAGCTTGAAGCTCTGCCGACGGACATGAAGGCCAAATTTGAACGGATTGTTTTGCTGATCAGCAACAACGGCTTGAACGAAGTTGGCATGCCCTACGTCCGGCATTTGCAAGATAAACTATGGGAAATGCGCATGAAAGGCCGTGATGGGATATCGCGGGCTCTCTATGTGACCGCCCATGAACAGCGCGCAGTAGTGCTTCGGGTCTTTGTTAAGAAGACACAGAAAACACCGTCTCGCGAAATTAAATTAGCCTTAGAACGAGCCAAGGAGGTAGAACAATGAGTAAAACTATACATGTAAAAAAACTCTTCAAAGAGTGGAGAAAAGAGCCTGAATACATCAAAGAATTCGAAGAATTGGAGGAGGAGTTTGCTATAGCGAACGCGTTAATCAAAGCGCGCACGCAGGCAAACCTGACTCAATCAGATGTAGCGAAGCGAATGAACACGACGCAGTCGGCAGTTGCACGTCTTGAAGGAGGAGCAAACCCATCGATCAAGATGCTAAAGCGCTACGCAAAGGCAACTGGCACGAAGCTATCGATTCAACTGACCTAATGACGGATTTTACCACTCCCGCGGACAATCAAACCTGACCTATAAAAATTGCCTGTCCCTAAAAAAGACCCCGCCGAACGCGTCATCGGCAAACAGATCGAACGCGAAGTCATGCCTATGGCCTCGTAAGCCTAGACCACCAGATCAACTGCCATACAAGGTCTTGCAAGCAGCCTGTCCCTAAAATCCCCCTTGGCTACCAGATGACTGATCAGGAGAAATCAGAGCCTAAGCGTGTTTACCGCCCTGACTCAAATAACCGCAAAAACCCCTCCCTCCTTCGCTAAAGCTACGGCGGACATGCCGTCTCGGCAGACCGAGCCACCTCCCCAACCTCGCCCGCAGGGCCCTTTATTATGCCCTTGGGTGCTAGCGCAGCGGTTGTGAATCAAGCACTTCGAGGAGCGCACATCACGAGTCGAAGATGCCATAGCCGTTGCAACCACCGCAACAAGCTCGGGGCAGGCAACCTCAACTGGGGCATCACCCATTGCAGATTAAATTTTATACAACCGCTTCCGTCTTCATTGCATTACGCCGTGACGCTTCGCTAGAGGGGGGAGATTAGGGAGGAGGAGAAGGCTTTTGTGACAGGGCCGATTATTCTGAAAGCGACAGTCGCCGGATACCATCTTTGATGGCTGATCCCTAACAAATACACCCTTTGGTTAAATCATTTTCGAGTAAGGAAAATTCCATCAATCGTGATCCTCTTCGCCTTGCCTTCCGGCTTTCCTGTAATGAGCGTCAGCGGGAATTCACCTTTCGGCAGTTCCACGGATCCGAACAAAAGTTTATTTCCTTTCAACTCCTGCTGCGGAAGGTTTTTTCCGGCGACTTCAACGCGCAACGGTGCCGCGCCAGCGAAGGTTCCCGTAAAGTGGATGGCATAGGTTCCAGCCGCGGCCGAGTCGATGGTGTAGGTCACGCTGTCGCCCTCTTTTGCAAATCCATTTAACTTCGGATAAATCCTAATGTCTCCGGTATGCGACTGGATCCTTTGGGCGGAATCAAAAAAGGTTCGACCGCCCCTGTTCTTGGCAGTCGGATCGCCGATATAGATCGTCGAGAACCGGAACGCGCCATCATCAATCAACGCTCTAAACTGACGTCGACACTCCACCAGCATCCGCGCGGTCACCTCGGGATGTTTTTGACTGATGTCCTTGCTCTCCGTCTTATCTTTGACGACATCGTACAGCTCAACCTTCCCGCCCGGATACATCATCATCTTAAATTTCGGGCCGCGTAGAGCCGATTGGTAATCTTCGAGCTTCATCGCCGTCGGATCGGGTATATACATTGAAGGGTGGCTCTCGGTCAACGAATGCTCACCCCAGGATGTAATACGAAAGACCTCGGGATGCTCGGGGGTTGCTGTTTCATTCAAAAGCGCCGAACGCACACTCACGCCGGCAAAAGGTTTGTGAGCCACGCTGCCTGGCGAAATACCCGCAACATCGAGCAGGGTCGGCAGTAGATCCTCGGCGGTTATAAACTGCGACCGCGGGCCCACCGGAATGGTTCCGGGCATCGAAACCAACAGTGGAACGCGCGTGCCGTTTTCCCACGCCGTTGACTTTTTTCCGCGCAGGCCGGCAACATTTCGAATCGCCCAGTCTGGATGGTCGATCCACCCCTCGACAGCTTCCGCTTTCTTGCTGGACGGTCCCGTCTGACCGTTGTCGCTGACAAAAATCACGATCGTATTCTCATCCTGACCGGTTTCCTTGAGCGCATCCAGCAGCTGCCCCACGCAGGTATCCATCTGTTCGATATGACTGAAACAGCCTGCAATACTTTCCGAACACCCCTGGTCGCGATAATACGGCGCGTATCGCTCGTCCACCGGTTTCCAGGGCGTGTGTGGAATGATGTACGCCATCGATAAAAGCCAGGGAGTCCCCTTTTTCTCTTTCATGAATTGAATGCCGCGTTCGGTCATGAACTCAGAGGTCCACCCCTTAACGTCGACCGGCTTGATCGAATACAACGGGGCCAGCGGCGTGTGGTAGAGCCGTCCATCGTAATGCTGATATCCACCGACAAATAGTGACTCCTGCCAGCCGGAGTGGTGCGGTGACATGCGATGCGGAGCAACACAATCGCCCTTCCCCAAATAGAACGTGGAATACCCGTTTTCACGAAAAAACATCGGCATCAAGGTTTCATCGCGACGCAGTCCGAAGCGTGCCCCCACACCCCAAACACCGGTTGACAGATGATTGCGCCCGGTGAAAATCATGGCACGCCCCGGTGAACAGGCCACGCCGGTGGTGTAGTTTTCAAAAATCGCCGCACTGCCTGCGAGCTTGTCGAGCTGCGGCGTGCGCAATATCGTGTTCCCCATAAACCCGAAATCGCCGTAGCCTTGGTCGTCGCTGATAATTAATAATACGTTTGGGCGCTCGGCAACAGCAGCCAATGAGCACATTAAGACCGCAAAAATAAGGATTCTTTTTTTCATGGTTTGTAACAGTCGTCTGGGTATTTGGTGTGATTCTAAAGCGCGTCGATCAAGTGATCAGCCGAACGCAGGGTTGTATACAACTAATTCACTAATCTAGTTCTCGCACCCTTGTTTTTTAAATCTTCTGTGCAAAGTACCTCACCACTGCATGACCTGATCAAGATCAAGTAATACGGGTTTCTGACCCGCAAAAGACGATGCTGATATACGGCCAGTGCCGGAAAGTGCAACGTCAGCAAATTGAATCCGGATTTGGCTATCTTCCATGGTTTTCCAGTTTTTACCCCGGGTCCATGCCTGCAACGTAATTTTCACCTTGTCGGCATCCTTGAGAGATAAGCGGCTTTTCCTGTCACTCTGGATACGTGCAATATCATCAGCTATATTTATCTGACCCTTATTCCAGGCGTCAGGCTCATAGTGGCAATTATAATGAACATAGTCATAAGTTGAGGTATATGTGCCGTCAATTTTCTCATAGGCTTTCCCGAAACAGTAGACGATTTTGCCCAGATTCTTTTCGCCGCGGTACAAAGCGACACTGACGACACCCCCTGCGTTACCAAGAAACTCCTGGCCGTTAATTTTATATTCAAAATTCAGGCAGGGCTTATCCTTGCCCTGCAAGTCGATCATCTGGGCGACTTGATTAAACGTTACGTGACTTCCGTAGGGCACATCCTTATCAATATACAACTCAAGGGCATTCGTTTTTTGAGCATCCTTAATCACGTCCTGAGTGACACGTGGGTTCCGATCCTGCTTGTAGATGAGATATTTGCTCCAATGGTCCAGTCCCTTGCTGAAACCGCCATTCTGCAATGCATTGAAAGCAGGCAACTCCCAGTCCTCATAGAACCACAACTTGCAGTCATCGGGGTTAAACTCAGAGAGCTGCGGCAGGTCGACTACATCGTCGAAATGCTTGAGCTTCATATCCATCTCGGTGCCGTCCACATCAACCACCGCATAACCAACCGTCGGATCCGAAACAATATCTTGTTCTCCGTAGTTGCGTGTACCGATACCGCCCGAAGGAAGGTTGATATACGTCGTACCGTTATATACTTTGGCTGTTTTCAAAGAACTTCTGAAAGGGATATGAATGTGCCCGCTCACAGCGTACTTCACATTTCCATGCGCTGCAACTAACTCCAGCATCCTGCGCTTGATCGAGGGCACTTCAGAATAACTTACAATACCATTATGCCCGGTAGGCACTACGGGAGTGTGATGGAAAAATACAACCGGCTGGTCTTTATGAGCGAGGAGGTCCTGCTCAAGCCATTCGAATAAAGGATAGGATTCGAAGAAGCCCGGCCTCATCGGATTCGGAAACACAATGAAATGCACATCGCCCACATCATACGAATAGCAGATGCGATTAATGCCGCTCATTTTCTTCTGCGCCAGGATATAGTTGCTTAGCAATTGATAATTATTTTCTTCATCCTCGGGGGAGAATATACCGGGCGTGGACGCGTTCGACGGATACGGCGTCTCGTGGTTTCCAATTTCATACAGGACCGGGGCATTGATCTCGGCTAAAATCGAATGCATCATCTCGAAATGTTCGACTTGCGCTTCGTCATCGACGACATCGCCGACGACTATGACAAAATCAGGCTGAACCGGCTCTCTATTAATCGACTGAACGATCAATTTGATTCGTTCATTGGTCGGACCAATCCTGCCGTGTTTATTCGCGACCGTAGGATCTCCTCCCTGCGTGTCCGCTAAAATGACAAAGGAATACTTCTTCTTCTTTTGCGTTAAGCCCAAGCTGGAAAGATCAAGTTTTGCCGGAATACCGTATTCTTTCCGGTCTGCTGCAGTCAGGACGACATGACTGTGAGCACTCTTCGCTGGATTTGCTCCACCGGACAGGAGAGGACTTCGGCTGGCAGAAGACACTACCGGGGCACCGAGCATAAAAGCCGAGGATGCGCCGATCTTTCCGAAAGTTTTAATGAAGTTTCTTCTAGAATTGTTTGATTGTTTCATGCTGTCCTACCTCACTTAAGAAGGTTAGTTTGGGTTATAATATTGAGCTCGGGGTGATCAAAGGTGACGCCTGCGCTTGCCTGCGCTCCTCATTACACCACGGAAAAAGAACATTCGGGCGGTGTCAATCGACAATGCAACATTGATCAACAAGGTGAATGATAAATAAACAATGATGCTTAAACCTAAATTCAGAAGTCGGAGGCCAGAAAACAAGAGGTCAGACATTGAAGATTAGACATTTAGAGCGATATTGATTCTCGCCATTTTGGCGAAGCTCGAAAAACCGTAACTAACTGACTATCAACTCTGGCTACTGGCATCTGCCTTCTGACTACTCTTTCTAGGGCTCTTCAGCAAAATCTGTGGGTGACTCAGGGATCTCCTATTGCACTGACAGCGGCTAAGACAAAAAGATAAAATCCCTTCGGGCTCTCTACGACTGATGTCATAGGAGATACGACTGGTGAATAGGTAACAGTTAATTTTGCTGAATCTCAACCGCCATTGCATATTGTATCTTCAACTCGTGATGTGTGTTTCTCCAGGTGATTGATTTACAACCGCTGCGCTAGAGGGCCCTTCGGGCGAGGTTGGGGAGGCAATGATTGCGATGAAACCTCCCTTGGAACAGACAGTTGTCATAGGATGATGACACTGACTTAGCGTCCCTGTCACCAAGCCTGTCCGTCTCCCCCATCTCCCCCTCTCTAGCGCAGCGGTTGTGAAAAATTTAATCTGCAATGGCATTGTGCTGCACGCTACAGCGCACTGGCTTTGAATGACACTCATTGATATCTCATTTCGGACTCCAGAAAAAACAGACGTAGATTCACAGGGAAGGCTGATTAGCACTGGCATAGATGACGATTTCACTGAATCATACCCACAGATTCTGCGGAAGAGGCCTTTCTAGGTTAAACCAAGCCACAGAAAGAGACATGAAAACACAAAGCGCTTATCAACAGTGCATCGGCGCATCGATCGCCACAGAACGCCAAGGGTATGTAATCGTTCGCAATCGTGCCTAAATCGCAGTGCCTAAGCTTGTTATACTGCCACGCATGGTTGAACGCTATTTTTAGTGGTGTAGTCAAAAACTGAAAACTTCAATTTTCCCGAGACAAAGTAGTGCATTGTAATGGGATTATCAGTGGGTGCGGTGTGTAGCGGAATCCGCGAAGCGGTTTCGATCTGTGCAGAGGCTCAGGCTGATGTGGTCGAAATGGCTTCGCCAGTCCGCTACGAATGATGC
>Ga0209302_10000506_pt1 | contig 22881 bp, 19 predicted proteins | sample ArcOceMetagenome_2_FD_187445 | JGI IMG/M metagenome (GOLD analysis project Ga0209302, IMG submission 187445) | Marine eukaryotic phytoplankton communities from Arctic Ocean - Arctic Ocean ARC135M Metagenome (SPAdes) (version 2) | ecosystem: Environmental > Aquatic > Marine > Oceanic | place... | reverse complement strand
CGAAGCTATGCCCTCAGTAAACTCGAGTGCAGCCAATGGATCCGACATGGCCAGTTGCTCTAATAGCTTGTTGATTGTCTCTGATCTGCTGGGATCTGAAATCGGTACTGCAAAGGCCGCATTGAGCAACTGACGTGTCATTTCGCTGCTCTGACTGCTTAGCACTTCAAACGCTACCGCTTCCTCTTTGGCCGCAGCTCCGATCGTATCCGCTCGCGCTGGGGTGCGACGGGTGGGCTCTTGTATTTGAGCCGCACCCAATGCTCCAGAAGCTGTTTGTTGGGTGCTTGCGCCCGTCGATGCTAGCGCCCGTCCGATGAAAAAAGCGATAGCGATACTGGCGAGCCAGACACCAAGGTAAAGGGGCAGTGACGAGCGTTTCATAATAATAGATGACGTAAAATATAAAGCGACGAGGGGTTGAGCCTATTGTTATTGGGCAAAATTTTCAAGCCATGTTGATTTTTGCCATTCTTAAGGTCTAGGTGCAAATCCAAATTAAGTCACCCTCTGCCACCGACTCAAAAAGTTCAACAACTTCTGTATTGAGCATCTCGATGCAACCGCCGCTAAAGGGCTCACCGATCCGGTCCTCATGGTTGGTGCCGTGGATGTAAATGTAGCGCGCGTAACTATCACAGCTTGCGCCGCTGTTGTTAGGCTCCAAACCCCGCAGGCGGATGATGCGGGTAGTAATCAAGTTGGGCAGTTGTTCGGCCGCGGAAAATTCTGAAGAAATCTGCCCTGTCGCTGTGCGGCCCTTAAACACCATGCCGAGTGGTTCGCCAGCGCCGATCTTGTCAGCTGCCGCGTGCAGCCCGAGCGGCGTGCCGTAGGAATCCGCTAGGCAGGAAGGCGTATTCTTCGAGGTCGAGATCGAAAAAACGCGCTGCAGTACGCCGTCGAAAATAAGCGCAAGCTCCTGTCGCTCAATCGAAACGATTACTTGTCGATGTGTCGGCGTGATTGACAAAGCCTCACAGCTTTGTTTTACACGCCCATTTTCCTTTATAAAATCAAATGGCATACAAAGTAGGCATCCTCGGAGCGACTGGCGCAGTCGGTCAAGAAATCATTCGTCTTCTGCACGAGCGTGAATTCCCCATTGCGGAACTTCACTTGCTCGCATCTGCACGTTCTGCAGGGAAGACTCAATCCTATGGTGATCAAACCTGGACCATCGAAGAAGCTACCCCAGAAAGCTTTGATGGCCTCGATATAGCGATTTTCAGTGCTGGTGGAGACCAAACCCTGCAATTTGCTGACGAAGCGGTCAAGCGCGGCTGTATCGTCGTTGATAACAGCTCGGCGTTTCGCCAAGACCCGAACGTGCCACTCGTCATTCCCGAAATTAATCCGGATGCAGTGGATAACCATCAAGGCATCCTCGCTAATCCGAATTGTTCGACTGCGATTTCCCTCATGGGGCTGTATCCGCTCCATAAGGCATTCGGCCTGAAGTCTTTCATCGCCTCCACTTACCAAGCCGTTTCCGGTAGTGGTGCGGGCGGTTTGATCGAACTCGATCAGCAAGCCCGTGCGTGGGCCAAAGATGAGCCGCTGGTTAAGGAAGTCTATCCGCACCAGATCGCGTTCAATCTGCTGCCGCACGTGGATGCCTTTCTAGAAGATGGCTATACCAAGGAAGAGATGAAGATGCTCAACGAGGGTAAAAAAATTCTTGGGCTTGATGAGCTACGCGTCACTTGCACCTGTGTGCGTGTGCCGGTCTTCCGTGCGCACTCTATCTCGATCAGTGCCGAGTTTGAAAAGCCTGTCAGCGTGGCAGCTGCCAAGGCCGCGATCGAAGCGTTCGAAGGTGTCGAACTGGTAGATGATCCCGCAAAATTGGAATATCCAATGCCGATCGATTACTCTGAAGTCGTCCCTTGTGGCGTCGGTCGCATTCGTAAGGACCAGGTGTTCGAAAACGGTTTGGCACTCTGGGTCACCGGTGATCAGCTCTGGAAGGGCGCTGCGCTCAATGCGATTCAGATTGCGGAGCTACTTCACACTAAAGACTTACTCGGCAAAGCCAAGTAAGCCTTCGGCTAGTGAGGGTGAGAGTGCGCTGACTGCTGGTTTTGTTGTAGCCACGGCGCTCTGCCGCCGTGCAGTGTCTATTAAGCTCGGTGACGTCCGCACTTGCGTGGGCCTGCATTCGAGTGCAGTGCTGCCTGCATCCGAAAGTCTCAAAGGCGCGCGAGCAAACTCACATGCTACTGGACCGTAGTGGGACATCGTCTCGATGTCCGTGTCTATTCGGTGTGATTACAGCATTTCAAACGCCCGATTCGCTGCGATGTAAAGCGGGTGCTTGGGGCTTTGATTGGCGTTCTTACCTAGGCAGGAAATGTTTAAGTTCGGGCGTTCGCGAAAAGGCTCTAATAATGCTAAAATGGCGTTTTGACGATCCATGTGCAGACCATGGTTGCCCCAGCCGCCGACGATGTCCAGATGACCATTATTGAGTGCGTAAGCTTCGGTGATCGCAGCCGTGATATACGCGTCATTCTCAGGGCCGACAGGGTCTTCGATCGCCATCATGATTTTTGGATCAGTCGATCGGTAGGCGAAGATGTTGAGCATCAAGAACTCGTTGGCGCCGAACCGTCCGCAGAAGGATTTTATCCGTGTGAGGGTTGGGTCGAGCTGATTTTCGTCGGCCGTGGATGGGTTGAGGCAGATAAAGAGCGCACGACGGCGCTCAAACAGCTCATCCCAGCGATGCAGCAGGGTGTAGCGATAGCTACGACAGTTAGAAAACGTGCAATCGTTTTGCATCGTATCGAGATCGAGTTACTTCAGCTTGCCGAGCTTCAGGTGCAGGGTGCTGATGATCTTGGGGTCTTGCGCGTAGCTGACGTCGTATTCTACGAAATCGCCAGTAATTAGCATTTCATTAAATCCGCCTGGTTCTTGCTGTAGGTTGATCGAAATTGGATGCGCAAACAACGGCGGAATGCCAAGTGCCATGTCAGTTAGTGAAACTAATATATGCTTTGGTGCATGACTGAGGTTTTGGATTTTAATAGAGGCCACCCCTTCATCTGAGTATGACAGCTGTAGCATTTCGGGAGACGCAGTGATGCTCGTTTCACTAATTTGTAGCTCACATTGTATCTCGTGGCGCTTACCATCGGTTTGTTCGACCACGGCGACGCCACGATACAGGCCAACCCATTCATTGATGTTGGCGTGAACTGAGTGGCCGAAGCAGCAGATGAGTGTGAAGGCGAGGGCGATTTTGTTGCGCATGGTGTGACCCATTTAAATTTTATTTGACTGCATTGGCGGTGATGCCCGGCCAGTCATCCGTGCGAAATGGCGTGACTGGCAGGCCGTTGCGATCTTGTAGATTTGCCTTTGGGTTGTTGGCCCATGCATAGCGAACCGCGACTGGGTTCGACACATTCGCGTTGGAAACGTGCACTTTATTCTTACCGATAATCTTGGCATCGGCTTGGACGAAGACCTGATCTGCACCCGCGATTGAGAAACCAATCGGCTGTTTGACGTCGAAGGAGTAGAGCCCTTGGCGACTGACATGATCGAAGGTGAGGGCGATGGCGCTGTCCTTGATTTGCATGGATGCGTAACGTGGGCTGAGTGCATCGATCGAATAGCCGTAATCGTTGGCCAGGGCGAGTCGAACCAGGCGATTGGCGACGGTGGTTTTATCGCGTGGATGAATGTCGCGTCCTTCGCCGGCATCAATGATCACCGCTTGCCCCGTATTGGGCAGGGAGAGGGTCATCGTTTGCGCTTCACGTAGTTCAGCCCAGGCGCTGTCGGTTGGCTCGGAGGCTTCTGCCTTGTAGTCGGCTAGTTGCACCCAATAGAACGGAAAGTCGCCTTGCTGCCAGAGGTCGCGCCATGTGGTGATCATTAGCGGGAATAGGGCGCGGTATTGGGCGGCGCGGCTTGCGTTACTCTCGCCTTGATACCAAATGACGCCACGCATGCCGTATCCAATGGTTGGATTCAACACGCCGTTAAACAGGTTGGCTGGACGATGTTGGCCAGCGCGAAAATCTCTGGGAGAACGCATTGCCTTCCCCTGTTTACCGGCCTCCAGCCATGCTTTATATTCGGCAACCTTTGCGGCGTGAATTTCGTCGGTATAAATGGCGACTTTTGCATCCCAAGAGTCGAGGAGCTCAGCGTAGCTGCCGTCTGCTTCCAGCGCATCGCGCGGCACCCATGCTTCGGCTGTAGAGCCACCCCACGCGTTATCAATCAGGCCGACTGGCACGCCCAGTGCGCTGTGGATACGACTTCCGAAGAGGTAGCCGACAGCGGAAAAGTTAGCGACTGTCTCCGGGGTGCATACGCGCCATGCGCCATTAAAGTTGTCTTGTGGCTCTTGTGTGCCGACCTGAGGCACGGAAATGAGGCGGATTTGCGGGTGGTTGGCGGATGCGATCTCCACAGCTCCATTGTAGGTATTAGTGAGTGCCCACTGCATGTTCGATTGGCCTGAGCAAATCCAGACTTCGCCCACCAGCACATCTGAAAGTGAGACCTGAGTTTTGAGACCTGACGCCTGAAGCACCTGTGGTTGATCATTTGCTTCCATTGGATCCAATTTAACACGCCAGATTCCCTGTTTGTTGGCCGTCGTTTGATGCGATTGACCGCCGATTGATACGGTGACTTGCTCGCCGGCGTCGGCTTTGCCCCATATGGGATTCGCTTGTTCGCGCTGGAGCACCATGTGATCACCAAAAATATTAGAGAACGTCACGTCGGCTTTCAGGGCCGAGTTGCTGAGTGCGAGGATGGATGCTAGGAGTAGGGGCGTTTTTAATAGCTGCATGTGAGCAGATAAAAGCCGACTGCTGTTGTTGGGAAGATTAAACGCGGGAGTGAGTCCGATTTAACTCACGAGTGCGCGGTAGCGTTTGAGCACCTTTTGTAGAATCGACTCGGGGTCGATGCCGACGCGCTTGCGCAGTGCGGCCACGGAGTTGCCGTGTTCGACAAATACATCGGGCCAGCCGATACGCTCGACTGGGTGTAGGCAGTGGCCATCTTGCAGTGCTTCCATGACCGCGCTGCCGAAGCCGCCGCTGATGACGTTGTCTTCCATCGTGACGATCAGTTGACAGTCTTGTGCGGATGACAGGAGTAGCTCGGTGTCGAGTGGTTTGACGAAGCGTGCATTGATCACACCGGCTTGAATGCCGTTTGCATGAAGCTGTTGGGCTAGTTGCTCTGCGTCGGCGATCATCGAGCCGATTGCCCAGATCTCGATTTCGCCTTGTTCTTGTAGGCGTTCGGCTTTGCCGATTTCGAGGGCTTCGGGCATTTCTTTGATCGGCGTGCCAATGGCTTTGCCTCGTGGGTAGCGCACAAAGCTGGGGCCCTGATAGGCGATGCCGGTGGCCATCATATCGGCAAGTTCGTCTTCGTTCGAGGGAGCCATGACGACTACGCCCGGAATGTTACGCAAATAAGAGAGGTCAAATAGGCCGTGGTGTGTGGCGCCGTCGTTGGGCGAGAGGCCTGCGCGGTCCATACAGAACATCACTGGTAAATTTTGTAGGGCTACGTCGTGGATGAGCTGGTCGAAGGCGCGCTGCAAAAAGGTCGAGTAGATCGCGCAAACTGGATGAAATCCGGAGGTGGCCATGCCAGCTGCAGAGAGCACCGCGTGCTCTTCGGCGATGCCGACATCCATGAATTGATCCGGAAGTTCTTTCTCCAGAATATTGAGCCCAGTGCCGGATGGCATGGCTGCAGTGATGCCGACTATACTTTTATCTGCCTTCGCAAGTTTGACCAAGGTTCGGCCCATTACGTCTTGATATTTCGGCGCAGTACTGGCGGCCGATTGTTCGCCTTTACCTGTCTTCACGTTAAAGGGGCCTGCGCCGTGGAAGCGCTCGGGGTTTTGGATGGCGACGTCGCAGCCTTTACCCTTGGTAGTCAAAATATGCAGCAAGACCGGCTGCTCGGATTGTTTGGCAAATTCTAGGTAGTACTCGACCTGTTTCTGGTCGTGACCATCGATGGGACCAATGTAGCGCACGTTGAATTTCTCAAAAAGTGAGGACGGAACGAAAAAGTCCTTGGTCTCTTTCTTCCACTTTGATCCGAAATGGATGATGCTTTCGCCGCCTGGTACTTTTTGCAACAGCGACTCGAAATCGTCATTCAGCCTATTGTAAAGGGGATTAGTTATTAGCTCGTTGAAATAGCGTGGGAGCGCGCCGACATTCTTAGCGATCGACCATTTATTGTCGTTGAGAATGATGATCAGGCGCTTGGTCGAGGAGGCGACGTTGTTGAGCGCTTCCATAGTGATGCCACAGGTGAAGGCAGCGTCTCCACAAAGGGCGATGACATGCTCGTCTGAGCCGCGCTTGTCACGCGCAGTGGCCATACCGAGTGCGGCTGAAAGAGCGGTGCCGGCATGGCCAGCGCCAAAGGCATCGTGCTCGCTTTCGCTACGGTTTAAAAAGCCACTGAGGCCGTCGCATTGGCGAATCTTGTCGAACGATGCACCGTTGCGCCCAGTCAGGAGCTTGTGCACGTAGCCTTGGTGGGACACGTCGAAGACAAAGCGGTCTTTCGGGGTGTTAAAGACTCGATGCAGGCCGATGGTGAGCTCAACCACGCCGAGGTTGGGCCCCACATGTCCACCGTTTTGCGAGGTGACTGAGATGATGCGTTCACGTATCTCGGCAGCGAGCTCTGGTAGCTCGGCTTCGGATAGCTTTTTTACGTCGTCGGGAGATTGAATGCGCTCTAATAGGGCCATACTACAAATTCTGCTGGTGCGCGTTGCGCGGTGTGTGCCGTTTGAGATTAGGTCTCGGTGGTAGCGTCTTCGAAGGGCTCGACTTCGCCGGTCTTAATATTGAGCTTTTCGATTTTCAGTTCCGCTTCTTTGAGCTTTTGCTGGCAGTTTTTTAATAGGTTCGAGCCTTCTTCAAACTTAGCAACCAGATCAGCAAGTGGTGTGTCACCACTTTCCATGGATTCGAGAATGGCTTCAAGGCGTCCAAGGGCGTCCTCAAAGGTGAGTGTGTCGTTTTTCTTTGGCATGTTTAAAAAAGAAGCGTGGACTTTATTGGGGCAGGTCTAATTCGTCGAGCAAAGATGCCAGAAGTTTTGCGCTGGTTCGGAATGATAGTGATTGAGCGCACTAGCTACGCTCCGCAATGCTGCTTTCGGTTTGGAAGGCGTTGCAGATCACATCGAGATCGATGTTTTTTGAAATTAGGTTCTTAATGATGGGAATCTTATCGGTATCGCTGGGCTGGGTCTTGACAGTCATTCGGTTGATCTTCGATGCCACGGCATAGCTATCGTCCTGACAGATGATCAAAGGAATGTTCGTTTTTGATATCATCTCCATTAGCTTCGGGTGCGGGAGCACATTGCGCGTGAGAATAATGCCAGAAACGACTTTTTCGCCGGCGATACTCTCTGCGGCGATGGCACCAAGCAGAATGTCTTCGCGGTCGCCCGGCGTGATGATCAGTGAACCTCGCTCGAGCAGGTCGACGAGGCCTTTGGCTGCCATTGCTCCGATCAAGACTTTGTCGACCCGCTCTGTGGCTCCGTGCTCGCGGCCGTTAAGCCAGCGACCATTCACCTCATCGACCACTTGGTTGAGCTTCGGTACGGTCAGTTTCTTTTCCACCGGAATACAGCCGAGCAGTGAGATGCCCATCCGCTTTAGAGCGATTTGGCCGTATTTCTCGATCATCGCCAATTTATCGACTTCGACTTTGTTAATAATCGCGCCAATCACTTCCACGCCTGCTTGTGCAAACAAGGCTTTGTTGAGCGCTATTTCGTCAATTGGGCGGCCGATGCCACCGCGCGCGATGATGATGACTTTGGCTTTGAGTAGCTTGGCGACGTCTGCGTTAGACAAATTAAACACCGAACCTACACCCGCATGGCCTGTGCCTTCGATGATGATATAATCTTTTTCAAAAGCGGCACGGTCGAATGCGCGACACATTTTATCGATGACGGTCGCATGGTTCTTGCACGGGTCGTCCAAGAATTCGCGCGTGAAGGTCGAATGGATCGCAATCGGGCTCATTGCACCGATCGGCACTTTGATGTCGAAGATCTTATCGAGTAGCACTGAGTCTTCGTCAATCTGGTGACCTTCGACTTCTACGAAGCGTTGCCCGACCGGCTTAATAAAGCCAACTTTCGTAGTAAAACTTCGCAATGCGGCAAACAGCGCTAAGCTGGTGGTCGTTTTGCCATCATTCATCCGCGTCGCGGCAATAAAAATACGCTTGGTGGTCGTATTCCTAGGAGCGGTGAGTAGCTCGGTGTCGTCTGACTGAAGCATCGTTTGGTCGGTTTCGGATATCGAAGCGTTCGAGGAATGACCGAAATTAATCGATGATCGTGACGTCTTCGTTCAAGTCGTCACCTTCAGTGGGATAGAGTAGCTTGTGATCGATCGCCTGTGAGGCCACCATTACGGCAGTGCCGAAGATATCGCTGGAAGTGGCACCGCGGCTGATTTCAGCTGCAGGCTTTTTAAGGCCAGTAAGGATCGGGCCATAGTTGCGTGCGCGAGTCAACACGTGGACGAGTTTGGAAGCGATGTTGGCTGAGTGTAAATCTGGAAAGATTAGCACGTTGGCACGGCCGGCGACAGTGCCTTCGATATTTTTACTGCTCGCCACGATTGGGTCGAGGGCGGCATCGACCTGCAGTTCACCATCGATGTCCATCGGGATGCCGAGCTCTTGGGCTTTTTTGCGGGCCATCATCGTAGCGGCCTTCATCTTGGCCACCGTCGGATTTTTACTGGAAGCACTCTTGCTGGTGTAGCTGAGCAGCGCGACGCGTGGTTTCGTGTTGGTCAGGTGGTAGCTTAGCGCTGCAGTTGTAACCGCGATATCACAGAGTTGTGCGGCGGTCGGATCTGGGATGACGGCGCAGTCGGCTAGGAAAAGTTCGCGGTCTTTACCGGTCTCAGGGTCTTCGAGGTCGAAGATGTTGAGCGACGACATATTAGCGACGTTCTCGTGCAGAGGTATGATCTGTAGCAATGGACGCAGCGAGCTGGATGCCTTGCTGGTCGCGCCAGATACGATGGCATCTGCCTGTCCGGTGGCGAGCATGAGGGTCGCGAAGTAGTTAGTGTTGTCCAAATAGTCTGCGGCTTTTTTGTCGTTCATCTTCTTGAAGCGACGCAGCCCATGGAATTTACTGACGAAGTTATCCCATTCGCTGCTGCGGCGTGGCTCGATGATGCGGATGTGCTCGAGGCTGATGTCGAGCTTCTCGGCGTTGGACTTAATTTGAGCGCGATCACCTAGTAGGATTGGGATGCCTAGCCCGCGCGTGGCAAATTTACGGGCAGCTTGTAGAATACGAGGATCGGCGCCTTCGGGGAAGACCACCCGTTTCGGGTGGCGTTTGAGGCGTTCGGCAAGTTTAGCGATTAGTGGCATCGTATCTAAATGAGATGGGTTATTGTGAAATTAAATTGGGCAATTGGACTTGAAAGAAAGATCAAAGATAAAAACACCATCTTGGTAGAGCATGAAATATACAATTGCCAAAGTTTTTTCTACGGTAGTTTCTTGTGCTTGGTTAGTTTTGCAAGTCGCCGACGTCCATTTATGTTCAAAAATCTTAAAAATATCGTAGTCGTCAGTCTTTCGACGGTCGGCTCGCGCTTACTGGGATTGGTGCGTGATATTCTTATTTTTGCGGCTCTGGGAGCGAGTGCTTGGAATGATGCGTTTATCTTGGCATTTACCGTGCCCAACCTGTTTCGCCGTTTACTCGGTGAAGGTGCGCTGACTTCGGCGATGGTGCCGATCTTCTCGGATGTGTTGCATCGCGCTGGTCGTTCCGAGGCCTTTGCCTTTTTTAATCAAGTGCTGCTGCGTCTGTTAATCGTACTGTCGGCAATCGTTGTCAGTGGAATGGTGTTATTTGGTTCGCTGGCTCGCAGCGGAATGCTGTCCGACCGTTGGGCGCTAGGCGCAGAATTGGCGGTAGTGTTGTTGCCGTATATGATTTTCATCTGTCTCGCGGCGATTGTCTCGGCGGGCCTCAATCTGCTCGGGCGTTTCGCCATCGCCGCCAGCACGCCAATACTGCTCAATCTCGCGATGATTACTGCCTTAGCCGCGGGGATCTGGTTGAGTCAGGATCAGGCGCAGATGGTGTACTGGCTTTGTGCTGGTGTGTTGTTTGGCGGATTGTTGCAGTTGCTGATGCCCGCGTGGGATTTGGCGCGTCAAGGCTGGCGTCCACGCATGGAGTCGCGCGGCTCAACTACTGAAATGAGTGAGCTGTGGCGCTTGTTCTTACCCGGCCTGATGGGGGCGGCCATCTTACAGGTTAATATTTTGGTGTCGCGGCTGTTGGCGTATTCGCTCGATGAGTCGGCAGTATCGGTGCTCTACCTCGCCAGTCGGTTGATGGAGTTGCCGTTGGGCATTTTTACGGTTGCGGTGGCCACCGTGTTTTTTCCGCTGTTGGCCCGCGCAGTGTCAGATAAAGATGACCATGCTTTCGCTGGCGCGTTGAATCAGGGCATGCGGTTGGTGGTCGGGATCTCGTTGCCCGCAGGTATCGGTTTAGTGGTTCTTGGTGGGCCGATCCTAGAGCTACTGTTCCGATGGGGCGAATTTAACACCCAGAACGTCGCGCAAACTATACCGCTGATTGCGATCTATGGCTTAGGCTTACCATTTTACTCAGCGGCGACGTTTGCGACCCGCGGGTTGCATGCCTGTAAAGATATGAAGACGCCGGTCCGTGTGGCGGGACTGTGCTTGCTGGTGAATTTAATTTGCGGCGTGGGACTGATGCAGTTCTACGGCGCGGGCGGTTTGGCTGCTGGCAATGTGCTGGCGGCGGTGGTGCAGTCGGCCTGTCTCTGGCGTGCCTTATCCAAGCGTCGCAGCGAGGTGGGTTTTTCGCAGCTGCGCGGTGCCTTTGCTAAAGTCCTCGGTGCCGGCGTGGCGATGGGTTTGTTCTGCGTGTTGGGCCACGCGCTGGTGCTGAGCTTCAATTTGGCCGATAAATTAAACGCTGCGGTCATCGTCGGTGTGTTGGTGCCCAGCGGCGCGGCACTCTATTTTGGTCTGTTATATTTATTGAAATTCGAAGAGTTGGATGCACTTGCCCGAATGCTGCGACGCTTCATCCCCAAGCGCAGGGCCAGCTAGCTGTTATTTAACAGGAATGCTTTAGATTTGCCAAATGCGGGGAGGGCGGGAAAAGTCTGCGCTCATATGGCAAACGGACAAAAACAAGCGACATGGGGTGGGCGGTTCTCTGAAGGACCTGCGGAATTGATGCTACGCATCGGCGAATCGGTTTCGTTCGATCAACGCCTGGCTGTGTTTGATGTGCAGGGGAGCAAGGCGCAGGCCTCGATGCTCGCACACGTCGGCATTATCACTGCTGAGGAGCGCGTTGCGATCCATGCTGGGTTGGATGTGATCTTGGTCGAAGTCGAAGCGGGACAGTTTAACTGGGACATGGCGCTGGAAGATGTGCACATGAATATCGAGCATGCGCTGACACTGCGTGTGCCTGCCGCGGCCAAGCTACACACCGCGCGTAGCCGCAATGACCAAGTCGCCACAGATATGCGTCTCTGGTTTAAGGATGCCTGCACCAAGTTGGATGCGTCGCTCACTGCAGTGATCGCGGCGATGGTAGATCTCGCGGATCGCACTCAGGCGGTGATCATTCCCGGCTATACGCACTTGCAACGCGCACAACCAGTGTCGATGGCGCACCATTTACTCGCGTATGTGGAAATGTTTAACCGTGATCGCAAGCGCATGGCTGAAGTATTTGAAGAAGCGAATGTGTGCCCACTCGGTTCGGGTGCGATTGCCGGTACGACGCTGCCAATTGATCGCGAGTTCGTGGCTCGCGAGTTGAATTTTGTCGATGCCGATGGCAATCCGAGGATCACACAAAACAGCATGGATGCGGTGAGTGATCGCGATACCTTTATTAGTTTTGCTTCGGTCTGTGCGACGATCGGAGTACACCTCTCGCGACTGTCGGAGGATTTCATTTTGTGGAGCAGTGCGGAGTTTAGCTTCGTGCGTTTGCCGGATTCGTTTACCACCGGTTCTAGTTTGATGCCGCAGAAGAAAAACCCGGATGCCTTTGAGTTGATCCGCGGTAAATCGGCGCGTTTGACTGGTAACTTGCAGATGCTGCTGACCATGGTCAAAGGTCTGCCACTGACGTATAACCGTGATTTACAGGAAGATAAGCCGCCAGTGTTTGATTCGTTTGATCAGACGCAACTGATGCTCGATTGCGTGGCAGCGTGTATGCTAGGTGTCGAAGCGGACGTAGAGCGCTGTGCGAAAGCGGTGGCTGACCCTGCACTACTCGCGACGGATGTGGTCGACTATTTGGTCGAACGCGCGGTGCCATTTAGAGAGGCGCATCATGTAGTCGGCGCGTTGGTGGGACTTTCAGAAAAGCTGGAGACACCGCTCAACAAGTTGCCTTACGATCAAGTCACGCTGATCCACCCGAAGTTGGGTGAGGATTGGGACAGTGTGTTTGATCTGAAGCGTGCGCTCGATGCACGTGAGAAGCCTGGCATGCCTGGGCCGAAGCAAGTTGCGGCACGTATCGCGCATTGGCGCGGGTAGGGTGTATTGATGAGAAGGTAGCGATCTCTCGCCGAGAGGTCCGCTCATCGATTAGGCTTTAAGATCGAGTGGGTCTGGATGGTTCTACGATTTCTCTGGTAGAGACGCCTTGGCAAGGCGTCTCTACCAAGGGATTGGAGACCGTGAGTGGAGGTTCAATTTGTTGGTAGCGGATTCCGCAATGCGGTTTCGATTGTGGCGTCGTTGCTTGCCACGGCCAGCGGTTGGAAGTCACGAATGCAGTGAGGCCGCCGCAAGCGGCGACGCCACGGTTCGCGCTACCCAAGCCATAATAACAAGCACAGCCCTTACGGCTTACTTGTCCGCGCTTGGAAGGATTGCCAGTTTTGCCAGGCAAAAAATGCCATGAAGATCGGTAGCAGGAATGTGTTCAAATAGAGGTATGCAAGGATGCCGATGAGCAGGGCCGCAGTTGCGCTGATTAGATGTACGAAGTGGGCACGTTGCGGTCCGAGTGCGGCTGCCATCATTTGGCCGCCGTCCATAGGGTAGACCGGCAAGCAGTTAAGCACTGCCCAAATGATGCTGATGCCTGCTAAGTCAGCTACGAGTGTGTAGAGTAGCGACCCTTTGGGAATCGGAACCAATAAATAGACAGCTAGTAGAATTAGGCCGAGTGCCAGTTGTAGTCCTGGACCTGCGGCAGTAACGAGAAAGGATTGCTTGCGGCTCAGTTTCCCTGCTGGAAACGAGGCGTAGCCACCGAAGGCTTGAAGTGTGATCGCAGTGGGTAGTTTGAACTTACGAACAGTCAGCGCATGGCCGAGTTCGTGTACCAAGATTGAGATGAGACCTGCTAGGATGAATACGAGGACCTTTAGTATGCTTAGAGAATCATTGGCGCCTAAACCGCCACCGATCAGCGCCATGGTGATCCAGAACCAAGGCAGGATGCGGACGGGAATACCGAAGAGATTAAATGAAAGCATTTTGAAGGAGTGGGAAAGTTAGAATGTTTTAAAGTTCAAAAATGGGAATGAGCCAAGCTTGGGCTTCGGTCAATTAGGATTAGGAGCAAGCGTAGAGTTCAGCGCTGACTTGGAAACAGTGATTGCTTAAAAGGTTTTAGCCTTTGCGATGTTGTTTTTTCGAGTGATCAGGGATTTTTTCAATAAACATCTGACCATCCCATTTTGAGCGTAACGTCAGGTATTCTGTTTCAAAGCGATCTGTCACTTCTCCAGCTTTGATTAATACGGCCCATGCTTGCTTGAATGCTTTTTTGCTCATTCCGAAGGTTTCGCGGAGGGATTCTGATGTGCTCTTCTCGTTAAACGGCATGCAACCGTCTGCAGCCATTAGCTTTTCCATGATGACTGCGGAGAACGTTTCGGCACGCTGACGACCAGCGGGATCGCGACGCAGGTCGATGTTGCCGTTGGTATGTACTTTTTTGATGTAGCCAGTAAATTGATCGCCTGCCTCAAGCTTATCCGAAGTCTCAGCGTAGTAGAGTAGTCCGCGGTGCTGCTTATCGATGATGGCTTTGAAGCCGAGCGGGGACTCGCCGTAGATCAGCACATGCACTGGAGCATTTGGCTCATAGGCGGGCGTCGTGTTTGAAAGATGTCGATGTAAGCGTGTAGATGCGACGATACGATTGGTGTATTCATCCACATAGACGGCGACGATGGCGCCATCGCCGACGGTGAAAGAGAGGTCGCCTTGTTCGCGGAAGGGCAGGAACAAATCTTTACTCAGACCCCAATCGAGGAACGCGCCAACTCGTTCGTTGACACTGATCACTTCTAGGTAGGCAAATTCACCGGCCTGCGCCAAAGGCGTCTCGGTCGTGGCGACTAGGCGGTCTTCCGAGTCGTTGTAGATAAAGACCTCGACCTCGTCGCCGATTTTCATGTCGGGCGTGACGTAGCGAGTCGGGAGGAGGATCGTGTCGTGTTCGCCGCCATCGAGATAGAGCCCGTGGCCTGAGGGTTCTACGATGCGGAGTGTATTAAATTTGCCGATGTTTGCCATGTGTGTGCAGCGCCTGAAAAGCGCGTGGTGTCTGATCTGGTAGAGCGCTGGAGAGATGTCCACCTTTTAAAACCAGAATCAGGAGCCATTCTTTAGAAGCTAGTAGCTGTATCTCAAAAGGTTGTGGGATTAAAATGGGCCGCTTTAAATGGCTCCAGTTCTCTATTTAAACGAGTAGGGTTGCTCGGGGGAGTCTTCGTTGATGGCGATGCGGTCTTTCGTGATCGGCAGGGTCATGACGATTGCAGTTTTGTCGTCGGCTTGGCCTAGGTAAGTGACCTGACCGAGCCATGGGCTTTTCTTCACTCGAAAGCGATAGCCTTTATTTTCGAGATCTTTGCCTAGGGCGGCCATCTTACTGCATTCGCCGTCGTCAAAATTGAGGATCAAGTGGCCGCATTCGCCTTTGTCTTCGTCGAGGAGGCAGTCGACGTTGGGGGACCATTTATGAATTAAAACCAATGCTTTGGCAGCTTTTTCGATGCAGTGACGTAGGCTCCTTGGCTTCATAATTTTTGTAGTATGCTGGGGATGGCTGTTAAATCAAGATTTGCATTCTGAAACTGTTGGTGTGTTTTCGTTGCTAGTTGCTTGGTGGCATCAGTGATTTACGCGTGGCCTTGATCGTCAGATCGGGGAGCGCTAGCCTGCTGCTCGTGATTAACACAACCCTATTCTCACCAGACTGTTGCAAAACCTATTCATTCTCAGAGCAAAACGATCAAGACGTGTTTGTGGCAGAATAATGGGTGGCAGACGTAGTTCTGACGAACATGGCGAAGCAATAATCCCTGACTAAAATAAGTTAGATTAAACGTCCATCTAGCTCGTCATAAACCCTTTGGGTCTCCTCTGGTGGTATGGATCTGCATTGGATTAGTATTACTCTGCCACCCATTACTCTGCCACTTCCGTTGCGCCGCCTTGTGTAAGCATCTGGCTAATGCCTGATCAGAAGGTTTCGCAACAGTCTGTCACGACGGAGGCCACCCAATGTCTGCCTACGCAAAGGCACAAAAAACCCTCGGAACCGTTAGTCTCCGAGGGCTTTGGAAATGGGTGCTAGCGGCGCTTATTTCTTGCCAGCTCTGGCCATCTTACGGCGAACGGTCTCGTCCAAGATGCGCTTGCGCATACGTAGGAAGTGTGGCGTCACTTCGACCAGTTCGTCAGGGGAGATGTATTCGATCGCGCGCTCAAGAGAGAACTTGAGTGGTGGCGAGAGCTGGATGCTCTTGTCAGTGCCGGAGGAGCGCATGTTATCAAGCTGCTTCGCCTTAGCAGGGTTGACGGGCATGTCTTCCTTGCGAGGGTTCTCGCCGACGATCATACCTGCATAGACTTCTTCGCCGGGGCCGACGAGGAGTTTGCCACGGCTCTGAATCAATTCGAGTGCGTATGGCATTGTCTTGCCTTGCTCCATGCTGACGAGTGTTCCTGTCAAGCGTGTGACGATCTCGCCACAGAATGGGCGATATTCGAGGAAGGAGTGGCTCATCACACCGTGACCACTAGTCATAGTAACGAGGTCACTTTCAAAGCCGATCAAGCCACGTGTGGAGATTTCTGCTTCGACGGTAACGCCGGTGTTGTGGTGCTCCATGTTGGTGACCTTACCTTTGCGCTTGCTTAGGTTTTCCATGACGCCACCGAGTTGCTCCTCGGGCACTTCAACCCAAACTTGTTCGAATGGTTCGTGTTTCTTGCCATCGACTGTCTTATAAAGAACGGTTGGGCGGGAAACGAGTAGCTCGAAACCTTCGCGCCGCATTGTTTCAACGAGAATGGCGATCTGCATGGCGCCACGTGCGTTGACGAGGAAACGTGTGCCGTCATCAGTATCTTCGACGCTGATGGAAATGTTGGACTGTGTTTCGCGGATCAGGCGCTCACGGATCTGGCGAGAAGTCACTTTCTTGCCGTCTTTACCTGCGAGTGGGCCGTTGTTGACAGAGAACTCCATCTGCACGGTAGCTGGGTCGATTTCAACGAAAGGAAGGGCTTCTGCATCTGGGTTAGCAGCGAGTGTATCACCAATGTCCACGTCGTCGAAACCTGCCAGGCCGACGATATCACCAGCAACAGCTTCAGTCACGTCGTCAGTATCACCTGCGCCGGAGAAGCTCTTCATCTTAGTGACTTTCACGCGGTCTTTTTTGCCATCCTTGCGGAGGGCGTAAATTGTTTGACCCACTTTGATCTCACCAGAAAGAACACGTCCAATCGCCATACGGCCGACATAGGTGTCCCAATCGATGTTACTGGCGAGCATGCGGAATTCGCCTTCTTCAATCACCGGTGCTGGAATGCGCTCAACGATCGTCTCGAACAGATCGATCATGTTTTCGCGAGGGCCGTCCACTGCGCGGTCAGCGAAGCCCATCTTAGCAGATGCATAGAGGAAGGGGGCGTTGAATTGGTCTTCGTCGGCTTCGAGGTCGAGGAAGAGTTCGAGCACCTTGTCGTGGACCCACTCAGGACGAGAGGTGTCGCGGTCGACTTTGTTGATGACACAAATTGTTGTGAGGCCTTGATCGAGTGCCTTGCGCAGCACCCAACGTGTCTGCGCTTGTGGGCCGCCAACTGCATCGGTGAGGAGCAGGACGCCGTCTACCATTTTCATCACACGTTCGACCTCGGCACCGAAGTCGGCGTGACCTGGAGTATCAACGATGTTGATGGTGTATTCTTCACCGTCTTTCGGGTTGATCCACTTCACCGCGAGATTCTTGGCCTTAATAGTAATGCCTTTTTCGCGTTCGAGATCCATCGAGTCCATCGCGCGCTCTTGCACTTGCTGGTTTTCGCGGTAAGTGCCGCTCTGCTGTAGTAGGCAGTCGACGAGTGTGGTCTTGCCATGATCAACGTGAGCGATGATGGCGATATTACGGATGTTTTTAGCGTTCATGAGAAAAAATGAAAAACCCGCCGTGGTTATCTGCGGCAGGGTATATTTCAGCGCGCGATAACGCGCAGACGATTCTAGGAAGTCAACGGAAATCCTTAGAGCTCTTCGTTATGTAGGTAATTCAATCGGGCGGGCTTTTTTATAAAGCTGGCTACGTCTGCGGCAAAGCCGAGGATGCCGATCGTGATTTGATCGGTGAGACGAGGCTAGAATCGTTGACGGTCAACCCGCCGATGGGGGCTTCACGAAAATCAAGGTAGCTTTATTGGTCGACAGAGAGGAATACCAGCGACGCAGTCTGTGTGCCGTGCGCTCGCTGTGAGGGATCCTTTACTGCTGCTTTTTCGATGTCCAGTACCTGTTGATCAATCTGCTGGCAGGTTTATCCCATCCTTTGCTTGGTTGCATCGCCAAGTTAAGTTTGATGACTGCGCAAATGGAGCAGATGCTTTTAGCACTAAACGCGCTAGACTGTATATTCCACTAGTGGTTCTGGATCGAGCACGGTGCTGTTGGGCATACGCTCGTTCAATGTTTCCTCAAACCATGCACGGGCATCGGGATCGCCGTGTGTGAGCACGATCGAGCGGGCCTTGCTCTGGATTGCGTAGTTCGAGAGTTCATCGCGGTCGGCGTGACCACTTAAGTCAAATCGGTCAATCGAGGCGCGGATCGGCGCCAGGTAGTCGAGGGTCTCGAAAAAGAAACTGCCGGCGTCTTTTTCGGCGAGGAGTTTGCCGCCAGGCGTGTCTCCATCGCAATAGCCGACGAAGCACAGGCCGTTGTCGGCATGCGGTAGTAGTGAGGCGGCGACTTTGTAGGAGGGTGTGTGTTGCACCATCATACCGCTGCTCACTATGTAAATGCCTTTGCGTGGGAGATCGCGGCCGGGGCGCATATTCGGGTCGAGTGCGCGCACGTTGAGCTTTTCCATCATCTTGAAGCTAAAATCGATGAGCTTGGTGCGTTCGTGGATCTTATGGAAATAATTGCAAATATCCATACCCAGCCCAGCTGCGTAGATCGGTGTCTTCGGGATGCGGTTGCTGTTACGCGCTTCGTAAATGATCTTGAACAGTTCCTGCATGCGGCCGAGTGCAAACACAGGGATGAGGCAGCTGCCGCCGCGCTGAAGAATCGTGTCGATCTGCTTAGTCAGACGGTCGACTTCGGTCTTGCGTGACACGCCCTCGGCGCGGGCTTTGGCGCCGCGGGTGGTTTCTAGGATCAGCGTGTCGATGTCGCCGGTTGGCAGCTTGGCGCCAGGCAGGGTGCGTTGATTTTCGAACAGTACATCACCAGAAAAGACGATCCGGCGGCCGGCGTGGATGATTTCAACCGATGCAGCACCAGCAACGTGGCCAGAGCTGTGCAGAATGACCTCAATCTTATCGTCTCCTTTGGTGTAGATCTCGCCGCGTTCATAGCGTTGAGCGACGAGTCGTTTACTGAGTTCGACCACGTCGCGATGTAAAAAAAGCGGGTAGTCGCTGATACCGTGCTCCTCGCGTTGGCGTTTCATGACGTTGATCGAGTTGCGCAGCATGCGCGGCGCAAGTTCGATATTTGGCACCGATGTAATGACGGGGGCTTCTGGATTGTGTGCAGATGCGACCGGCAGCGAGCCGAGATGGTCGAGGTGGCAGTGGGTGAGGATGATCAGATCCATTTCCACGTCTTCGATTGGCGCGAAGTCGGGCATCGCTTGGTAGCCGAGTTCTTTGGGATTGAGGCCAGCATCGATAAGAATGTTGAAGCTGCCGATTTGGACGTAGGTGGAGTTGGCTCCGATTCCGCCGAGGCGATTGAGGTCGATAAGTTTCATGTCTATTATTTGAGGTCGAGCTCTGTCTGTCCATGCGGAGATTCAGGAGGCACTCTCATTTCAAAAGGTGGAATACGGACATGAATGGGATCGCCAGCGCTGTCAATGCCGTGAAAGGAGCCGTCGGCGCTACAGTTGCCCAGCGCTGCGTGGTGGCTGTTATAAGAGAACGAACCGCCAGGGACAAGAATGGGCTCTTTGCCGACAATGCCTTGGCCTTCGAACACGTTTTGATGGCCGTCCTCGCCTCGAATCACCCAGCGACGCCCGTTCAGAGTGATCGTGGTATTCGACAGATTGGCGATGGTGATGAAGTAAATAAAGGCGTGCGGCGTATCGGTTTCGAGCCTATCGGGGTCACGGAAATAGACAAGGCGATCAAGGGTCGCTTGTAGGCCATAAAGTTCTTTGCTAGATGTAGGCACGTATTAAGCAACATTACTGGTCATTCACTGAATTGCTGGCAATCAGATTGTGGCGTTTTATTAGTGGATTGGGTGCGTTATTCCTGCGGGGCAAGCGTTCCTACCATGATTGCTTCAATATTTTCACGCTTTATCCCAAAAAGAGCAGTTGGAGCCACTAATGGACACAAACCCACACGAATATATTTTCACCATTATACTCAGGCATCGTTAGAGGTGTGCATTTAAAGCCCAGTTCATGAGATTACTTCTTCGCCAAATTGGCGACGCTCTGAATTCGTGCAAATTAGTGTCTATTCGTGGTTTCTAAAACAGAACCTAAGCCGACTTCCGGAAATTAGGTTTATTTGTCGCGAGGTGGAATAATCGCGACATCTCAAAACGACTTTGATAGCAATTAGTGCGATGCGAAAATCTGAAGATGGCATGCGGATCACATGGATTGGCTTATGGGTGAATCTGTTGTTGGGGCTGATTAAGACACTTGCGGGATGGTCGCTCGGTTCGAAGGCTTTAATTGCTGATGGTATGCACAGTCTGTTGGATTTGCTGAGCGATATCGCAGTGCTGTTGGGACTATCAATGGCACGTCGTCCGGAGGATGAAAATCACCACTTTGGACATCACAAATTTGTGAGTTTGGCGAAATTCTTTATTGGCGGTATTTTGATCGTTTTTTCGATCTCTTTGGTGGTGTCCTCGTTGTTAGACTTTCGCTCGGGGGCAGGTGTGGCTCCCGTGGCGGGGAGTGCGGCCTGTGTCGCGATTGTTTCGATTTTAGTCAAGGAAGCACTGTTTTGGTGGACGCGCGGCGTGGCCAAACGCTTGCACTCAGACTTGTTGATGGCGAATGCGTGGCACCATCGAATGGATAGTATCTCATCGGTCGGCGTGGCGGTGGCGCTGTTGGGCGTGTGGCTCGGCGGCGTGGATTGGGCATTTTTGGATGGTGCGGTTACGTTGGTGTTGGGCTGTTATTTGGTGTTTGAGGCCGCGAAGATCTTTCTGCGGGCGTGCTCTGATTTGCTCGATGCGGCCCCAGAGCGAGAAGTGATCGAAGATTTACGCGAACATATTTTGCCGACGCCCGGTGCGCTCGCTTATCACGACTTTCGGGTGCGGCGGGTCGGCGACGTTTACGAAATCGATCTACATCTGCAAGTGGACCCTAAGATTACGGTCGAGAAGGGGCATCAAGTCGCGCGGGAAGTGAAGCTGCGACTATGTGAGCAACACCCGGAAGTTTCCAAGGTGCTGGTGCATGTCGAGCCCGCGAATCCGGAGCATCTGTTGAAGCGCGGTATTTCCGGCGCGGGTGTGGTGTTGTATACAGATAAGGTATGACGCTCGAAGCACCTCCTATGACTGGCTTGAGTGGTGAATTAAAACAAATTTGTAACTTAGCATCGCCACGGCGTAAAAAAGCCTTTTACCCTCGGCTTGTCTTTTCCCATCTATGAGCGACCTTCTTAAGCACGAATGCGGCATCGCAATGATCCGTCTCCTCAAGCCCTTGGCTTACTATCAAGAAAAATACGGCACACCGCTGTATGGCTTTAACCAGCTGTTTCTCCTAATGGAGAAGCAGCATAATCGTGGCCAAGACGGCGCGGGTATTGGTTGTGTGAAGCTCAATGTCGATCCAGGACAGCCGTACATGGCGCGCGAGCGCAGTATTAAGACCAACCCGTTGTCGCGTATTTTCCAGGGGCAACTCAAGGAGTATCAGAAGAAAATCAGTGCAGGTGTGATCCATCCAGAGTTTCCCGACACGGTGAAGAAGAACTTCGGTTATGGCGGTGAAGTATTGCTGGGGCATTTGCGCTACGGCACTTCAGGCGTGTACTCATCGTTGAATTGTCACCCCTTCGTGCGGCAGTCGAACTGGCCAACCAAGAACCTGATGCTCGCTGGTAATTTCACCATTACCAATGAGAAAGACATCAACACCGATCTGATCAACCGCGGTCAACACCCTATTTTCGGCACTGATACACAAGCGGTTCTCGAATCAATCGGCTTCCATCTGGATGAAGCCCACGACGCCATCTATCACCAAATGCGTGATCAGAATGTCGAAGGGAAGCTCATCCCCAAGATAATCAGTCAAGACCTCGATCCGATTCGTATCCTCAAGAAGGCGGCAGCCAATTGGGACGGTGGCTATACCATCGCTGGCTTGATCGGTAATGGTGACTCGTTTGTGATGCGCGATCCGCAAGGCATACGCCCGTGTTTCTATTTTCAGAATGACGAAGTTGTGGCATACGCCTCCGAGCGCGTGGCACTGATGACAATTTTTAATCAGCCGATCGAGAATGTCTGCGAGCTCGAACCAGGCACCGCGATGGTGATCAAGGCCGACGGCACGATCTACTCAGATCGTTTCACAGCAGAGCGTCCGATCAAGCCTTGCTCGTTTGAGCGTATTTATTTCTCTAGAGGCAACGATGCCGACATCTACCGCGAGCGTAAAGCGCTCGGTGGCGCATTGTTGGAGCAGGTGGTTAAGTGTATTGATAATGACTTTGCCAATAGCGTATTCAGCTTCGTACCTAATACTGCTGAGACCGCGTACTATGGGTTGCTCGATGCGCTTCGTTTGCATCGACGCACGGAAGTGAAGGACGCACTACTTAAAGCAAATGCTGATGGCACGCTGGATGAGCAACTGATCGACAAATTAATTATGGGCAACTGGCCACGAGGCGAGAAGATTGCTCATAAGGATGTTAAGCTCCGCACCTTCATTGCGCAAGAAAAGGGCCGTGCGCAGCTCGTCTCGCACGTTTACGACATTACTTACGGGGTCGTTCAGCCCAATGATAGCCTTGTTTGTATCGACGATTCGATCGTCCGCGGCACTACGCTGAAAGAGTCGATTCTGAAGATTCTGAGCCGCACTAATCCGCGCAAAATCGTCGTCGCATCGACTGCGCCACAGATTCGCTACCCTGATTGCTATGGCATCGATATGTCGGAGCTCGGTAAGTTCATCGCATTTAAGGCGACGGTCCAACTGATTAAAGACGATGGCCAGTCTGACCTATTGAAGGAAGTCTATCGTGATTGTTTGGCGCAAGTGGA
>Ga0209302_10000504_pt1 | contig 22999 bp, 14 predicted proteins | sample ArcOceMetagenome_2_FD_187445 | JGI IMG/M metagenome (GOLD analysis project Ga0209302, IMG submission 187445) | Marine eukaryotic phytoplankton communities from Arctic Ocean - Arctic Ocean ARC135M Metagenome (SPAdes) (version 2) | ecosystem: Environmental > Aquatic > Marine > Oceanic | place... | reverse complement strand
GCCCGGTCGGCGCTGCTGGACTGCAGTACGCGACCGACGATCCGGGCCTTGCCGCGCACCCCCGAAGGGTACTACGCGGCCCTGCGGCCCCTGACTGGCGCGGCGAAATACGCGTGGGGCGCACGAGCACGTTGACACAAAGATCGAAGAAGAATTCCGACTGCGAGTAGTCCTTGCCAAAGTCTTGTACATCCCGACGGGGGGTTGCTCGACTGTGCCAGCACTATCAACTGTGCATATCTTATCTTATCTCTCTATCTATCGTGCAACCTTGTTCGCTGCTCTCCTCCTCTCGCCAAACTTCTGCGCGCGATGACCTTGCGCAGCAGCGCCCTCGTCGCCGTGCTCTGCGCCTGTGCGGCCCACGGCGCCGAGACGGACTACTCGAAGCTGAAGATCGTCACGCTAAAGCGCATGCTCTTCGTCCGTGGCGTCGAATGCACACATTGCACGAGCAAGGCCGAATGGGCATCGCACATGCAGCTCCACTCGGAGCTGCCGGAGCGAGAGGAATTGGCGGCGGACTGGGTGGCCCAGAAGGAGTACGCGAAGAAGGCCAAGGAGCTTAGCATGACGCGCGACGAGTTCCTCAAGCAGATGAACGAGACCGAAGGCGTGCGCGCCGGCCGGCTGTGGGCGGTGCGCCCCACGCGCACGCGCACGCGCGCGCCAAGCGCACGCCACGCACGCCACACGCACACCACGCACGCCACACGCACACCACGCACACGCTGTGCTGCTCGACGTGTGCGCAGGCCTTCCAGGAGCAGCTGCGTGACGGCCACGTAGACTTCCTCGAGAATGGCTCGGTCCGCTTCTCGATGCCGCTCTCGCCCTCGCCCTCGCCCTAACCCTAATAGTAACCCCAACCCTAACCCTAACCCCAACCCTAACCCTCACCAGGTCCGCTTCTCGATGCCGCTCACCCACCGCATCGCGCCCTTCGTGCACCCGGCGCTCGTCGAGGCCATCGAGACGGTGGCGGGCGCGGCGCAGCGGGGCTACCGAAAGCTGCCGCGGCAGTGGCGGCAGCAGGCCGAGGCGCTGCTCGACTGGGCCGTCGAGTCGGGCGCGCTGCACGCAGCCGTGATCGTGCTACTGACCGTCATCTTGCTGGATGTGCTGCTCTATGCGGGAAACAGCCGCGCACAGGCTTCGGCCAATTCGGCCTCCAGCACGCCCCGCCAGCGCCAGATCAAGCTGAGGGCGGCCCTCCAGCCTCGGCGAGTGGGCAAACATCTGCTGGCCTTGTTTGTCACGCACGCTGGCCTTGTCTTCCACACAGGTTCTGGTTGAGCGGCGCAGCCAGCGACGAGACGACCAGCTAGACGAGCGGGCGGAGCAGGTCCTCCGGCAGCTCAAGGCCGGCAGAGCAGGCGAAGTCGGCGGCGGGGCCACGGCGCGCGGTGCGGGGATATAGGGAGGCGTGCACGCGGAGTCGTGGCCTGAGCCTTCCGGCGGTGCACGTGCAGCGTGGTTTGTGCGTGCGACACGTGCGGTGCGGTGCAGAGCAGTGCCAAGAGCCGTACTTTACTGCATGTGCATGTATCAACACGTACACGTGCAGACGTGCTCATACAGTGTAATTGTTTAAAAAGGCGTGAGCTGTGAGCTGAGAGATCGTTAGAGACCGCAACACTCCAGTGAGAGTGAACTCGAAATGAAAATTGAAATCCGCAACGCGAGTCCAGATTCAGCGTGATGTGTCTAGTGTGTGAGAGGAGGCGCAGATTATAAAGAAAAGTTCCGCATCGCGTCCGCGCCTTTCGCCCTCGGCCCTGTGACAGGCTGTAACGAAACGGCCAGCCTGTGACGCGCAAGTTTCACAATCTCCAATATTGGTGTGGAGCTGAAACGTCCCTGTAAGTGGACGGCAAGAGGCTAGCACTGGCAGCTCGAGCTCGTCCTGCAGCAGTGGACGCAAGAGCCTACTCTGGCGCCACATGATGATGGTCCCTAGCAACTCGGAGGATGTCGGTGCTGCGCCACCACAGCTCAACGCCACAGCCTGCTGGGGGGCGCAGCTCAACGGCGGCGCTTTGTGCTTGCCCAACTTCGTGCCCGGCAAGCTGCACTTCAAGAACAACTTCTGCGACAGCTGCCGCGACAGCATCATCGTGCCGCTTGCCTACGTCTGTGCGCTAACCCCCGAGCAGGCGGAGTGCTTCGTCAACAAGCTCTCCAAGGGCTTCTGGAACCACGCGCCTGCGAGCATGGGCGGCGGCCAGTACCGCATCATCAACAACACTGCCGGCTGCATCGGACCGCGGCTCGCGGTCTTCCGCGAGCAGCCACCGAAGCTCCGCTGGCCCGCACCCTCGAGATCGAATCACCTCCCACCCTCAAAAGCAGGCCCATTCCTTGGTTCCCGTTCCTTGTCCTACGCTTTCCATTCGGTTCCCTATACCTCTTTTCACCCTCACCCCTCACGACCAACGTCACGCTACTTCCGCCGCACCAGGCATGCATAACCCAAGCCCGAGCCATGATAACCCGAGCCCAAGACCCGAGCCCGAGCCTGAGCTTGAGCTTGATCCCGAGCCCGAGCCCAAGCCCAAAACCTATCGTATGACTCTCACCTTCGCCAGGCCGGCCGTGCCCGATCACTGGGCCACTGAAGACGGCTACATGCGCCTGTGCGTCGCCAAGGGGACGCTGGTGCCCGCCAAGTCACTGCGCTGCGGCCAACCTCAGGCGAGCCAAGCCCTGTGTGCCCGCCCCTGCCCACGGCGACCCCTAGCGTCAGCCATAAGACCCTTCCCTCGCCTCTCACCCACCCAGAGTTCAGAGTTTATTCGAGCTTACCAACAGCACCCACCCCTCCTCCCCACCCTCACCCTCAACCTTCACCTCCCCGTCCCCCATCTCCCTCAGGTCACCCCCACCCTCGAGCCCAACCCACCACCGCCACCGCCACCGCCACCGCCACCGCCACCGCCACCGCCATCATATGCTCTCTCCCCCAGGGTAGCGCCAAGCGGCGCAAGATCGAAGGCGACCTAGATCAGCCCATGGCTGCCGCGTCCCAGCAGCCACTCCAGGTGCCTCCGCCGCCCCCGCCCGCCCACCGCCCCGTCACCCACTTCCGCTCCGCCAAGCAACCTGCCACCCCGCCATCCCGCCACCCGCCGCTCCGCCGCCCCGCCAACCGCCGACCTGCCTATCCGCTCCCCCCGGGGTCCCCTCTGACCCCTCACACCCCTCGCACGCCCCGTTGCGTCTGTCCCCTCTATAAATATACCCTTCGCCCCCCTGACCCTCCCATTCTTCCTGCCGTCGGTCAGGTGCAATGGGTGCAGATCGCGTCAGCCGCGCCGCCTGCAGCGGGTCCGACCCTGGGGTTTCGGTCCCAGACCGCCGCTGCATCCCCGGGCACCCGCTACGTGACGGTGACCCCAGAGGTGCAGAGCTCGTTTCCGATTGAGACTCAGTTGCATCAGCTGCAGACGCTACAAACTCAGCTGCAGCACCTGCGGAACCAAGCGATGCAGGGCGGGCTTCAGGGCGGGCTACCTGGTGGGCCGCCGGGTGGGATGCCAGCCGGGATGCCAGCCGGGATCCCCGGCGGGATGCCGGGTGGGGTGCAGGGGGGGATACCTGTCGGAGGTGTCCAACTCCGTTGGCCCCATGGCGCAAACTACCTCGGACCCAACGGAGGTGCAGCTGGACTGCCATCGTGTGCGCAGCAAGTGAGAAACGCCCCGCCGGGTAACCTCCCCGGCGGCGGCGCGCACGGCACGCACGGCGCACGGGGCCTGCACGGCCTGCGCGGTAGGGTGCCGGGCGGAATGCAGGGCGGGATGCAGGGCCGGATCCCGGGCGAGCCGCAGGCTGGGTTGCCAGGCGCCCCGCAGGGAGGGGTGCTGCAGATCGGGTTGCAGGGCGGACTGCAGAGCAGGTTGCAGGGTGGGTCGCATGCTGGGCTGCAGGGCGGGCTGCAGGCGGGGCTGCAGGCTGGGCTGCAGGGCGGGCTGCAGGTCCAGAGGAACAGCAGCGTGGCCCCGCAAGAGAGCGTGAGCGCCGCGTTGGCGGACGTGGAGGCCGAGCTCGAGGCGCAGCTGCGGCTTGCGCTGGGCGGCAGCAGCCAGCTGCCATCACCATCGCAGCCTATGGGCAACTCGTCAAGGTTCTCCACTGCTGAGATCGCGGCCTACGGGCAACTCGCAGCCCCATTTGGTACCTCCAGCGGCCACGTGCAGACAGATTTCGGCAACCCCGAGGGCCAGTTTAGTCCCCAGGACCAAATCTATGCGGACCTAGCCGATCAAGCCGAAGCGGACCTAGCCCTGGACCAAGACGGAGCGGACCCAGCCGAGGACCAAGCTGGTGCGGAGACCTTGCCTACCAACGCACTCACGGGCTCGGGCGCCACCTCGACCAACAAGCTCGGCGGAGATTTGACGGCCTCGGCCGAGGTCTGGAAGTCGAGCCACGCAACCGGTGGCGTCGCCGACGAGTCGCTCGACATCTCGCAGGCCAGCAGCCTTGGCACTGTCGTCGCCGGAGACAACGCCCCCGCTAGCACGTTGACTGCGCCCACTTCCGCTGCCGCGACGACCAATGAAGAGCAGCAGCCGATGCCCGCGGATGACATGCTCGAGGCGCGCTCTGCGCCCGCCCCCCACCCGCTGCACCACCCACACCGCACCACTCACTGCGCCATCTTCTGCATCGCACGCCGCCTCCCCGCCCCGCCCCTCCCCGCGCCCGGCCCTCGCGCCAACCTCCTGCATCGCCCCTTCAGCAGGTGCTGCACTCAGGGTACCGCAACCTAAGCGGCACGCTGCACACGCTACTCGAAGACGAAGCGCTGCCAGGCCGCATGTTTATAGAGCACCCTCATACGCGTGAGCGGAACTGGTCGGAGCGCTCTCTTAATTATGAGCCAAGGATGCTGGAGGCAAAGCATTTGGCCAGAGCAGCAGGCCTCGCCTCCTCCCCCCCCAGGCCCTGGACTGCTCCATGCACTCGGGAGGTAGCCAATTGCGGGGCACCGAGGAAGGCGGCACTGAAAGGTCCCACCCATAACACGTCACCACGATATCGCCACGACGTGCGCTCGCCTCGCAGGTCAAGCGTGCAGCGCGAGCTCGTCTGCCGCCATTTGCAGGGGATCCGCCAGGCGGAAGCCGAGTTGCAAGGCAAGGGTGCGCCAGCTGCGCCCAAGCTCGGCCTCACGCCACCCTACAGCGAGGGGCCTGCGCACATATCTGAGAAAGGCGGGGGCCGGGATGTTAACACGGGGCAGCTCTCGTCTGCTGAGGGCGAGAAGCGCGGGCATTTCAACGCGGCGCAGCTGCCCGAGACGAATGGGTTGGTAACCAACGCGGGGCAGCCCGAGGGCAGGCAGGCGTCTACGTGCAACCGCGCAGGTCTCACCATCGAGAGCAGCAGTCCCCGCACCCAATCTCTGCGCCTCAAGGTTGGTTGCGAGATCGGTGGCGAGATCGGGCCAATTCCCGCCAACGTACGTGGGGCGCTCACCCTGCCAACCGATCCCGACGGTTCGAGATCTACCGATCTCGAGGACTCGTGGAAAGGCGAGATCCTGCCGGGGTTCTTGTTCTTGGGCGACCGCATGACGGCAAGCGACATGGACAGGCTTACGACCTTAGAGGTGCACCCCCCGCTCCAGAACCTCCCTCGCGGAGCTTTACTTGCTGTGGACCTCCCTCCTTGACACTCCACACAGAGCCTCCCTTTGCTTTATTAGGTGACCCACATCCTCAACGTCACCGAAGACGTGTCCAACTGCTTCGAGGGCTCCTCGCACCTCACGTACATGCGCTGCCCTATCAAGGTGACCATAACCCCTAATCCTTAAGCCCTAAACCCCCATAAACTCTAAAAGCCCTCAACCACAAATCCAGCCTTTCTCCTCACGCACATATGCTGCCCCCTAAAGGACCATCCCGAGGCGGCCGCCGACATGGCCGCTCGCTTCGACGAGTGTGTCGACTTCATCAACAGCGCACGCGAATCAAACGGTATATGTGTATGCATATGTGTGTATATGTATATGCATATATATGTGCGGATTTCCGACAGCGCAAGCAAAGCAAAGCACCCCCCCCCCCCCCCCCCCCCAAGTTTTGCCACATAGCTCTAACATTGCTCTCCCTCTGTCTCTGCTCCCTCTACCCTTCCCCTCTACCAAATAACTACCCACCCCACTCCATCTGTACCCCACATGGCAGGTCGTGTACTCGTGCACTGCCGCGCAGGTGTCTCCCGCTCCGCCACAGTGGTCGTTGGCTACCTCATGGCACAGGTAAGCTCGCCCCACCCCCCCACTTCCACCCATCCACACGACTCACCAGCGCACACGCCAGCACTCGCGCTCGCAGACCCATCAGTTGCGCTTGCCCCCGCCCCCTCCTCCTACCCCCTAACCACCGCCCGCTTGCCCACCTGCCCGCCGCCGGACAGGCTTGCTCAGGCCTGCCCGCCTGCGACCTAAAGACAGCTTTCCACCATGTCGGCTCGAAGCAGTTTGTGCAGCCAAACTCAGGTACTACAGGATGGAGAGCGCCGTGACGAAACCGGCCAACATTCGCATCATTCCACACTCCTCTTGCTACATCTCTCATCATGTCACCCCCCCACCCTTAACCTCCTCCCTCCCTTCTATAGCTTAATTCCCTAATTAGGCTTCATCACCTTCCTCATCGACCTCGAGCGCCGCCTCTACGGCACTACCACGTGCTCCGCCGCGGACTTCGGCCTCGGCCCGACCGGCGGCGTTCTCGCTCGCAGCGTGGCATGGTCAACTGCCTTATTGGTTCGCGTTATCCGATGCGGCCACTCGCCGCTCCAGAGGCCCACTCGCTTGCTCAGGGCGGCCCTCTAGGCTTGAGTACAGAGCCTGGTGCGTCGCCGCTGGGATGCCGAGGAGGGCTGCGACGGCGCTCCAGTTGCCTACCAAAAGTGCCAATATCATCGCATTACGTGTGCTTCTGATCTTCCAGGCGGCTGATCGGCTTCGGTGCATCCAGCGATCCGATGTAGGCGCCCGTGACTCTGCTGTGCGCGTCCGAGGGCACCAGCAGTTCGGGGGCGGCAAAAATTCGGACGATATTTCGGACGGCGATCGATGACAACGACTTGACTACCCCGCGTATGCGGATCTTTGCGTGCCGGGCGGATGCCATTAGAGGCGCGCGTGTCGTTCGTTGTAACTCATATCGTAAAGTTCTACAAGAAACACGGAGCTGCGCGCTAGCAGCTACTTTTTAGGGGTCGAAATACAATATTATACTACGTGGTACAATATTAAAATATATACTGGAAGAAAGTAACGGCTCTATAAGAGTTGTAACTCTATTGAACGGGGCCACCATCTACACTGTAATGACTACTGTACGGTATCGACGCGCAGAGCACGGCTCCTTGTTTGTCTTCGCCAGCACAGCAACTGCTGGATCGCAAGCAGTGCAGCAAATGCCGCCTGCAGCGCGCACCGATGGGCGGTACACGTGGATATCCGGATGGGCGCCTTCCTGAAAGTAGAAACCGACCGCCTGTCCAGCGCGTGCACGCCCAGGACACAGGCACACACAGCTTACACACGGCTGCCGTGCCACCCGCGTGATTATTTGGTTCATTCGCATCACTGATTGGTGCTGCGTTTCCTGCGACGCTGATTGGTGCTGCGTCCCCTAATTGGCGCTGGTTGGCACCACAAATGCCCGCGTGGCAATTGCGAACACTCACGGTCGTGGTGGCGCCAGCATGCGCGCGCAAGAAGCGCAGCGCTTCTTCTCTAGCCCCTGCGCAGCGCGTAGCCCTCGTAGATCTGCTCGTCGGTCAGATCCACGCCTCGCCTCTTGCACGAGGCCCCGACCGTGCGGGCTTATACGGTGCGCGGGCCCGTTCCATCTTCAGACCCCACGACACGCGTAAAAGTATCGAGGCGGTCCCAGCTGCGCTGCAGTTGTGTTCTGGGCCTTCATAAGGATAGTAGTAGTGGCTGCGGTTGAGCGCGGCAGGTCCCACGCGCACGAATGGAAGATTATGACATCGGGCTGCGGCCTCTTGAGCCGCTTCTGCGTAACAGCTTCCGGCGAGTCGGCCTCCAGGAGTAGATGAGTGGGGCGCTCTCGGCTGAACGCTCTTTCCAGTCCGGGTAAAAAAAGTGGCGGTGGGGCTCCAGCACGTTCAGGCGCAGCTTGTGGTGGTCCAGGCCGCGCAGAAAGTGATTCGAGACCAGCAGTGCACGCTCCTGCCTTGGACGTTGAGATCCCACCTCGCGAGATCCTACCTCGGCCTCGTTATGGTCCCGTGGAAAGGTGACCCACGAGTCAAAGTCGCACTGGCCCGGATGCTCTGCGGCGCCCAGCACGCCACTCGCCACCCCGCGCCCTCGCAGCATGGGCCCAAAGCGGCGGGCGCTCGCGTTGCAGCGCGTCGCCACCAACGCCACCAGCGCGGACTGGTGCATGCGCGTCGTCGAGTCGCCAAAGAACACGAGCCACCGCCCTGCTAGCTATCGTGTGAGACAGGCGGGTGTGAGACACGGCGCGCCGTGCGCAGAGTGTCAGTCGAGCAAACGAGCGTCCAGCGGCAGGTTTGCCAGCAGTTGTCCGTCTTTGTAGCGTGCAAAGTCTTTCACGTCTCCCTGCGTGCCAAGTATCTTCCCGCTGAGGCGGTTGGCCTCCGCATTGCAGGTCACCCACTGGCGTAGCCGCGCCTGGTGGATTGCGACCGCGTAGCCACACTGAAAGGCGGCCAGGTCGTGCGTGCTGCATCCGCCTGTGGCAGGGAGTTGTTTTGGCAGTGCTCGTCGACTGCACGTCACGGCATTGCGCGGACACTGCGAAAGTCACGAAGGCGCAGTGCTGGTCGCCAGCTCGGCTGTCTACGACGGCGCCGCGCCTGAGAAGAAGCCAGCCGGGCGTCTTTCGAGCCGCTTGAGGTCACAGCTGGAGTCACGAGCAGTCTGGAGTAAGCCCCGCCTTGAGCGAGACCATTCGGCAGCGTTCTCAGCCCGCACAGCGCTGCAACGCTGCAAGCATGCAAGAGCCGCCTGCGTGCGGTTGCCGGACCTCAGCAGCAGATTCAGTCGTGTTCCGCTTGCCCTCGGATTCTTCCTCTGTGAGACCACAGTTGCCGGGGAGGGCGGAAGCAAGTCAGGCGTCTGCGTTGGGAGCCGTCATTGCGGCGTTGAGAGCCGGCATAGATACAGTGCAACCCAATACGCAAACGCAATGGCGTACGACCAGTTCCGCTGTGTTGGTGCGCAAGTTTCCGAACTCCAACTTTTTCAGCTCGTTTAGTTGAAACAACGACCCGCGCAACAGCTTGACCGCCGTTCGCGTGGAGAGCTGGTCGTCCATTTGGTTTGCTTTTTGGTCGGGCTAAGGGCGCTCTTTACTACATGCCCTTAAATTAGTCGGGCGGTGGAACTTAGGCTGAACCCTGCCGGCTTCGAGCCGCGCATCCCTCGTGTGTCTAACTCTGGTCCCGTGTGCCGTGTGTAGCCTTCCCACATATAACATGCGAACTTAGGCCTTTCTGATCTAGCGCTGTAGCGCGCGCGCGCGACCTCGCTCGTGCAGAGCGCATGGTCCGCGTCGTCTACCAGCTACGGCGCGGTTCTCTTGGCCTGGGCATTGATGTCAGTGGGCGCAACGAGGTCGTCAAACTCATGCCAAATGGGCAGGCGGCTGTGGACGGTCTGGCACTCGTGGGCGACATTGTCGAGGCCGTGGATAGCAGGCCTCTGCAAGGGCGCAGGCTTCAAGATGCCATGGTGCCTGGACAACGCGTGTACGAATTGATCGTGCAGCGGAACTCCGTGCCACTTGAGGCCGCCGTCGCTCGCAGTTTTTCACCCGTTCCATTGCTGCGCTGCCTTGAGCTGCAGGTCAGCCGGGGGCCCAAAGGACTAGGCATCGACATTGGCAACGTGGCGAGCGTGCGCGGGCTTATCCCCGGTGGCATGGCCGAACGAGAGGGTGTGCTTTTGCCTGGCGACCTCGTCATTGCCGTCGACCGGGTCATGGTGGGCCCACAGGGGCTGAAGCCACTCATTGCACCGGGGCGCTCCGTCTTCAGATTCATGCTGCTGCGCCCTGATGTGGTGGCCTCTCAGACGACAGCAGTCATCGGAGCCGAACAATTCGTTGCAGCCATTGAGCAGCTCGCAACCGTGGGCGAAGAAGCCACATCCCGTGCCAGAGCTGCGGTAGCGGAGGCTGAGAGGGCACACATCTCACGGGCGGCAGCAGCGGCTGCCAGCCAGTCCAATGTTCCACCAGAAGGTGTCAACCTGTCTAGCGTTCAGGCAGACCAGGAGAATGCTACTAGTGTGTCGGAGGTCACGGAGGCAGACGCGGAAGATTTGGAAAGTGCACCTGGTGCCCCAGAGGCCACGGCGGCAGACGTGTCGAGTGGGGTCGTTCCGAGCTTTTCGCTTGTGATCGAACAGGCTGCGGCGGCGACGCAGAAAGCACAGATGGCTGGCCAGCGGCTCGACGCGGACTCTAAAGACAGCAGGACAATGGCTGGAGCTGAGCGTGCAGTGACGACGACAGCACAATCACTGGCAGCTCGGCCGCGCAACCTCTCCAATTCAGAGCTGAGGTTTCTCCAGCAGGACAAGTTCGTTGATTCAGCCTCGATCGAGAGCGAACGTCACCTCGCGACAGAGCGGGCCGCGCAATTGGAGAAGCTTGCTTCGCAGCTCGTAACTGCAAAGTCGGGGAAGCTAGCCGCCAGCGATGCGGCCGAATCGAAGGCGGCGATAGCATTACGCGAACAGGCTGAGCCTTCTCCAAGTGGTATGCCGCAGCGGGGCGAGACTAAACTTGACGGTAAGGAAGAGCTGCGCAGTTCGACAACGCCCACACCCACCGCTGCACCCACGACTTCATTTCCGACGGTTTGGGGCGCTGCAGCCAGCGCTGCGCGCGGCTTTTTATGGGGTACCAACGCGGCGACTCCAGCAGCGAAGCAGGAGTCACACGAGCTTACAAGCGCTTGCCCACAACGTGTACAGCCCCTTATTGCGGTCAAGTCGATTTCGGCAGCGCAAAATCCGATGCGTGCGCGCAAGAGAAGTGAGGACGAGCGCGACGGTGCCGAGGAAGGTCTGGGTCCACTAGTGTCCACGAAACTAGTGTCCACGAAGACCTCTGAGCATAGATCCGCGGCGCAGCTGGCAGTACTCTGGGACATTGAAACGTGCCCACTGCCATCAGATACCGACCAAGACTGTGACGGTGGCGCTGTCGTTTCTGGAGCCATGGAGTCAGTATCCCGTCGTTGGGAGGGTATCGCTGGTTGGCGAGCCAGGATCGGGCCGGTCATTGTGTACGGGTCAACTGGTGATGTGCATGCGGCAACGCGCGACCTGGCCTACGGGTCAACAGTGAAGCACGGAGCTGACTCGGCGGACCGCGTCGGTGCCATGCTGACCGACCTACTCGTGCACGTGCTTGACCACCCTAGCACCACCATCCTACTTATCACGAATCAATCCTCCGTGTTAGCAGCGGCAGTCCAGCTGGCTGCGCGAGGCTTTGGGGTGAGTGTGGCTCTGCCAGATGGCTTCGATCCAGGCTCGCTACCTTCAAGTGAACGCGTTACGTTGCTGCGTGGGCTGTACTGCTGGCCGCAGTTGCTGCCGTACACACCTTGGACCGGACGCGTCACGGTTGCCGAAGCGACGGCTGGTGAGAAGGCCACACATCAGGACGGGCGGCCAGCCAGTCTCATGGAGGAGTCGCTGGTAGTTGAGCAGGAGCAGACGGCAAGCGCAAGCAACGTTGCGCAAACGACTGCGTCCGCACCAGCTTTTCCCTACGCATCCTTCCGCACGGCGACCCACACTTCCATCGTTTTGACCATTTCGAGCGTGTCGACTCCGACGGCGAGCGCAGCCGCATCGCGCTCCCATGGTGCACACGAGTCCGCGCCTCCTGCTGAGGCCGTTGTTGGTGAGGAACCACTGGCCAAGATGATTCGGCAGGCACAATCCCTAGGCGACGACGCGTTGGTGGCCAAGCTGCAGGCAATTGGCAGCTGATCTACTTGTCCATGATCGACGACCGCGTGCGTCCTGTGCACGTCGAGCTACGAAGCTAGGGCCGAGCCGTCTTTTACGCCTCTATGACTACGGCTTTATGTGCCTAGTATCAGTCTTAGTGGCTCATGTACTTGGTCGTTGGGTTACGGCCATGTTACGGCTTTTTAGGCTGTATTATAAGCCGAGCGGCCACGCCCGTGCCGCGCCTGGGCTCGCCGCTCGCATCTTGGCTCGCAGCCATAGTGCCATCGATCGATCGATGCGCTCGCAAGTCTCTCGCGTCCCGACACCCGACCGCACGACCGGCGAGCCCCTGCAGCGGCGCCCCCCGACTGCGTGCCCAACACATCTACACATGGCCATGCGCATGAGTATGAATATTATAAAAAAAATCCAAACATGTCCACCGTCATGTCGCGCACCACGTAACTAAACGTCTAAACTGGCTCTACACGATACGCAGCCGTCAGTCGGTACCTGTCCTTTCGTGTGCCTCCGCCCCTGTAGACGCGCCGTGCTGTGACTCGGCGGCGCGCGTGAGCTGGACGCCGACAGACGCGGCAGCGCGCGAGATCTCCTCGTCGGTCTGCGCCTGCAGTTTCGCCAGCTCGCCGACGGTGGCAGCATGATCAAATTGCGCCGCTTCCAACTCTTTGTCCATGGCCGAGATATCGGCCAGTAGGCTTGTCGCGTGGATGTGGCTCCGCTCCTCCAACAGGGCTGCCGACGCGTCGCGAAGGCCCCGCTCCGATGAGGCCAGCAGCATGCCCTCCTTAAGTCGCGCAGCCTGGGCTTCCTCTCGTGCTGCAATTTCTGCAATCTCCAACCGCGCAGCCCTCGCTGCTGCTGCGCCGGTGGCCGCTTGCTGCTGCAGGACAGGCAGCAGTGCGTGCACAGAGGCGACCTTGGCGGCCACATCATCAGCTGTGGGGCCGGAAGACATGCGAGCCGCCTAATCACGCAGTGGTGACCGACTCCTCGCAGTCAGTGCTCGACGTAACCCACCAACGAGAAGCAGGCGCGACGATGGCGCGCGGAGCGGAAGTATCCGCGAGGAAAATCGACACAACACACTTCGCCGGTCGTTTTCTGTCCTCTAGGCATTTATTTCGCTGCATGTGCACGCTTGTCGGGCACGCTCGTCCCGGGATTGTCCCCTCGTCGGGTAGTGAGGATGAATGGGATTTGCGGGAGGGGTGCAGTGTGCAGAGTGGGGCTTGCGTAGGTGGGATTTGAGCCCCTGCCTCCCTGCACGTGCATGTGTGGACCCACCGTGTGTGAATTCTGAGCAGCCTCACAGGCGCGTTCTTATCTTATCTTCTCGCGCCAACGCGCCGCCCAGTGATGGTCGCGGCAGACGAAGCTGCGGCGCGCTATGGACCGCGTCCTGTGCCACACATGGGTCCACCTGCCGCTGAGTGGTCTGCCGCGGCACCGCTTCCGCCCGATTGGCCCGCAGGACCGGTTCCACCAGAGTGGGCCGCCGCAACAGCTCCGCCCCGCAGTGCCACCTCCAAAGTGCCGAACACCACCTCAGCGACGGACTCGCTGATTTGTGCCATGCAGGACGAGAACGAGGCAAAGAGTGCGCGGGTGCTGCTCTGCCTGCAGGCCAAGGACGAGGAGATCACGGAGCTGCATGCGGCGAACGAGGCGCTTCGCGAGGCGCTGAGCGTGCGGGAGCAGAGCATCGAGGAGCTGCAGCTATCTCAGCAGGCGTGCCACGTACCACACACCTACCTCTTCGTTAGGGTTCAGCCTAATAGTCATCGAGAGCTGCACCTCTCTCTGAGCAGGAGTCTGCGGTTTGGGTTAGGGTTAGGGTTAGAGGTTGGGGTTGCCTTCGAGCTGCACGCGCCATGCACGCACCAGCACGCACCACGCACGCGCCATGCGCGCACCTTGCCCGTGTCAGGAGGCGGCACTCCAGTCGACGCAGCTCGACGCTATGCTCGGCGAGCGCGGCGAGATGGAGGCCGCGTGTCGCGAGCTGGAGGTGCGGCTGGAGGCTGCCTCGCAGCAACTGGCGGAGCAGCGCACGGCAACGGCCGCGGCTGAGCAGGCGCGGCAGGCGAGCGAGGACGAGGCGGCGCGGCGACGCGAGGCGGAGCAGGTGGCCACCGCCGAGGCGCGCGAGGCGCGGCACCAGCTGGAGGCGCGCAGCCTCGAGCTGGCGCACCTGCAGGGGGAGCGCGCCGCGTGGGTGCAGCAGGCAAAGGAGATCGAGACGCGCGAGCAGCGGCTCTACGAGCTGGTTGAGGCGACGACTTCCGCCTCCGCCCCCGCCTCCGCCCCCGCCCCAGCGCCAGCCCCCGCCTCCGCCTCCGCCCCTGTGGGTGGCGAGGCGCCGGCGCCGCAGGCCTCGGTGACCGAAAACGAGGCGGAGGCGGCGCGGGCTGCGGCGGCGATTGACGAGCTGGACACGCAGCTGCAGGAGGCGGAGGCGGGGCTCGCGGCGTCGCGCGCCGAGCTCGAGGCCGAGATTGCGGCGCACGAGGCCACGGCGTCGCGGCTGCAGGGCCAGCTGATCGCCCAGGGGGCCGAGGCGGCCGAGGCGGCGCAGGCGGCCGAGGCGGAGAAGCGCGCGCGCGGCGAGGCGGAAGGGGCGGCGCGGCGGTCTGAGGCGAGGGCAGTCGAGCTCGAGGAGCTGCTGCGCGCGACGCAGGCGGACGTGCTCTGCGCCGTGGGCGAGGGGCGGCAGCGCGCGCGGCAGCAGCTCGACGAGGAGGCGACGCACGCCTCTCGCCTCGAGGAGCAGCAGGAGCTGCTGCAGCGGCTGAGCGCGCGGCTCTCGTCGCTCAAGCAGCAGGAGCTCGATGCGCTCGCCCTCGCGCGCCCGCCGCCCGCCGCTACCGCCTCGCCGCACCATGGCTCCGACACGCCGCCGTCGGCCGCCGGGCAGGCGCGCGCCCTGCCGGGCGCCGAGGGGAGCGCGTGGGGGCGCGACCAGGCCAGGGTGGCGGAGGCTGAGGCGGAGGCAGAGCGGCACGCGCTCGAGGCCGCCGAGCTGCGCGTGCAGCTGGCGCAGCTGGCGGCGGAGGGCCGTACCGAGGTGCACGCGGCGCGCGCTGAGGCCTTTGGAAAGGAGCGGCAGCTCGAGCAGGCGCAGCGGCGGTGGCGCTGCCACCGGCACGACGGCGAGACGAAGCTCAAGCTGCTCGAGGAGCAGGCCAGCCCCCCTCCCCCCCTCCCACGCTTACCTTCCCCCTCCCCTCCTCGCCCTGTCCTCCCTGCGCCCCACTCTCCAGGGGGTTCGCCCTGCCAGAACACGCGGTCCGTCGCGAGTGCACCGACAACCTCTCGCGCCCCTCGCAGGTGCGGCAGCTCTCGCACAAGTCCGACGTGCACGGCGAGCTCGCCGCGCTCAGCGGCCGCCTGCACGCCGCCGCCCTCAGCGAGGCAGGCCTGCGCCAGAGGCTGCGCGAGGCGGAGGAGGCGCAGCGCGAGGCGGAGGAGCGCGAGCGCGCCACCATCCTCGCTGCACCCGCGGTGTCGGCGGACGGCACGGCGGGCGGCGGCGGCAGCGTGGCGGCGGCCGCGGCGGCCGCGGCGGCGGGCAGCGCGGCGACGGCGCGGCTGATGCTCAAGCAGCGCGACGAGATCGCCGAGCTGCGGTTGGAGCTGAGCGCGTGGCAGCAGGAAAGCTGCGCGCACGCGCTGCGCTCCGAGCACGCTGTCGAGGCGCGCGGCGGCGCGACGCAGCGCGCGTCGGCGCTGCAGCAACAGGTCTCCACCGCCAGCGTGGCGATAGGCAAGATGCGCCTCGAGCGCGACAAGCTGCGCGACGAGCTGGGCGCGTTCCGGGCGCGCGAGGCGGCACGCGGCAACGCGGCGGCGGCGGCGCTGACCGAGGCGGCCGAGCTGCGTGCCGCGCTGCACGGCGCGCGCGAAGCGGCGGCGCGCGAGCGGCTGCAGCTCGAGGCGGCGCACCTGGCCGAGCTCGCCAAAGCGCAGGGCGGCATGCGCCGCGCCGCCGCGGTTCGCGACGAGCTGGCGGCGGAGCGCGCGGCAGGCCGGCTGCGCGAGGCGCAGGCGCAGGCGGCGACGCGCAGCGTGCGCGCTCAGTCGGCGGCGGCGGCGCAGGGCGCAGCGGAGCGCACCGAGCTCGCCGAGGGCGCGGCGCGCCAGCTGCGCGTGGCGGCGGCGGCGAGCGCCGAGGAGGCGGCGGGCGCGTGCGCGTCGCTGCAGGAGCGCACTGTGCAGGTGGCCATCCTGAGCGAGACCGTCGAGGCGATGCACGGCGGCGACGAGGCGGCCGAGCGCGCCGCGTCGTTCGCCGCGCAGCTGAGCGCGTGCCAGGCGGTGCAGGCGCGGCTGGCGCGGCGGCTGCACGAGCAGCAGGCACAGCTCGAGGCAGCGCTCGCGCAGGCGGACCGCGGCGCGCGCGAGGCGGCGGTGGGGCGGCGGGCCGAGTGCGAGCTGCGCGCCGAGGTTGTGGCGCTGCACGGCAGGGAGGAGCGGCGCGAGGCCGAGGCGGCGACCACGCGGCGGCAGCTCGAGGAGAGCGGCGCGCAGCTGCGGCAGGCGGAGGAGGCGCGCGGCCAGGCGGAGCGCGCCGCGGCGGAGCTGGGCGCGCAGCTCGAGGTGAGCCACGCGCAGCTAGGCGAGCAGGGCACGCGCCACGCCGCGCAGCTCGTGCGTGCGAGCGAGGCGAGGGCGCAGGGCGCGGAGCTCGCCGCGGCCGCCACGCGCGCCCTCGACGTGCGCGCGCGCCCCGCCGACCGCGCCACCACCGCCGGCGGCGCCGACCAGAGGCTGCAGGCGAGCCTCGCGAGCCTGACGGCGGTGGGCGCTGCAGAGGCGCGCACGCCGGCTGACGCCGCCGATGCCGCCGCCGCAGACGCAGCAGGCTCGGCAGCGGACGTCTCGCCGATGCGACCGGCGCGGCGACGGCTGCTGCTTGCCATCGACGAGGTGCGCCTGCAGGCGAGCCAGCGGCGGCGCAGCGCGGGCGTGGGAACGCCGGAGGAGGGGGCGGCGGCAGCGGCGGCGGCGGGAGGGGGGGAGGCAGTGAGCGAGCACCACCTCGAGCACCTCGACCACCTGCGCCAGCTGCTGATCGCGCACAGCGACGAGCTGGGGCGCGCCGCGCTGCGCGTCGAGCAGCTCGAGGCGGGGCTCGCCGCGGCCAAGGCGGAGCTGGGCGGCGCGCTGCCCGCGCTCGAACGCCACCGCGTCGAGCACGACATCGCGGCAGCGCAGCTCGAGCTGGCGAGGCGCAACCTGGCCGAGCAGCGCGCCGTGTGGGAGGGCACGCTCGCGGCGCGGCAGGAGGCGGCGGACGCGCGCGTGGCGGCGCTTGAGGCGCAGCTGCGCGAGAGTGACGACGCGCTCTACGAGTTCGAGGCGCGTCACGCGTCGCTCGCCGGGCAGCTCGGCGCGCAGCTCGCACCGCCGCTGCAGCTGCCGCCGTCACAGCAGCTGCCGCCGTCACAGCAGCAGCAGCTGCAGCAGCCGCAGCAGCCGCAGCAGCCGCAGCAGCCGCAGCAGCCGCAGCAGCCGCGGCCACCGTCGTCGCCGCCGTCTTCGTCGGGGATCAGCGCGGCGCTTCTGCGCTGCGAGGTGGAGGAGGGCGTGCTCAAGCGCGCTGCCGAGCTGGAGGGGCGCGTGAGCGACTTCGTGGAGCAGCGGCTGCTGCGCGGCGTGCTAGCGCGCGTGGCGATGCCGCACGAGCAGCTCGAAGGGCTGCTGCGCGAGCTGGCGGCGATGAAGCTCGCCGAGGAGCGCCTCGCCGACCGGCTGTGCGCCTCGGAGCGGCGCCACGACGCGGCGCGGCTGCAGGTGGCGACGCTGCGCGAGGCGCTCGGTGCCGCCGAGGTGGAGGTGCGTGGGCTGCGCGCCGCGGTGGCGGTGGCGGTGCCGCCCGCGGCGGCGGCGGGGGTCGCGGCACTGCGCGCGCAGCTGCACGCGGCGGAGAAGGGGGCGTACGAGGAACGGCAGCGGCGGCAGGGCGCCGTGGCGCGCGCCGAGTGCGCCGAGCAGCGGCTGCACGAGCTGAGCGAGGCGCGGCGGGGTGCGGAGGAGTGGCAGGGTATGCTGAGCGCCGCGGACGACTCGCGCATGACCCGCGCGCGCGCGGCGGCGGCAGAAGAGGCGGCGGCGCGGCTCGAGGCAAGTCGCGCTGAGCTGCTGCAGGAGCGCACGGCGCACGCGCGCGCGGTGCGCCTCACGCAGCAGAAGGCGAGCGCCGAGCTGCACAGCGCGCGCGCAGCGTGGGCCGACGAGCGGCGCCGGCTGCTGCGTGCCGCGATGCCGGACGAGGCGGACTCGGCAGCGGGCTTGGCGGCGGGCTTGGGGGGGCAGACGCCTCGCTCTGCCGCCTCCGTGAGCGAGGCGGCGCCCTCGCACTCAGCGCCTCGCACTCAGCCCTCCTGCTCTGCTCCGCACGAGGCCACGCCGGAGGCGGAGGCGGCGGCAGCTGCCGCCTACTCGACGGCGGCGGCGGGCGCGGCGGCGGCGCTGGAGGAGCTGGGCGAGCCGAGCACGGCGCTGCAGGCGCAGCGGCGGCTGCTGGCGCGGCAGCACGAGGCGTGCGGCGAGGCCCTAGCGCAGCGCGAGCGGCAGGTGGAGGCGGCCCCGGACTCCCCCTCGGACGCAGGGCGCAGCCACAGCGCGGCGTCACCCCGCAGCGTGGGCAGCGGGGCGCTGGCATGGCGGGGCAAGCCGGCCGAGGCGGCACTGCGCAAGAGGCCGCGAGGCAAGGGCGGCAGCGCGAGGGGGGGCAGCACCCTGAACTCTCCATCACCCGCCGGGACGCCTGGCAACACGGAGGCGAGAGTCTGGGCGGCGGCGGCGGCCGCCGCCGCCGCCGAGGTCGAGACAAGGCAGGAGGACGAGGCGAGGGAGGAGGTGAGGGACGAGGAGCTGCAGCTCGCAGTGAGCGAGCTGCGCAGGCGTGGCGTGCTCGGCGACGACGGCGAGCATAACGTGCGCGTCCTGGTCGAGGCGGTGCAGCTGCTGGCTGCGCAGGTCTCGGCGCACGAGAAGGCGGGGGGCGTGGGCGTGGAGACGGCTGAGGCGGCGCGCGCCCCCCAAGCGGAGGCTGCGCCGCTCATGCCGCCGCGCCGCGAGGCGGCGGGGCGCCTCTCTGGAGAGACGGCCGATGCGGGAGATGACGGGCCCGAGCCGCTCGACACGGTGGAGGGTGTCGTGTGCCAGCTGCGCGCCGAGCAGCAGCACTCCCGCCAGCTTGCCGTGCAGCTGCGCCTCGTGCAGCAGGCGCGCTCGGCATCGGCATCGGGGGCGGGGGGGGCGGCCTCGCCGCCGCCGCAGAGCGGCGCGAGCCGCGAGGAGGCGGCGTCGCTGCGCCTCACGTGCGAGGAGCTACGCGCGCGGCTGGCGGAGGAGCGCCTGGGCGTGGCTCGGCTGCAGGCGGAGCTGAGCTCGGTGGAGGACCTGGGGCGGATCGAGGCGACGGAGCTGCGGCAGCGGCTGAAGGTGCTTACGCACGCGCAGCAGACGACGCGCGCGCGCCAGCTCGAGACGGTGGCGCGCCTCGAGAAGACCGAGGCTGAGCTCAAGCAGGCGCAGGCGCACCTGCAGCACGAGGCGGCGCGCCGCGCCGAGCAGGCGAGGCTCCTCGCAGCCGATCGGGTCACCGCCAACCTATCCACCCCCTCCAGCCCGTGCCGCGCCTCGCGCGCGCTGCAGTCCCGGACGCCGCCGCCGCCGCAGCAGCAGCAGCAACAGCAGCAGCAGCAACAGCAGCAACAGCAGCAGCAGCAGCAGCAGCGGCGGCGGCAACACAGCACCCCCCCGGGCCACTGTGCCGTTTTGTCATCCGAGGACGAGCCGCTCGAGGCCGCGCGCGACGCGCTGCGCTCAGAACGGCGCAAGACGCTCGCATTGGGCGACGAGATTCAGCAGATGCGGCGGCAGATGGGACTGGCAGACAAGAGGGCGGCGACAACCGGAGCCGACGAGGCGGGGGCGGTAGGCACTCGGCTCGTCGCGGCGGCGCCCACCATGGAGGCAGAAGCCGAGGCGACGGTAGCAATGGAGGTAACTGGTGCCGTAACTGCTGCGATGGAAGTAGCGAATCGCGCGAAAGCAGCCGCGCAAGCGGAGGCGGAGGCAGAAGTGGAGCGGCTGCGGAGCGAGGTGGCAACGGGCGCGACGGAGGTGTCGCGCCTGGAGCAGGCGCTGCGGGAGGAGCGTGCGCGCACCGAGAGGGTTGCGGCTGAGGCGGCCGAGGCGCGGCGGGGCGCGGAGCGCGCGCAGGAGGAGGCGGTGGCGCAGGAGAAAAGCCAGGCGGCGCGGCTGGGCGTGGAGGTGCGGCATGGCAACGAGCTGCAGGTGGCGCTCGCCGCGCGCGCACACGAGGGCCAGGCCGCGGCCGACGCGGCGGCAGCGAGCCGCGTCGGCGCCGCTGCGCTGCGGCTGCAGCTGCGCCGCGCACGCGCTGAGCTGGCAAGCGCACGGCCGGTGGCGGCGCGCGACGAGACGGAGGGGCCAAGCTTCCTCGAGCGGCCACAGAGCGAGCTTGAGCGGGAGAGGCACGAGTTGGAGCGCACGCGGCGACAGCTTGCCGAGGCGCAGGCTGAGCTCACGGCGACGCAAGCGCAGCTGGTTGCGGCGGCACAAGCGCAGGTGGCTGCGGCGGCACAAGCGGCGCAAGCGCAGCTGGTCGCGGCGGCGCAAGCGCCGAAGGCCGAGGCCGAGGCCGAGCGCGCGGGGGCGCAGGCCGAGGAGCTGGCGGCGGCACGCACGCACGCCTCGGCGCTGCAGCGCGATCACAACGCGACCAAGGCGGCGGCGGCGGCGGCGGCGGCGGCGGGGGCGGGGGCGGCGGCGGCAGCAGCAGCAGTAGCGGCTGCGCCTGAAGGTGCGAACGCGGCGACGACGGGCGCGGCGCACATGCTGCGCGCCGAGGTGGAGCAGCTGCGGGGGCAGCTCGAAGCGCAGACTGCAGAGCACGCCGCGGCAATGGCGGCGCTCGCAGCGGAGCTCGAGGCGCGCTCGGCCGAGCGAGATGCGGAGGCAGGCCTCCGGGAGGCGGAGGCGGGCCGGGAGGCGGAGACCGCCCGAAGCGAGCTGAGCGAGGCGCGGCGGCAAGGCAAGAGCGAGGCGGCCAGGGCGGCGGCGGAGGTGACCAAGTCGCGCGAGAAGCTCGCGCTGGCCGCGACGCGGCTGGAGCAGCTCGAGACGGAGCTGGGGGCGAACCGCGAGGCGGAGGAGCGGGCGGCAGAGGCCAAGGGCAAGGCCAAGGGCAAGGCGGAGGAGGCGGCCAAGGCGAGCAAGCAGCTGGCTGCGGAGCGATCCGAGCGCAAGCTGCTCGAGGTGAGGCTGGCGCACCTCGGTGGCGAGATGGCGGCTCTCGAAGGGCGGTGCGCAGGGCACGCCCGCGAGCAGGTGGCGCACTTGCGGCAGAGTCGCCTCGAACCCATCACCTGCCCCCTCGTGCCGCCACCCCTGGACCCATGTGCAAGCGTCGATTGCGACTGTGCGCCCTGGCAGCGCTCCCAGGAGGCACCGGGTGCATAGGGCTGCAGTCCGAACGCGTAAGGTTGCAGCCTCTGTTGCACGCGCTCGCACCCTCCCTTCGCCCCCTGGCAGCGCTCTAAGGAGACCTTGGTCAAGGAGCTGCGGCAGCGTCTCGAAGCGTCGCGCGCCGCGGAGCGTGCGCTGCAGCAGGTGGCGGCCCAGGCGGAGGAGCGCGCACGCGGCGCGAGCGCCGACGCCAAGGGAAAGGAGCGGCTGGCGCTCGAGCTGCGCGCGCGGCTCGAGGTGGGCGAGGCATCGCGCTCGCAGGTGCAGGAGGCGGCGGAGCAGCGCACGGCCGAGGCTGTGGCCGAGCCGATGCGGCGCGCGCTCGAGCGCAAGGAGGTGGCGCTGCGCAGCTTGCGCGGCCGCCTCGAGCGTGGCGAGCAGCAGCACGCGTCCGAGCTCGCCGAGGCGCACCAGAGCACCGCGCGCTGCCGCAAGCAGCTCGAGGCGGCGGCGCAGCGTGCGCAGCTCGAGCTCACGCGGCGCGGCGGCACGCAGGAGGAGGTGCACGCGCGCACGCCCGACCCCCCGCCCGCTCTCGCCCAGCGCCCCAACCGTGCCCCGACCGTACCCCAATCGCGCCCCGAACGCACCCCAAACGCGGCTCAAAACGGGCGTGGTGTGCGTCGACCGCCCCCGCAGGTGAAGCTCGTCGTGCTTCGCGTCGCGAGCGCGCTCGAGGCGGGCGCGGCGCACCCCGCGGAGGAGCGGCAGCTCGCGGCTCTCTCGCAGCAGCTGCTGCAGCTCTCGCCCGCCGAGCTGGGCCTCGCGCCACGCGCTGACATCGGCGCGCCGCATCTAGAAGCTGGCGGCCCATCCGCGGCGGGCGGCACGGGGGGCACCGCGGCGGCCGCGCTGCCGCAGCGCGCGATCCTCTCGGCAGATCTACAGCTGCTCGAGACGGCACTCTCCGAGCCCGTCGACGTGCATGGCGCGGTCACCGTGCTGCTGCGCTTGGTGCAGCGGAGGCTCGACGCGGCGGACCAGATCGCGACGCAGCGAGACCGCAGCGCCGACGTGGAACCGCTACTGCAGATGTCGGCGGCCCTTCACGAAAGCGTGCGCGGAATTCGCGAGCAGGTGCAGTTCGAACAGCAAAAGACGGCGGCCGCGCTCGCGGAGCGCGAGCTGCAGCTACTCACGAGCCTACACGAGGGGGCGACGACTCCGGCGGGGTGAACGTAGGGGTGCATGGCGGGAGTGTCTTCAATTAGTATGAATTAGAGCCATACAGCATACTGCATCTAGAGTTGAGTACCGTACGGTATGCATGCCGCATGACATGCACATGCACATGTGCATGTGCATGTCTCTGCATGCTGCATGTGTCGCATGCGTTTTGTCAGACAGAGTCAGACACAGAGGGCCGCGAGCGTGTATTCTTTATTGAAATGCGTCCGGCGCAGTTGTAAAACGGTAAAAAAATTATTTAAATCTCCGCACCCGCAATCTCGGTTATTTTTCTCAGTTGCGAGCCCCCCCCCC
>Ga0209302_10000501_pt1 | contig 23096 bp, 16 predicted proteins | sample ArcOceMetagenome_2_FD_187445 | JGI IMG/M metagenome (GOLD analysis project Ga0209302, IMG submission 187445) | Marine eukaryotic phytoplankton communities from Arctic Ocean - Arctic Ocean ARC135M Metagenome (SPAdes) (version 2) | ecosystem: Environmental > Aquatic > Marine > Oceanic | place... | reverse complement strand
GCAGCATGATGAAACAGTCGCGCAGCAGGACGTAACATCCCACGAAACGGTTGTTGCAGAAACTGTTACCAGATCCCGAGACATGCGAGATACAGCTTACGTCGCGCTACGCGCGACGACGAGTAGGGTTAGGTTAGGCAGCGGACAGGAAGGTGCTCGTTCGTGTCACAGCGGTGCCGGTGCCGGTCGCCCGGTGGTCTACCGTGGGCATGGGTTCGGACCATCGCGACGATGGTGGGCGCCGCCTGCTCGCCGGGGCGCATGAGCTCGAGCGCCGGCTCGCCGAAGAACTCAAGAGCGGCGTGAAGCCAAGTGACCCGTCTGTGGTCCAGGCGCGCGCCAAGCTGCGTGAGCTCTTCCGCGAGCTGCTGCTGGAGCACTACGAGCTTGCGGTGCGCAAGGGGGTGGAGCGCTCGCTCTGGCTCATCGTGTTTCACCGCCGCATCGAGGAGCACCGCAAGAAGCTCCGCCGGGCGTCGGAAGCCGAGAAGGCTGCGATGCAGCGGCCCGAGTCGGTACCCGAGTCGGTGCGCGTGTCGGCCAACGCCTCGGGGCAGCGCGCGCGCGCGGGGCTGCTGCAGGTGCTGGAAGAGGCGGAGTGCTTCTACGAGACGATGCTAGGCGAGCTGCAGCGCCGCAACGGCGTCGACTGCCGACTGGGCCCGCTGTCTCCCGGGTCGATGGCGGAGCCAGACGCTGCCTCGGAGCCTGCGATGCGCTTCATAGAGGCCGCCGCCCACCTGGAGGAGGCACCGAGCGCGCGCACGACCAAGACGCTCGCGGTGCGCGCCTCGTGCGCCAGCTGCCTCATCTTCCTCGGCGACCTCGCCCGCTACCGCCAGCTGCACGCCGAGGCGCCCGCCGCTGCGGCCGCGGGCACGGGCGCGGGCGGGCGGTGGGCGACAGCACTCGCGCTGTACGGGGTCGCGCAGCTGATCGCGCCGCAGAGCGGCAACGCGCACAACCAGATGGCGGTGGTCGCCACGTACGAGGCGCGCCACTCCGCAGCCATGTACCACTACATGCGCGCCCTCGCCGCGCCAGCGCCCTTTGCGACGGCGCGCGAGAACCTGCTGACCTTCTTCGCGCGCCTGGGCTCCAAGGGCCTCGACCCCAAGGGGCCGCCGGGCGAGGCGGACGAGGTCTCGGAGATGCTGCTCGCCATGTGCCACGTGCACGGCGCCCTCTTCACGCACCACTTTCCGCGGGGCGCGCCGCAGGAGCTCAGGGGGGCGGAGGTCGAGCGCAGCCTCGCGGGGGGGCTCTCGAAGCTGCGCTCCCTCGTCGTGTCGCAGCGCCTCGACCCAGGTTGGGCTGCGCCTCTGCTTCTCACCGCCATCACGGCGCACCACCTCGCCGCCACCGAGGCCGCTGGGCCCGCCGTCGCCGCACCCACCGCTGCCATCGCCGCCGCCGCCGCCGCGTCGCCCGCCGCCGCCACCGCCGCGTCGGCCGCGGAGGCCCTGCCGCGTCTGCTCGACCTGGTGTATCTTACCTTCTCGGCGCTGGTGCCGCTGCTCAGCCTCGCCATCGGCCCGCAGCGGGTGGCGCAGCCCGAGTACCAGAAGCCGGTGGCGTCCCTCCTCGCCGCCTTCCTGCCCATGTGCTGGTGGCTCCGGCAGCAGCACGAGCGCCACCCCTCCGCGGTCCGGCTCGTGCCGCGCCCCGTCGCGAGCGATGCTGCCCGGAGCTCGCTGGCCCAAGCGCTCGTCGCCCTCGGCAACACGCTTCCCGAGGAGGCGCGGCGCAGGCCCGGTAGGGGTGACAACCAGCGGGCCGTCGTCTGCCACGCGCAGCTGGAACTGCTGGGACTGCCCCTGGCCGCGATGGTGCAAGAGTCGCTGCTGACCAGCACGCAGGCAGGAGGGGGAGCGAGGAGCATGGCGGCCGACGACGCGGGTGGGATCCTCCGCGCGCACGCGGCCGCCATCGCCGCGTGCCTCCGCTCGCTCGCCGCGCCCGGCCCCGAGCCGCCACTGCTGACGTACGACGAGCAATCCAATCGCTTCGGCCCTGCGGCCAGCGGCCCCGCCGTGCGCACGCCCGCACCGCTGCGCGTGCTCCCTCGCTACTCGTCGTCCCACGGGGCAGCGGCGCCTGCGTGCGCCGCCGCCGCACCGCCGCCGTCTTCGGAGGCAGTGGGCGCCCGTCCGAGCTCGGCCGGCGGGGTGCCAGCTCACGCCGCGGGGGCGTCGGCGATGCCGCCGCCCGCCTGCTGCTTGCCCGTGCCGTCAATGACCCGCCTGACGTCACCCACCGCCGGTCTGGGCCGCCCCCCCCCCCCGTCCGCCGTGTTCGCAGCCGCCCCACCCAGCTGCTTCGGCGCTGGCGCAGGGGCCTCGTCTCAGATGATGGGCCTCATCACGCCCGCCCAACTCGCCGCATCCTCCGCCCCCGCCGCCCACACTGCTGCCGCCCCACCCGCCCACATGCTGAACCCTTTGCTCCGTGTGCTCGACCACCCTTTCGCGCCTCGGCCTGCGACGGCCGGTCTGACGGTGGAGCCCGAACCGTCGCTCCCTGCCTTTTTTGGGCGGGTGCTGAGCCAACCCGCGCTTCACGCCCTGGAGTCGCTCGAGCCGCCGGCCGGCCCCGGCGCGCCCAATGCCGCCTCGGCGCCGCAGCTGTCGCCCGAGGAGTTGCTCAGCCGCGTGGCCTCGCTGAACGAGACGACCAAGCAGGCGATGCTTGGGCTGCTGCCCGCTGATCATCAACCCGAGCCGGGCTTCGCGCTGCCGCCGCTGCCTGCTGCCGCCCCGCCCGCAACCTGGGGCACGTGGGGCGCCTTCCCCTCGCCCCTCGACACCCCATCGTGGGGCGGCATGCTGGTGTCGGCGCCAGCGCCCGAGGCCGCTCCTTCCACGGCGCCGGCGTTCCAAACGTGAGCGACTCTCCCGCCCGCGAGCGGCGCGGCGCGACGGCCGACCGCGTTCGCAACCAGTGGCCTGCCGCACCCACACCTGCGGCCACGATATACCGCCCTCTCCGACCAGCTGCAGCAAGCAGCAGCAACGATTCCTCGAGCAACGGGTGCCAGGCACCTTGCCGGCATAAAGGCCGCCACGTTCCGAGCGTCTCTATAAACCAGGTCGACGACAACAGCGACCAGCTGTCGTCGAGGTGCCGCGATAATTCTCCGTTACCTGCTTCTATCTCCGACACCACGTTCTGTCGGTGTCTCGAGGTAGACTGTCTTCTTCGATAAGAGATCAGATCAGAGGGATCGATCTCTTCTTCTTGATAAGATTAAGAAGAGACATGTCCCTTGCCTACCACCCCCGCGCGATGTCTGTCTGTCTGCGGTCGCGGCGCGGCGGCACCAGAGGAGCAGTCGCCCTTGCGCGCCTAGTCGATCGCCGGAGGCCTCCGCCGAGGTACCCAGTCGGTATCCGGTCATGTCTGAGCGATTAGGTTCGCTCCCGTCGGACAAGAAGAAGGAGTTCAAGCCAGCCTGGGGGTTCAACGCGTCGAGCGAGCGGAACTATGGCGAGTCCAACACCTGCAACACTGCACGGGTGGGCGACCTGAGCAGCCACAACCCGTACGGCGAGGATGAAGGTGGAGGCATACAAGGTGCAGCCTCGTTCGAAGGGGCTGGAGAGGGGTCCCTTCCTGAGACCTGGAGGGCGTACCAGGAGCCTGTGGACCGGCGCACATGGAACAAGCGGGCGCACGACAAGACTGGCCTCTCGGCGAAACAAAAGCTCCAGTGCCTCGCTGCACCGGCCGGTCATAATACCCTCGCAGGCGGGCTCGTCGCTCCGCGGAACTTCGAGGTGATCGAGCCCGTCGTGGAGGCCGTGTCGTATGTCGTGCCCGAGGACGTGCGGCTCGTGGTGGCGTCGGCGGTGGCGCACACGCCAGGCGCGGCGCACCACGTGAGCCTCGTGGTCGACAACCTAGAGGAGAGTGGCGGAGGTGGTGAAGAGGGTGCCGCGGCGTTCCCGCTGCCCGCCGCGCGGCGCAGCTTCTACGCGCTGCTCACGCCGCACGCGGCGGCGGCGGCGCCGGGCGGCACTCCGCCCGCCGCCAACGCGTGCGCGCAGTGGGTGGCGCGCGCACTGCCGCGCCTGCTCGCGCAGCGCCTCGACGGCGTTCGCGAGTCGGCGGCGGTCAAGGAGGCGGTCAAGGCAGCCTTCGACGAGTGCGACGCGCAGCTGCTCGCCGAGTGCGCACGGCAAGGCTGGGCAGACGGCTGCGGCGTGGTGGGGCTGCTGCTCGACCTGCACTGCTCACCGCCGCGCGCCTACGTGGCGAGCCTCGGCGCGGCGCAGGCCTTCGCGTGCGCCAAGGAGCCGATGGGCCTGGGCACCGGCAAGGCGGTGGCCGTCGCCAAGACGCACGTCGCGGCCGACCCCAAGGAGAGGCGCCGCGTTGAGGCGGCGGGCGGCGCCGTGGACAAGGACGGCCTGCTCAACGGGCAGCTGCCGGTGGCGCGCTCGCTCGGCGACGCCGCCGCCAAGGCCGAGGGCAGGGGGCTCGTCGCGAGGCCCGAGGTCGGCTCCTTCGAGATCAAGGCGGCGCAGCGCTTCGTACTTCTGGGGAGCGAGGGGCTGTGGCGCGGCTTCAACGGGCAGCTGGCCGTCGACAAGACCTTCGTGCGACTCAACCAGATGGACGCGAGGCGCGCCGAGATCGACGCCATGATGGGTGACGAGGCGCGGCTGGCGCTCAAGACGCCCGAGCAGGTCAAGAGCATGGGCCGCGAGCGCGACGAGCGTGCGACCGAGGCGGGCGTGCTCGCGGAGGTGGTGCAGCAGGCGGTGGAGGCCAAGCGTGCGCGGCCGCAGCAGTTCTCTCTGCTGCTGGTGCGGCTGCTGCAGCCCAAGGACAAGACCTCGGCCTCCGTCATGCGCGCCGCCGCCGCCAAGGCCGAGGCCGAGGCGAGGGCGGCGGCCAGGGCGGCGGCGGCCGAGGCGGCGGCGGCCGAGGCGGCGGCGGCGGCCGAGGAGGCGGCGGCGGCCGAGGCGGCGACCACGCCGGCACCTGCCGAGGCGGCGGCCGAGGCGGCGGCGGCCGAGGCGGCGCTGCCGCCACGGCTGGCGGCGGGCGGGCTGGGGAGCGCGGAGGAGGAGGAGCCGGAGGAGGAGCTGGACGAGGAGGAGCGCCGCCTGCTCGCCGAGCGCGAAACGCAGCGCCGCGCGCAGGATGCGCGCGAGGCAGAGATGCGCAGCGAGGTGGTCGACTTCTTCTGAGCGCAGCGCTCGCTGGCATGGACAGGGGCTTTTTGGGTTCCACGGAGGAGTGACACATTTCTCCGAGAAATTTGTGGAAGTTCCGCGCTGCCCTCCCTGCGCTCAGGCCCGAAGTTGATTACACCAAGCGTCGTGAAGAGAACAGCGCCAGGCCTATCATGTTGCGCTGCGGCGCGGTCGCGCTCCGCCGCGCGCAGCCGGTCGCCTCGAGCATATGCCTCCGCCGCGCGGCGTGGTTGCAGCAGCACCGCGGGCTCTGTGCGGCGGCGGGATCGATCTTCGATGCAAAGATCCCGGAGATGGGTGACTCGATTTCTGAGGGCACTATCCTCTCACTGATGAAGAACCCGGGCGACTACGTCGCCGCCGAGGAGACGGTCGCCGAAATAGAGACCGACAAGGTGACCGTCGAGGCCAAGTCCCCGCATGCGGGCACTATCAAGGAGATCTTCGTGGCTGTCGACGACACGGTTGAGGTGGGTGCCAAGTTCTTCAGCCTGGAGGTGGGCGTCGGCGAGGCGCCCGCTGCAAGTGCCGCCGCGCCCGCGCCGTCTGCGTCTGCCGCTGCCGCTGCGGCACCCGCCGCCGCCCCAGCCGCCGCGCCGCCGCCCCCGCCGAAGGCTGCACCGGCCGCCGCCGCGCCGGCTGCCGCCGTGGAGGCGCCGCGTGAGAAGCGTGTGAAGATGACGCGGATGCGGCTGAAGATCGCGCAGCGGCTGAAGGAGGCGCAGAACGAGGCCGCGATGCTCACCACCTTCAACGAGGTGGACATGAGCGGGCTGACCGAGATGCGCACGGAGTACAAGGACGCTTTCCTCAAGAGGCGCGGCAGCCCGGTTGACACGGCGGCCGCCCGCGGTGACCACCGCGCCCCGTCAGCACGTGTGGCTTCTCTGGAGGCTGGCTCAGGGCGCGCCCTCACACCCAGGAGCGCCGCCTAGGCCGCTCAGTCCCCCCCCCCCCCCCCCCCGGAGGCGCCACGCCGCCCGTCCAGAGCGCCGAGGACTGAGGATTGGCCACTCGACCAACCGACAGGCACGGCACGAAGCTGGGCTTCATGAGTCCCTTCGTCGCGGCGGCGGCGGTGGCGCTGCAGGAAAACCCGGCGGTGAACGCCGTCATCGACGACGGGCACATCGTCTACCGCGACTACGTGGACATCTCCATCGCCGTCTCGTCGCCCACAGGGCTGGTGGTGCCCGTGCTGCGCGGCGCCGAGAAGATGAGCTTCGCCGACATCGAGCAGGAGATCGTCAGGCTGGGCACGAAGGCCAAGGAGGGCCAGCTGACCGTCGAAGACATGGTCGGCGGCACCTTCTCGATCACAAACGGCGGCGCAGCATGGTCAAGGCAGGGCCACGCAGCCGCCGCCCACGCGGCCACCCCACCACTCCAGAGGCCCGCCCGTCTTGCTCAGGGCTACCCCCGGGCCCGAGAGGAGAGGCCTCGCCGCGTGCATGCCAAAGGGAGGCTGCGGGGGTGCTCTGACCCCCCCCCCCCCCCCCCCCCCTAGAGTGGCCGGCGTCGGCCCTGCAAGTCGGCCCTGCAGGCAGCCCCGAACCCAACCCTAACCTTAACCCTAACCCTGCAGGCGGCGTCTTCGGCTCGCTCATGTCGACCCCCATCATCAACCCGCCGCAGTCAGCCATCCTGGGCATGCATGGCATCTTCCCGCGGCCCATCGCCGTCAAGGGGCAGGTGGTCATCCGGCCGATGATGTACATCGCGATGACGTACGACCATAGGCTCATCGACGGCAGAGAAGCCGTGACCACGCTCAAGCGCATCAAGGAGCTCTGCGAGGACCCGAAGCGCTTCATGCTCGGCTGCTGAGGCCCCGCGATGGGCTGCTGAGGCCACCAGAGCGTTTCTGGAGGAGGCTTGGGGGAAGGGGGCGGCAGCGTCGGGAACCCTGTGAAATTGTGCGTGTCCAGGAGCCTGCTCGCGTGTGGTGGGCAGGGGGAGGGAGGACCAAGGGCACGGCGCAAGGGGTGGGTTTGAACTGTACTGCAAACAAGATTATCACATAACATCTCTCATCTGGGATCGTATCGATATCTAGATAGTTTTTGACGCGCGACAAATACGTCTCGGCGCTCTAGAAAGTGAGTGTGACAGACACCGAGACAGACCATGCAATTGAGCGACCGGACACGCACACACGACATTCCGATTTCCGATTCTATGACATTCGACAAGACACGCGACGAGACGCAGACGACACCGCTGGACAGACCTCGCTCCTCGATCTGACCGCGTGTCAGTGAGAGACGCGAGTGACCGCAGCACCCTTCCGCCTCGGAGAAGTCAGAAGATATATATATACTATATCGCCTCCGTGGACTATCCGTGGACCGTGGACCGTGGTCCCTCCAGCGTCCAGGGTGGCCGCGGAGGAGCAGGGTGGAAGTTTTCCGAATTGTACGTGACTGAGAAGCGCCACAGTGACGCCTTCCCTGCCAGGGGCCCCAGGGCGCCCCCCCCCCAGGGCGCACTGGGCCGCGGGGGGCCGCGGCCCATCATCAGAGGGCGTCTATCCATGGACATTATTCTTTTACACAATTAAAGCGGGAGGGTGGATTTAGAAGGGCAAGGGCGCCCCCCCCTGAGCGAAGTGCCCAAGACCCTACTCATGGTTAACTCATGGGCGAAACAGCTAGTAGTAGTAGATGGCTAGATGCCGCGCCACGCATCTGCTTACTAGCCAGCCTACATCCCTTACTCACTTACTCGCAAGAGAAGTAACTGAGCCTACAACCCTTACTCACTAGAACTTGACAGTGAAGATTTAGGTCTTTATTTAACATGCAGACTGGTTACATCACCCAGTGGAAGCTGGGCGGCATGGTGGCGCTATTGGGCCGGGCTACCGTTCTATCAGTTCGGACCTCAGGTCGTTGGGGTTGCGCTCAACCTTGGCATTGAGGCCGAGCAGTCTGCCCCACCTCCCTGACTGCCTAGTCTGATCGGGCCCACAGTGTGCTGTCTGCGTGTCTCGTCTTCTCATTGTCATCATGGTTTTAAATCATGGTCCTACACATAGTGTTTACAAACACGTGTGTGTCATCACCGTCATCACCGCCGGCATCGTCATCGTCGTCGTGGTCATCACCGTCTCGTTGGTCATCTCCAGTCATCTCGTCGGTCATCGTTTATAAGTCATCGTCGTCGTCGTCGCGCCGCCGCCGCGCAGCGCGCACGGACATGCACATGTTCGCACACTCACACTCGTACTTTAAGATGCGCCGGCCGCATGTCGGAGGCCCGTGTTGTGTCGAGGGGCCAGATAGATAGATAGAGTAAAGATAGAGAGATAGATAGATATATTTCTGGTAGAAAAGACGCACGCATCTAATCTACGACGCTACAAGCGCAACGTCTCACCTCCGAAGAGGCACCTCCGTTTTACTTTCCGCCCCGTGCGCCGCTGCCTCCCTCCGAGAATAGCGGTCCCGTTCCTTCCCCCCAGTGCGGTTTTCTGCGTGTGTGTGTGGCGCCATGGCGACGGCGACGGCGATGAAGGGCCTCGTGGGTGCTGCCCAGGCGAACGTACGTGCGGAGGAGGAGTCGATGGACCCCGTCAAGCTCATCGCTTCCGACGGCACCGAGGTGATCTTGGACCGAAGGGCTGCCATGGTCTCCGGCACGATCAAGGCGATGCTGGCGGGGCCAGGTGCGAGCGCGGCGCCCTCCCTGCCTTCTCGCCGCGGTCCAACGTTGCTATGCCAACCTCGCAGGCAATTTCACCGAGGCGCAGCAGGGCGAGATCAGGTTTCCGGAGATCTCGGGGCACATCCTCGAGAAGGTAATCTCACCCACTCCTCTTACGGAAGCGCCCGTTCGGTTATCGTCTGCTCCTAAGCTTTCTCTTAGCCCCCCCCTCGCCCCCACCCTGGGTCCCCGCTCTCGCCATCGTCCTTGCTGTCGGCCCTGCCCCAGTCCCTGCCTGCGCCCGGAGACCTCTCATCTCCTCCTCGCATCTATGTGGCAGACGGTGCAGTACTTTTACTACAAGCTGCGCTACACAAACCACCAGGGCACGCTTCCAGAGTTCAAGATCGAGCCGGAGAACGCCTTGGAGCTGCTGATGGCCGCCAACTACCTGGACACGTAATTCTACTCACTCGTTTCACGCACACACACACACATGCACCAGTGACACACACAAACCTTTCTATCCCACAATCGGTCTCCCGCTGTTCTATTCACCCCCCCATCATATATGGGGTTGTGTGGTGTCATCCTTAGTGGCCGCTACCCCCCAAGACAAACATGGCGTCAGAGTCGAAACAGACAGATCCCCACGCCGAGCGAGGAGGCCAGCTGGGCGCACAATGCGCAGCTCTGGTACCAGACTTCAAACGCCCGAGACTAAGATCGAGTTCTCTACACTGCATGCCAATGGAATCAGCACGCCCGATAAGAGGAGCGACAACCGGGTGATTAACGGCACTCCTAGCACTGGTGGGCTCAGCATGCGGAGTGCTTCCTGTTCGGCGCTCACACCTGTGGCGACGAATGATAAGAGCGACGACCACGTTGCAGCAGCTCGGGATTCGTCTCCTACCGTGCGCAGTCTACGAAGCCAAATCAGCTCAATGCACGGGCAGGCACAGCGCCAAGCAGCGGGTCCGCTGGCTCAGATCGATCCGCTGGTGCCTAGCCTCAAAGTCACAAACGGCAAGATCGTTCGGAGACCATCTGTCACTGCGGACACTCATCGCGCGGACATCTCGGCGCTGCGCGACCGCGACCCAGCGCCACGGATGTGGTCTAATATGGCCGCTACCGCCCCGCGTGCTTCTCCGTGGTGGTGTGCAGACGGTGCGGCGGGCGCCGGGAGCTCGGGCTGCAAGGACGGAAAAGAGCCCGCACAGAACCTGAGCTTCGTGGGCGGTCAGAAGCCGTCCAACCGCTCGGAGGCTGTCGTGCTGTCGCAGAGCCTCCTGGAGCTCCTGAGCGCGCACAGGGACGACCAGCACGCGCAGCAGCACGACCACGACTCGGTCTTCACGGAGCTCGTGCGGCAGGTGGGGCTGCACTGTGCCGAGCGCGGCGCACTGCTCGAGCGGCTCCGCGCCTTTTACGTCGAGAAGGCGCGCGGCTTCAACGCTCTCTGCTCGAAGCGACAGCTCGCGATACCCGAGCTCGACGCGGCGCTCAAGCTGCAGCGGCTGCGCGAGCAGCACGGGCAGCAGGCGGCGAGGCTCAGGTCTGTGGAGAAGAAGCTGGCCCGCATGCCGAAGGATACGTACGCGGTGCGGTATGGGGCTGGTGCGGGGCTCTACTCAGATGACAACGAGCCACCGCCTTTGCCTCCCGCGAAGCCCGCGACGCGCGGGACGCCCGCCGCCGCCGCCGCCGCCGTTGCCGTCGCCGCGGGAACCGAACGGGCTGCCGCCGCCACGGTGCTGACGCGGCTAGGCGCGATGGGACGCGAGCAGCTGCTCCTCGTCGCGCGCGGCGCACTCGACGCGCTCCCACCCGCCACCCGCCATAGCTTCGTTCTGGAGCAGGCAACAGAGCTGCCTCCAGGGCCTGACCAGGAGATGCTGCTCGCTCAGCAGATGCAGATGATGGGGGCGGCGCGCTGCCTGGACAAGGCCGCGCAGCAGCTCGACAGCACCGAGCGGGCGGGGCTCTACTGCCACGGCTTCGCGCAGCTCAAGCTCGAGCATCGCGTCGAGTGCTTCCAAGCGCTCATGCAAGTCATGCCTAAAGACAGCGCGCTGCAGGCGCGCCTCCACGCCGCGCGACTCGCAACTCGCAACTCGCCTCCCCCCCTCCTCGTACCCCTCTCCTACCCGGTCTGGCACGCACCCTGCCCTAATGCTGCCCCTGCTGCGGCGCGCCACGCGCCCCCACTCACCAGGCGTGTCCCCACCACGCACCAGGCTACCGAGGTGCTGCTCGCGTTCTCGCCCGATGCGCCCCGCACGATTACGCGCATCGTCAGCCGCTCGTCGAGCGAGACGCGCCAGAAGACCCTAAGGAAGCTCGCCAAGGAGCTCGGCGACGAAGACTGGGCGGATCTGCTCGCCTCTCGGCCCGAACTCGCCTCCCGGGAGCAAAGACTGCGACCATTCCAGAGTCCGCAGAGTCCGCAGAGGAGCCCGGCGCAAAGCCCGCAGGGCGATCGCAGGCAAAACGGGTAGAGCGAAGTCCCGGCACACGTATAACGTCAGACGTGTAAGCTGTCACTATCTCATGATCTATAAAATTGTAATATGAGGCGCCTAGATACGGTACCCCCGTACCGTATATGCGCGCCTGCGCGGTACTTTATACCGATTACCGTACGGCGCTTTATTGTTTATACGGTACGTATATATACGCCCCCTAAATAACGGTAGTCGGTACTTTACACGGTAGGAGTATGCGGCGAGCGGTGGCAGGCTCTCTAGAGCTACCCCTTTTGTGGCAGGTGCGCGTGCGGCGCGCCGGCGCGGCGGACCGCGGTCTCTCGGTCCCCGCGCTGAACCTGAAGGTGAACAGTGCTCGGTCCACGCGCTACGGCTTTACCGTTTGCGAACCGTCAACCGACTACACCCCGACCGACCCGACGTCCCGACCGCGGACCCGGACGCCGCGCCGACGCTCCACAAAAACGTGTCGAATATCGCATTGCATGCAAACAGGGGGCAACAAGGATGGACCCGTGTGTCTAGACAGCATGTACAAAGACACCGTCCACAGGTGTGCAGCGCCACCGCCGGGTCACCCGCCTAGCACAGGCGGGGGAAATGGGGAATCCCAGGGGTCGCTGCCGCTGCCGGCCGCAGCGCGCCCGCGCGCAGTCCGCAGCAGATCGACCCGGTGGGCTGCAGTATACGGAAGCATCACCACTGCAAGAGTCGCGGCAACTCGCGTGGTCACGAGCGCCCGCGTTGAGGGAGTTGCGGTTTGTCGTTGAGAGTTCTTGACCGTGTTTCGACATTCGAGCGGGCGGAGTTAGCTGTTCGCAGAGGAGGCGTGCAAAGCGCGAGTACAGCTGCCGCGAGACCGTGCACTCCCAGCTTAGCGGTCACGCCCAGGCCGCCTCGGCTCGGCCTCGCTCGGCGCGGGCTTAGACTTCAGCTCGACGCCGTCGTCCTTTGGGTCTGCAAGCACGCCAAGCAAACATGCGGATTCAGTTGATAGGCGCACCAAATTCTGAGGGCAAGGCCGCACCTTTGAAAGTGACCCACACATGTTGCATGTCTGCGATTTGCGCGCCAACTAATGTGGAGTCCATGTTGAGGAGGCTGCCATCCTCAGCCTTCACCCCGACGGGCAGGCCGAGCGTGAGACCCTGATGGTCATCGTGCCGGGCGATGCCGACATTGGCCAGCCATCGCACGGGCTGGTCGCCATCGCCTACAGACACGGGGATGCACTTCTCTTTGACATGCACGAGGACCTTCATATTCGTGGGACACACGCTGAGCGGGTTGCGGCGGTGGTGCCAAAGGACGATTAGCTTGGGGCGAAAGAAAACCCAGCCACCTTTTCGGGTTACTAGTAGCGCACGTGTCAGCGTCTTAATAAGCGTTCACCATTAATCACAACCATCCGCCGCCCCGGAAAATAGAAATCTGGGAGATGAGTTTGAGATCGCTCAAGTTGGGCCGTTATGAGCGGAGAAAGTCCGCACCCATTTCGGGGCCGCGCAGTCTGAGTGCGCGACGTAGTCTGGGTGCTCTGGCGCATGCCGACGCTAACCACACCACCGCTGAGGGTCCTCGTGGTGCGCTGCTCCCCGAATGTCCAGGTCGAACGATGCACGCCGCCGCAACCCCCTGTTAAGTGTTGACGACCACTGTGCCCTCCAGGTGGACGACGATGAGTTCTCCAGCACAGTCCTTTGTGCGATGCTGCAGAGGTTCGAGGCGACTCCCACGTGCGCCACTGACGGCGAGTCTGCGTTGAATCGATGGGACGAGCAGCAAGATGATCAGCGGTTGGATGTGGTGCGCCTGCCCGGCCCTCCCCTGCCTCGTCCATGCTTTTCGCTCGGGTGAGACCCTAACCCTACCCTAACCCTAATCCTAACCCTAACCAGGTGTTACTTGACTGGGAGCTGGGCAGCATGTCCGGGCTGGACGTGCTCAGACACATCCAGCAAAGAAAAAACGTGCGCTAAATCGAACCAGCTTTCTTTTGCGCGCGGCCATCACTCACGTGCCTTGCGTGCGCTGGTGCAGTTGTCCCCCGCGGCCCGAGTGATCATGCTCTCGGGGAACGACCCGAGTGACGATGACCGAAACACCTTCCTTCAGGCTGGTGCGGCGGACTTTTGGGTGAAGCCCGTCACCGCGCGACAAATAGAGTGGCTGATAACCAGCATGGCAGCGGGCGCTGGCGAGCTCTGAGACCCCGATTTTGAAGTATTTTTGAGTTTAATTCGGTGACAGGTTTCGCTGCGTCTGGTCAGTGCGTGTGACCTGTCAGTGGTGCCGTGAGTGTCACTGACTCACACGGTCTGACGTTTCGTTCTCTGAGTGTCTTATTATTTTCTATTTCGTATTTGAAAAAAAAGAAGCGCGCCGCCCCCCCCCGCCCCCGCGCTCGTGCCGGCCGCGGGCCGGGGCGCGGGGCATGGCGGCTGGCGGAAAGGGGAACACGCCGTCACGCCCCCATCGCATTTTACCTCGCGCTCTCGGACTCGCTAGACGCCAGGCCACGCGCGTCGCATGTGATAAATCGCGCTCGTACACGATACCACACTACTCTAGTACTCTCTGTATATATACAACTTAGTTGGCGCGGACTAAACTTTGAACATGACTTTGAAAGAAGCTACCCCCGAGACGCCACTACTTTACCCCACTACTGTACTCAGAAGCGCGGCGGAAGGTGGGGGGGGGGGAGGATCTAAGCTTCTAGAAGGGGTCTTAGGGGCGGATAGCTAGGTCGTCGCACGTCGCTACATTCCGAGGTTGAAGGCCGTCTGCCGTAGACTACAGTAGAGCGAGAGGAAGATACCGATGGCGGGCGCCCAATATAAGGCGCGGCTGCTGACGCCCACGAAGAAGCCAGAAGGGCCACTCTCCTGCAAAACCGACAGCGCCACCTCCAGCGGCCCCACCTCGCCCCCGCTGTCGGCCTCCACAGCCTCGCCCTGCTCCTCGGAGGCTGTGATGATGCGCGTGGTGACCACGTCAGCGGGCGTGGTGAGGACGGCGCCTATCAGTCCGCCCAGCGCGCCGAAGGCCGCCTCCGCCGGCAGCGTGTTGACGTTGGCGGCGAACTCGGGGCTGTTGATGCAGTAGGCCTTCGCGAGCTCAAAAACGGCAATCTGCACGGCCCCCATCGGCACGTCGCGCCAGAGCGAGCTAGACCACGCTGTGAGCAGCTGGCTCGGCTTATCGAGCACCTGCCCGAAGGCCTCAGCTGGGGAGCTTGCGAAGCCCGACTGCACGCGGCACTTCGTCGCCTCGGCCTCCGTAGGGTTAGGGTGGGGTTAGAGTTAGGGGTAGAGTAGGGTAGGATTAGAGTTACAGCTTCTCCTCGAGCTGCACCGCGCGCACCGGCGCGCGGATGACGGAGCCGACAAACTCGCCCGCGGCGCCGGCGACCAGGTACGCGAGCAGCGGCGCGGTCTCGAACGGCGCTCCGGGCGCCATGAGCCCAGAGCGCACCAGCTCGTAGATGCCCAGGTAGAGTGCGGAGGAGGGCGCCTCTTTGACCAGGTTGGGTAGCAGCCCCACGTACAGCTCATGCAGCGGAGGTAGCGCAAACGGCGGCTTACCCAGCGGCGCCGGCTCCGATGCTGATTTGCGCTTCGACGGCTTCGCCGCGGCGGCCTTCGCCTCCGCCTCGGCGGCGCTGGCGGCTGTGATCTGGAGCGTCTTGAACGTGTCCACAGGGTGCATGACGAGGGTGCTCCCCACGGAGGCGAGCGCGGCGGCACCGTACACGATCGGCAGCGGCTGCGCCTTGAGCCCGGCGAGAAGCTGCTCACGCTCGCGCAGCTGGCGCGCCAGTGCAATCGCTGACTTACGCCGGTTCGTCTGTAGCTCGAAGCGCAACTCGAGCGACTGGAGCTCGTCGAACGAAGCGCTCGAGTTGTAGTCGTTAGGCTCACTCGCTAGCCTTCGCTTCATCTCGCCGAGCGTCTCGAGCGATTGATCCGCCTGGGAAGTCGAAACGCAGTGAAGCTGGTGCTTTTTTGTATTGAGGCGGCTAGCTCGAGGCAGTGGCTAGAACCCCAGTGGCCAAGGCCGTCCGCACCCTGCGCTGGGAGGAGTGCAGAGCTGCCCAAAGCCGCCAAACGGCCCTAAACGGGCCCTAAGTCAAGTCAGGGCGTGGATACAGCGGAGCTGTGCAGTGCAGGGGCCTGGGGTACCTCGACCATGCTGGTCGGCGATGATCTCCTCCAGCTGCTCGGCGACCGAGCGGACGCGGCCCTGCGTGGCAAATGGCAGCGCGGGTGCGTGCGTGCGAATGGTGACGCGCGCGGGTAGCGGTAAAAAGCACTACGTATCAATGCTGGCAGACAGAGGCGGGGATGACCTCAGAGATCGACCCGATCCGCTGCAGCGCTTTCTCGGCGGGAAGCGCGAGCCACTCCTCGACGTTAATCTTGACCAGATCGGGCATCGAGAACACGGCGGCACCGGCAGGGCCGTATGCAGCTGACGCCGGTTTGGCCACCGCCGCCACAAGCAGTGCTGCGCTACCGGTGGGCAGCAGCACCGCCCGCCTAGTGAGCGTGCCGCGCCGCAACGAAGGCAGATGAGGGTGAAGAGCTAGCGTCGGGCCGCTCCTCGCAGAGCTAGCGGTGATGAGCGCTAGCGTGACGGTGAAGAGCATGGCGTGTGTCTCTGAACGTGTGCGGTGGCGTCTGTCGGACGCGAGGCGGAAATCGTTGGTGGGGAGGAATTTGTTGTTTTAAAATTTCCTCCCCCGAACACACCCCAACCAAATGCCTGACCATTTTCCCCTTGAGCGAGAGATAAGATAAGATTGTTGGGTTTCACGACGTTACACGACTCACGACGCTACGCAATTCCATCTGGATCCCTCACACCCAGACACAAAGGAAGGCACGCACGGTGTGCGGCGATGATGAATACGCCCCTATAAACCTAGGGACTCGGCCCGGTCGGCGCTGCTGGACTGCAGTACGTAACCGACGATCCGGGCCTCGCCGCGCACCCCCGAAGGGTATTACGCGGCCCTGCGGCCCCTGACTGGCGCGGCGAAATACGCGTGGGGCGCACGAGCACGTTGACGCAAAGATCGAGAGTGGCGTTCGGCTGCGAGTAGTCCATCGCAAAGCCCGTCTCATCGCGCCGACCGGTAGGGCAGAGGGAGTCACGAGGCACGAATGCCAAGGACCGGTAGACAGGTGCTTATCTTATCTCTCCCTTGAGCGGTTCCCTGAGGGGAGGTGGAAGAAGCGGAACCAAACTTCGACGCAACACGCATCGCGTTCGTACTGCCACGCTGCTGCGCGGTGGAGGCTCCAGAAGACCGACCACCGGCCACGCACTTGGAGCTTTCGCGAACGAGCACACACTAGAAGTATGGCGCAGCCGCGCTTGGCGAAGGAGCCACCGGAGGAGCAGCCTCGCCGATCTGACGAGTCCACGCCGCTCAGAGCAAACTCCGCGAGCTCGAGCTCCACCGCCCACGCCTGCACGACCCTTGGCGAGCTGATCAGTGGCCTCCCATTCTCGCCGTGCCACTACAATCTCTTCGGCGCGGTGGCGCTCGTGTGGGTCGCCGGTGGGGCACTCCACGCCGTGTATCCGTGGGTCCTCGACGACGCCAAGCAGAAATACGAGCTCGACCCGCCCGGCGAGGCGGCCCTGGTGAGTCTCTCTGATCACACCCCAATTGTGAGTGTATTGTGACTGATGGTGTATCGGCCCATGTGGGTGGTGTGGCAGGTGGGCTGCCTGTACGCCGGTCGACTGCTCTCCCTCGTCTCCTTTGGGCTGCTCGCCGACGCCCTCGGCCGCTGGCCGGTGGTCTTCTGGAGCCTCACCGCCACGCTCGGATGGTGCTTCGCGCTCAATGGTTCCAGTGGCAGCAGCATCGTCGCGCTAGGCGTGTGCATCTTCGCGGCCGGCTGGCTCGAATGCATACCCTACAACACAGCGAAGATGCTGCTGGCAGAGTCGCTGCCCGCACCGCGGCGCGGCCTGCTGCTCAACCTGTGCCACGCGTTCTGGCAACTGGGCGCTGCGCTCCTTGCGGCCGCCACCCTCGTCGCCACCACCGTCGCCTAGCCAGTCAGTTGCAAGTCCGGCCGTGGGGCCCTTCATTGGGCTGCGCCCCGTGCCACTCCCGCGGCAGCTCCACGCCGTACTTTCGGGGGCGGCCGGCTTCACACACACGCACGCGCGCACGCACGCACGCACGCACGCACACGTGTTCTTGTGTGCATGACGCGTGCCTTCGTGCGTGCATGCATCGCAGACCCCCTTCCTCGCGCTCGTGGTGCTCGGCCCCACCGTCGCCGCGCTCGTCGCTTTCGCCGCCATCGGTGTTACCGAGTCGCCGCTCTTCGGTGTGCGGGAGAGCCCGCTCTGGCTGCTGCGCGCTCGCGGGTCGGCGGCCGCCGACGTAGCGTTCACACGCCTCGCCACCAAGTGCGGCGTGCCGCGGCCCAAAGGGGCGACGCTCCCGCCGACGCCGCCGACGCCGCCACTGCGCTGCGTCGACTGGTGGCGGGCGTACCGCGTCCTCTTCAGCCGGCGCCTGCGCCGACTGACCTTGACGGTGACGCTGATGCGCGCGTGCCTGATGGTGGGGATGGCATGGGAGCTCTTCTTGGTGAACGTGCTCTCGAGGCGTGGCACCGACACCGCCGTCGCGAGCACACTGAGCCTGACCATGTACGCCTCCAAGCTGGGAGGCTGCCTGCTCGGTGCGATGCTTGTCGATACGGCGGGCCGCCGCCCACTGCTCTGCGCGTGCTTCTTCGGCGTCAGCGCCGCGGACCTCGCGCTGAGTTTCCTCCTCCCCCCGCACCACGGCCGCGATGGCAGCGGCAACGCGTGGCTCTACGTGACGTTGGCTGCGATGTACTCGAGCGCCGAGGTGTGTTGGTCGACCACCGCCTCGTATGTCAACGAGGCATTTCCCACTTCTGCGCGCGCGCCCGCCATCGCCTTCTCCAACGCTGCCGGCATGGTGCTCGCCGGAGTCTTCTCCGTCTGCGGCCCGCTCCTCCTCGCGACCATTGGTGCGCCGGCGCTGCTGCGCATCTGCGGCGGCTTCATGCTAGGCGGTGGCTTGCTTGCGCTGACGCTTCAAGCTGAGACGGCGGGCAGGCCATTGGAGTGACTCGAAAGTTGTTTTATTGGCTGTGTGTTCTTGTAAAAATTCCCACTCTCAGAAACGCTTGTCTTTGCCTCTCCCCCCCCGAAGAAAGTTGGTTACAACAACGGAAGGAAACCCTCTCCTCCGACAGAAACCACCCTCTCCTCTCCTCCGACTTCGATTGCCCCACGAAGGCCAGGCTGCTCCAAGGCCAGGCTTCTCCTACCATTCCTGATGCAGGCGTCTCCCACCAGCACCATCAGAGGTCCAACCTCTCCTTGGCAATCTCAAGGGCCAGGTGCCGACGCGCTGCTCCTCGCCTGCCGGCAAAAAACCCATGGCAGCCATGTCGACTGGACAGAGTGGGGTGGTTCACACCACCCGCCAAGCACGGCAGACCACAGCAAGCATTACATTCGGCACAGCCGCGTGTCCCTCGCCGATGCCCAGCCACGGTACCCATCGCCGAGCCGCTACCCATCACCGAGCCGCTACCCACTGCCCTCAGTTCGTTTCGCCGATCGACCCGCTCGACCCACTGCCGCGGCAAAGTCGCCGCCCAGCCGCGATAACATTGGCCAGCGCGCTCGACCCACTGCCGCGGCAAGGTCGCCGCCCGGCCGCGATAACATTGGACAGCGCGCTCGACCCACTGCCGCGGCAAGGTCGCCGCCCGGCCGCGATAACATTGGACAGCGCGCTCAACCCACTGCCGCGGCAAAGCCGCCGTCCAATATTGGACGGCTACAGACAATCATCGCAGACGACCACCGATGGCTAGCCGTTTGCTCGAGCGCGCTGCGACGGTGGGCCGACGCCACTGCCACCAAGCCTACGCGCGTTCGGTGGCTCGCGGAGGGGTGGCTGCCGCCCGGGGCGGGGCGCCGTGCGGCGCTATTCGCGCGCTGGCGGTGTCGCGCGTGCGCGCGCACGGCGCTCCGTGTCGTCGATGCGCGCGGCACAGCGCCACGTCACTATTTTCAGCGCGCGCGGTGTGCGCACGCATGGCGTGCTTGGCGCGAGGGGGCTGCAGCAGTGCAGGCGGCGGCGACGGCGGCCGTGCGCGGGAGCAGCGCCATCGGCGGCGGTGCCAGCGGTGTTGCAGTGCGCCATGGGCTGCGCGATGCCGCCGACTATGCGCTCAGCGCGCATGCTGTGCCGCCAAGCGCGCCGCCGCCGCCCTCTGGCCTCGTCGCCTGTCGCCGCGCTTCGGCCTCGTCGCTCCGCGCCGCTGCCACGCCCTCTGCCGCGCCACCCGCCATTCCCGCCGCCGCGCCCTCCGCCACGTCCTCCGCCACGCCCGCCACGCCATATGGTATGGCTGTGCTGCGCGGTGGAGACAGCGAGGGCATGCATACGGGCTTGGTAAAGAGCGGCCTGGTCCGCCGCGTGGCCGCAACCGAGTCGCTCCGATGGGCCAAGCAGGTGCACCTCGATCTCGATCTCGATCTCGGAGATGAGCCTCGCGCGCCCTCGTCGGTATCCGTTCCCTCTTCGGCCGACTCTCCGCTCCTGGGTGGCGGCGTTCTCAACGGCGTGGCCTACCCATGCTCGCCTGGTGCGCGCTCCTACTGCGACGGCGATGTCGAGCTCGAGCACGAGATGGGGTTAGAGTTTGGCGCCATCGGGGGCGCGGTGGGCGCGGTCGGGGGCGCGACTTGTCTACCGACCGCTTGTCGACCGCAGACTTGTCTACCGCTGAGATTCGCCGCCCAGGACGCGCGCTCAGCCCGCTCACCTCTGCCCAGAACGCACGCCGCCGCCCAAGCCGCCGCCCAAGCCGCCGCCCAAGCCGCCGCCCAAGCCGCCGCTCAAGCCGCCGCTCAACCCGCTCAAATCGCCGCCGCTGCCGCCCAAGCCGCCGCCGCCCAAGCCGCCGCCATCCAAGCTGCCGCCGCCAAAGCTGCCACTCACGCCGCCGTTCAAGCCACCGCCCAAGCCGCACAAGCTGCCGCCAACCCTTCGCCCGCCGCTGCGCAACGGGTAGCGGCACGTAAGCCGGCGGCGGCGGCGGCGGCTGCCGCGGCGGCGAGCGCGGGTCTGACCGCCGCTGCGGAACAAGCGGCGCGCACGGCTGCGATGACGGCGGCGGTGACGGCAGCAGTGGCGCGCGTCGCGCGGGCGTCTGGCGAGGCAGCGGCCATCTCGCAAGGCAGTGGTGGCAGCGGCGGCGGTGGCGGCAGCGGCGGCAGCGGCGGCAGCGGCGGCAGCGGCGGCAGCGGCGGCGGCGGCGGCAGCGGCGGCGGCGGCGGCGCGCGCGTTGCGACTCTGCAGAAGACATATCCTGCGGCGGGCCTGCGTAGCGCGACGTCACCCGTAGCGCCACGCCTACGGGTCACATCACCCGTGACGCTTCCGCACAGCGCGCCACCAGGCCGCTCGTTCGATGCCGTGGTGGAGTGCTGGGCGAAGCGCTGCCCGCACCTTTTCCCGCGGGACATCGACGGCGAGCTGTGGGCAGCGATGGCGGCTCCTACCACACCGGCTGTGACGGCTGGCGCGGCGCGCCTCCACGGCTCGGGTGGCTCGTTACGGACGACTGCGTTGGCGAAAAGGACGCGCGGCCATGACCGGCCCGCTGTGGGCGTGGGAGCTCGTCGCGTCTTGCAGGTTTGAGGCCCAGGGCCTCCCTTTCAACTCATTCTGCCTGCTCAGTGCCCTCCGCCAGAAGAGATACACAGAGCTGCGAAGGTGTTGCAGTTTTTGCACCCAACGTGTGTGCTAATATGTTATAACATGTGCATGTGCATGTGCGCATGCACATGTTAACATGCGCATGCACACATGCACATGCACATGTGCATGTGCATGTGCATGCACACATGTTGTTGACATGTGATGTGCAATGTGCGATGTGCACGTGTCACGTGTGTTTTCATGTGTTGATTGAGTACTGGTTTTGAATTCAAAGCAAATAAGCATTTTTGCCATATTTTAACCGGACGAAATTATAAAGCGCACGTCCCAGCGAGTGTAAAGTGCAATGAAAAAATACATAAGGGGAAGCGAGCGCGAACCGGAAGCGGAACGGAACGTGTTAGACCCCCGCCGTGCGCGTGACGCGTTCTGACCGTGAGCGTGACACGAGGAGAATGCGCTGTTTTTTTCAAGCACAAAAGCTTGATGAGCTAGAATTCAGAAGTGAAGGATACCACACGAACTACCCTCTACCCAGACGGAGGGGCATTTCCATAGAGCTCTACTTTACGAAAGAGCTCTGCCTGACGCGTGTTATACTAAGCGATAAAGCACACATACCATACCGTACACCGGCGTTCAGAACGCCGTCGCAGGGCGGAGGTTCCGCTCATGCACCCTGCACTGCAGCGGCGCGCCCTCCTGCTCCTCCCCGCGGGGGCGCACGGCCACCGCGTACCGCTGAGCGGCGCTGTCGTAGCTCAACACCTCGCCGAGCTGACCGTTGAGCTCCGGCCGTGCCTCGAGCGCGTGCAGCCGACAGAGTGTGCCCGGGGCGAGGCGGCTGCTCGACCACTGTTCGTCCCTCCCCTGCTGCAGCCGGTAGCGGATCATGGCCTCGACCAGCCTCTCCTCGCGCAAGGTGTGCACCTCCTGCTCCGCACCCTCGCCGGCCGTGCCCTCCACCACATCCATGTCCACATCCATGTGGTATGGCCGCCACTCTCGCAGGGGCACCCGGCAGCCGAGGCGGTGGTACGTCAGGCCGACGACATGCTCGATGGCGGCGTGCGCGGCCGAGGTGCTCGGCTCGCCGAGTAGCCCTACAATCAGCCGCGACGCATCTGGCGACGACAGCGGGCCGCAGCGCATGCGCTGCTCGTCCCTGCGCGCAGCAGCCTTCTCGCCCCTCCGCCGCCCCTCCACGCCGCAATCCTCCACCACCATGGCCCACACGTCGGCGGCCGCGGCGTGGAGCAGCGACTCCAGCTCGTGCGAGCTGCCACTGCCGCCGCTGCCGACGCTGCCGCCGCTGCTGCAAGGTAGCAGCGTGAGGTTGTCGACCGCAACTGCCGACGCCTCGAGAGCCGCCACGCCACCCACCAGCCGGTTGGCTTGCGCTGCGTCGACAAGCACGAGCTCCCACGCGGCGCTGTGGTCGAGCTGGATTGGAAACCCGGACTGCTCCAGCTCACGGCTCTGCGACGCCAGTACGATGCGGCACTGCGCTCGCTTCAGATAGAGCTCACCGAGAGGCGCAGGTGCCGCAGCGCCATCTGTCTCAGAGCGCTTCTCGCACTTATCAATGGCCGCCGTGAGCGCCACGTCCGCATCTTGTATCTTACCCGCTGCGAAGAGGCTGTGGGCGGTGCGGAGGTCGGCCGCAGTGTCGATTGCCGACATCGCTTTGGAAGAAGATGACTCTCGAGCAACTTTGGTTGTGGCTTTATCAGTGGCTTTTTGGTAAGGGTTTAATTGCAGAACAGCCCGGGAACGTTACCGTTTATTCGGCTGTGGCCCGGGAATTTAACACGAAGGCAGAACAACCCGGGATCTTAACACACAATTGGGCAGAACAGCCCGAGATTTAACAAAAAGTTGCAGAACAGCCCGGGATTTACCAAAAGTTGCAGAACAGCCCGGGATTTAGCAAAAGTTGCAGAACAGCCCGGGCTTTAACAAAAAGTGCAGAACAGCCCGGGATCTTAACAAAAGTTGAAGAACAGCCCG
>Ga0209302_10000497_pt1 | contig 23187 bp, 23 predicted proteins | sample ArcOceMetagenome_2_FD_187445 | JGI IMG/M metagenome (GOLD analysis project Ga0209302, IMG submission 187445) | Marine eukaryotic phytoplankton communities from Arctic Ocean - Arctic Ocean ARC135M Metagenome (SPAdes) (version 2) | ecosystem: Environmental > Aquatic > Marine > Oceanic | place... | reverse complement strand
AAAAGACCATTCTTAAAACGGTTGCAGTCTTTGGTGTTATCGGTGTTTTCGTTGCTTTGTTGACGCCCAATAAGTACACCGCTTCATCTATGTTTACGCCCAATTATAGTGGTGCATCTTCAGGTAATAGTGGGTTAAAAGGTTTGGCTTCTTTGGCAGGAATCAATATCGGTTCGAGTTCTGAGTCGAGTAAAGAGATTTCTCCAATGCTGTATGGTAAAATATTAGAGAGTGCTGTCTTTAAAAAAGAATTACTCGAAGCGCCTTTAAAAAACCTTGGAACGGTAAAAACATTGAGAGCCTATTTTATTGAAAATACAAGTACTTCTGTTCTAGGTACTGTTAAAGAATATACAATCGGACTGCCCTCTAAAATTATTGGTTTATTTAAAAAGGAATCTACAGAAGCAATTTTTGCCCCTGTGGATGGAATCCAAACCATTTCTGAGCAAGATTTCGGATATTTTAAAGCAATAGATAACATCTTATCCATTTCAATCAATGACAAGGATGGGTATATTGAGATGGTAGGTGAAAGTGAAAATCCACAAATTGCGGCACAAGTTGCAAAAAATGCAGAGCTTATCTTACAAAATCAAATTATAGCGATTAAAACCAAGTCTAGTTTAGAACTATTAAAATATTTAGAAGAGCAGTATGCAGCTAAAAAAGTGCTTTTACGAAAAGCACAAAATGAATTGTCGCGCTTTAAAGATAGGAACCTTAATATCGCTACGAGTAGTTTTTCTAATAATCAAACCCGTTTAGCAACGGAACTCCAGACAGCAAATGCGGTTTTTGATAATGTAGTTACACAGTTAGAAGCAGTTAAATTTCAAGTCACTAAAGATACTCCTGTGTTTTCTATTATAAAACCGGTGGTGGTTCCAAATGAGAAATCAGAGCCAAAACGGAGTTTAATTCTTGTGGTTTGGTTGTTTTTAGGCGCTGTTTGTAGTATTGGTTTCGTGCTTGCAAAAGAGCCTGTTCAAAATTTATTAAAAGAAATTAAAAAAGAATCTATTTCTTAGAAAATTAATAATTTGTAGCTGTCTATTCATGTCAAATATTTCTAAAAATTGGTTTGTTTTATTTACAAAACCTAGAAATGAGTTAAAAGTCACAGAGCGCTTGAGATCCATTGGAATCGAGGGCTATGCGCCTTGTAAGATGGAAGTTCGGCAATGGTCCGATCGTAAGAAAAAGGTATTGGTACCTTTGTTGCCATCTATGGTGTTGGTGAGTTTGCAAGACAAGCAAGTAGATCAGGTATTTGAAGTACCAGGAGTTGTTCGGTATTTGTTTGAACACGGAAAGCGTGCCAAGGTATCAAATGAAGAGGTGCTGGCAATGAAAAGTTATTTAGAGAACACCTACACAACCCAAAAAGAATTGGAGGTAGAGATACCGTAAAAGTACCCTTGTTAGAACAAGAGGCAACGCTGTTGTCTATCAAAGGAAAAAAGTGTTTGGCCCAGTTGCAAAAATTAGGCGCCATTGTATCATTTCAATTACAGTAAGTAATTGAAATTTTTTATATCATAAAAAGCATTACTGTGGGTAGTGCTGGCGAAGCCGTGGAAAAAACGAAAGGTTTAAGGATTTAAAGACTACTTAAAAGTAATAAAAAAGAAAAACACAAACAAAACAGACTACCGGTGGTAGTCGAGAAAAAAATAAAAGAGTTAATGAAAAAGATATTATTAATTTTTGGAACTAGGCCAGAAGCAATTAAAATGGCTCCACTAGTCAAAGAATTTCAAAAATATCCAGAAGTTTTTGAAACGAGAGTTTGTGTAACGGCGCAACACCGAGAAATGCTAGATCAGGTATTAGATTTTTTTGAAATCAAACCTGATTACGATTTAGATTTAATGAAGCCAGGGCAAAATTTATATGGCTTAACAGCCACTATTATTGAGTCTTTAAAGCCAATTCTTGAAGAATTCACCCCAGACTATGTATTTGTTCACGGAGACACTACGACGACTATGGCAGGATCTATATCAAGTTTTTACTCTGGAGCAAAAGTATGTCACGTTGAGGCAGGTCTTAGAACTAATAATAAATTATCCCCTTTTCCAGAAGAAATAAATCGTCAAATAACAGGTAGAATTTGTGATTATCATTTTGCTCCTACTGAAACTTCTAAAAGTAATTTACTAAAAGAAAATATTTCTGAGGATTCAATCTTAGTTACTGGAAATACGGTGATTGATGCTCTGATTAAATCAGTTGACAAAGTTAATGAAAATCCCAGTCAATTAATTATAGATCTTTCTCAGCAAATAGGAAATCAAGAAGTAGTTCTAGTCACGGGACATAGAAGAGAGAACCATGGAGGTGGTTTTGAAAGAATTTGTAAAGCTTTAAAACGGATTGCTGAAGATGATACAAATCGTTTAATTATTTATCCTGTTCATTTGAACCCAAAAGTACAGGAACCTGTAAACAGAATCTTGTCGGGGGTTAGTAATATAATTTTAATAGATCCTTTAGCCTATCAAGATTTTATTTGGCTAATGAATCGATCTAAAATTATTATTACTGATAGTGGCGGCGTTCAGGAAGAAGCTCCAAGTCTGGGAAAACCAGTTTTAGTTATGAGAGATACTACTGAAAGACCTGAGGCAGTAGAAGCAGGAACAGTATTGTTAGTAGGTACTAATGAAGAGTTGATTATTTCTAAAGCATTGGACTTATTAAACAATAACGAAAATTTTGAAAAAATGTCAAAGCTTCACAATCCATATGGAGACGGGTTAGCATCAAAAAGAATCGTAGACTTTATAAAAAATATAAAACAATGAATTTAGATAAAGTAAAAATTGCAGTGATTGGTCAAGGCTATGTTGGTCTTCCTTTGGCTATTGAGTTTGGGAAAAAATACCCAACCTTAGGTTTTGATATCAATGCTAATAGAATTGATGATTTAAAAAAAGGAATTGATCATACCAATGAAGCTACACCTGAGCAACTAGGTAGTGCTAAGCAGCTTACTTTTAGTAAAAATATTAATGACATTAAAGAGTGTAATATATATATTGTGACAGTCCCTACGCCTATAGATGAATTTAAAACTCCAGACTTAAATCCATTAATAGGTGCCTCTAAAATGCTTGGAGAGATCCTTAAAAAAGGAGATACTGTCATATACGAGAGTACTGTATATCCAGGCTGCACTGAAGAGGTATGTGTACCTTTATTAGAACAAACAAGTGATTTAGTTTTTAATACAGATTTCTACTGTGGGTATTCCCCAGAGAGAATTGTCCCAGGGGATAAGGTAAACACCTTAACGACCATCAAAAAAGTAACATCAGGGTCTACTCCAGAAGTTGCTAGCTTTGTAGACGAATTATACAGTTCAATTATTACTGCAGGCACTTTTAAGGCTGCAAGTATGAAAGTAGCGGAGGCTAGTAAGGCCATTGAAAATGCCCAACGTGACGTTAATATTTCATTTGTAAATGAATTGGCTTTAATTTTTGATAGAGTGGGTATAGACACTCAAGATGTGCTCGACGCTGCGGGAACCAAATGGAATTTTCTAAAATACAAACCAGGTCTTGTTGGAGGACACTGTATCAGTGTAGATCCATATTACTTAGCATATAAAGCAGAAAACCTTGGCTATCACCCTGAAGTGATTTTAAGCGGAAGACGTGTAAACGACAACATGAGTACTTTTGTAGCAAACAAGATGATCAAAATGCTGATTAAAGCAGGCAAACAAATAATGGGCTCTAAAATTTTGATTTTAGGAGTCACCTTTAAAGAAAATTGTCCAGACATTCGAAATTCGAAAGTAGCGGATGTGTATCATGAGTTAAAAGAGTTTGGTTTGCAGGTTGATGCCTACGATTACGAAGCTGATCCAGCAGAAGTAAAACAGGAGTATGGAATTCACCTTCTAGATGAGATTAAAGATGCCTATGATGGAATTTTATTGGCAGTTTCTCACACCAAATTCTCAATGATAAATATTGAATCTATAAAAAAAGATGCTAAAAGTATTGTTTATGATTTAAAAGGATTTCTACCAAGAAATCAAGTGGATTCAAGATTATAGAATATATGAAAAATATACAGATGGTTGACCTCAAAGGTCAATACAACAAGATTAAAGAACAGATTGACACTGCAGTGATTCAAACGATAGAATCAACCAACTTTATAAATGGTCCAATTGTTAAAGAATTTGCTAGTTCATTAGCAGAATATTTAGATGTGAAGCATGTAATCCCTTGCGCAAATGGCACTGATGCTATTCAAATAGCACTCATGGCATTATCTTTAAAGCCTGGTGATGAAGTTATTTGTCCCTCCTTTACATATGTTGCAACTGCGGAAGTTATTTCTCTTTTGGGGTTAACTCCTGTGATGACGGATGTAGATCCAGATACTTTTAATATAACTGCTGATATAATTAGACCTCACATAACTAGTAAAACAAAAGCAATTATACCTGTACACCTCTATGGGCAATCTTCAGATATGGAAAGTATTATGGATTTAGCTAAGGAGTTTGGTTTGTATGTGATTGAAGACAACGCTCAAGCAATAGGTGCTAAATATACTTTTAGTGATGGGACTGTAGAAAGTACAGGTACTGTTGGTCATATAGGCACAACTTCTTTTTTTCCATCGAAAAATCTAGGATGTTATGGTGATGGGGGGGCAATGTTTACAAATGATGATGAAATTGCTAAAAATCTTAAAATGATAGCAAATCATGGTCAAGAGGTTAAGTATTATCATAAAATTACAGGTTGTAACTCTAGATTAGATTCAATTCAAGCTGCAATTTTAAATATTAAATTAAACCATTTGGATAGTTATTCTTTTTCAAGAAATAAAATGGCTAAAAATTATGATGAAAATTTCGCCGAAATTCCAGAATTATCGATACCAAAAAGACAATACAATTCAACACATGTATTTCACCAATACACATTAAAGATTGTACCCGAATTACGAAATTCTCTGATTGATTTTTTAAAGGAAAATAATATTCCTGTGATGATTTATTATCCAGTTCCACTTTATAAACAAGAAGCATTTAGCAGCTATGTAAATGGTGATTTTAGGGTAGAAAATGTGGAACAATTGTGTAGTACAGTTTTTTCACTTCCTATTCATACAGAAATTGAAAATTCATCCCAAGAATTCATTATTCAAAAAGTAAAAGAGTTTTTTAATAAAATATAAAATGAATCCAAAAAATTATTTCGTTCATGAAAGCTCATATGTTGATGAACCTTGTCAAATAGGAAAAGAAACCAAGATATGGCACTTTTCTCATATTATGAAAAATTCAGTAATTGGAGAAAATTGTAATATTGGTCAGAATGTAGTCGTTTCACCTGATGTTCAATTAGGAAATAATGTTAAAATTCAGAACAACGTATCGGTGTACACTGGAGTAGTTTGTGAAGATGATGTATTTTTGGGTCCCTCTATGGTATTTACCAACGTAATCAACCCACGAAGTGGCGTTATTCGAAAAGAGGAATACATGAAAACAGTCGTTAAAAAGGGTGCATCTATTGGAGCTAACGCAACGATTGTATGTGGTAATAATATTGGAAAATATGCATTTATTGGTGCTGGAGCAGTAGTCACAAAGGAAGTTCCAGATTACGCATTAATGGTAGGGAACCCATCTAAGAATATTGGCTGGATGAGTGAATTTGGAGAACGATTAAATTTTGATAGCACAGGAATAGCAATTTGTGATAAAACAGGCGTAAAATATAAGTTAAGTAATAATTTAGTACATAAAAAATGAATAAAAACTTCGCATTAATAGGGGCTTCAGGCTATATAGCACCAAGGCATTTACAGGCAATTAGAGATACAAATAATAATTTAGTGGCAGCACTCGATCGTTTTGATAGTGTTGGAATAATGGATAGTTATTTTCCAGAAGCTGATTTTTTTGTTGAACCAGAAATATTTGATAGACATATTGAAAAGTTGAAATTTGACAAGAATATACATTTGGACTATGTAAGTATTTGTACACCAAATTACTTACATGATTCGCATATTAGAATGGCGTTACGTAGAGGAGCAGATGCTATTTGTGAAAAGCCATTGGTTTTAAATCCATGGAATTTGGATGCACTTCAAAATATGGAAAATGAGTCAGGGCAGAGGGTTTGGAATATTCTTCAACTAAGATTGCATAAAAGTATTATTGAATTAAAAGCAAAGGTTGATGCAGCTCCAAAGGATAAAGTTTTTGACATTGATCTTACGTATTTAACCTCTAGAGGTAATTGGTATTATACATCTTGGAAAGGAGATGCTTATAAATCAGGGGGTATCGCTACAAATATTGGTGTTCATTTTTATGATATGCTTTCATGGATTTTTGGAAGTGTAAAAAAAAATGATGTACATGTTCAATCTCACGATAGAGCATCAGGGTACCTAGAATTTGAAAGAGCAAGAGTTCGTTGGTTCTTATCGATTAATTATGATGCTCTTCCTGAAGAAATAAAACTTAAAGGGCAAAGAACATACAGGTCAATCACAATTGAAGGAGAAGAGTTAGAGTTTAGCAGTGGATTCACTGATTTACATACAAAAGTATACAAAGGGGTATTAGAAGGAAATGGATTTGGTTTAGAAGATGCTAGAAAAGCAATTGAAATTGTCCATGATATTAGAAATGCAGATGTAATTGGCTTGAAAGGAGATTATCATCCTTTTGCAAAAAAAACACCAAGTTTGCATCCATTTTTTAAAAAAATGTAAATATAACAGAATATTTTATGCAATTGTTAGCCAGAGAAAATATATCTTCTCACCCAATTTTAAAATCAATTACACAGGCCTATAACATAAAGCCAGAAAATTGTTTTAACATAAAAAGTTTTATTGGTTTTTTAAAGTTATTGATTTCTAAAAAATCTAGATACCTTATCATTTCAGATCCTTTAATATATATATTATCAAAAATTTTTAAGTCATCTTCTAAAGTTATATTTTTCTCCCTTGAACTTTTTGAGCATCAGTTACCCTCAAAATCATTTAAAGAAAAGATTAGACATAAAGTCTTTTTCATAGCTCATAGAATGGCATTAAATGGATCTAATTTTGTAATTTTTCCTAATAAAGTTAGATTGCGATACTACTTATTTAATAAAATATTAAAAAATAAAAATTATTTAGTTGTTGAAAATTTACCTTCAAAAGAGGTTCTGAATGAAATTAATAAATTGAATGATTTTTCAAAAAAAGAATTAAAAGATGTTTTCTTTCAAAAATTTAGTATTCCAAATAAATTCACAAATAAAAAAATAATGGTTTATGCTGGATCTCTTAGTGTTCACAGAGGTATTCCAAATATTGTTAAAATGATTGAGAAATCAAACGAATGGTTATTAATAATAGCTGGAAATGATAAAGATTGTTTTTTTAAAAATCATGATTATAAGAATTTAATTTTTTTAGGTTTCATTAATAAAAAAGATAGTTTGAAATTGGTAAAAATTGCTGATGTTCAATTTTCAAATTATTCAAACGATCTAGTCAACACAAGATACTGTGCTCCTGTCAAAGTTTATGAGTCAATAGCTCTTAAAACTCCTTTTTATGTTAATAAAAACTATGGAGTTGAATCTTTGTCGATAAAAACATCTATAATCTATTATGAAAACTTCAACGAGCTAAATGATATAGATAAAGAGATTGGAGAATTATTTAAACCGGTTATTCCTGAAATTTTTGATAATTACGAGGAAAATTTATTTAGACTGTTAAAATTTGAAAAATGCTGAGATATTTATTTTTTAAATTTATTTCAGGACTTGGTTATGCTTTAACAATAGTCTTGTTTTATCCCAATAAGGATATTTTAAATCTCATATACCTAATACTCGTTCAAGAGTTTATTTTTTCTTTTTTTTTAACTTATTATAAGGTAAATGTAATTGCCAAAAAGAAAAGAATTCCAGACTTACAAATCAAAATATTAAGTTATTTTGGGTTGATAATAATTGCCTTTTGTATTCCGCAAGAAAATTACTCATATGGCGTTTTTATATCTATAAACATGCTACTATTTCCATATTATTTAATTGAAGCAACGGACTATGAAAGTTATAGTTTTCAAAAGGCAATTAAACTGGAAAATACGATAGCTCCAATTTCTGTTGGTTCATTTTTTATTATTTCTTTAATTTTATTTTTTTCTGATTTGGATTGGTCAGGATTAATATTTATTAGATTCTTTATTTTTTACAGCCTCTACATATTAATTATTAAGAAAAAAAAGAAAAAATTAGAATTTGTGATTAGCAAATATTTAGAAACGAAAGAGTCAATAATTAATATAAATATTTTATTGATTATTACTTTTTTTATTTTTAAATTAATATTAATGAATAAAGGTATAACTCAGACTGATAAATTAGGATTAGAGGGCAAATTATATCTTTTTGTATATGATTTGATTGCTGCGATATATGGATTTTCACTAAGGTATTTTGTTTTTAAAAAAATACTTGGTAGAGAAAAATTTAAAATGATTTTAATTTATTATTTCATAGCATCTCTATTAATTTCTTTAATTTTTATTATATTACCAATTGACTCCATAACAAAGTTGACAATATTTATGTCTTTTACTATTGCTGCAGGATATGGATTGTTTTGTCTAATACCGAATTATAAGTATATTTTGATTGGTGTATTGATAACAATTTTCAGTTGTTACTTAGTCATTTTTTCAAGCCTAATATTATCTGCTTTAGTATTGTCTTTGGGGTATTTAATTTTATTTTTTATATTCTTTAGAATTAATAAATTTAATAATAATGTCGTTTAATATTTACTTGCTTCTTATTATCAATTTATTGTTGATTATTACATGTATATATATATTAAAAGGTTCTTTTACTAGAATTTATCTTTCTGGTATTCTCTTTGTTACATTTTTAATTATTTATAACTCAATTTTAAGTGATTTTAGTTCTTTGAATATCAATTCATTATTATTTGTAACTATTTCCAATACTTTGATATTCTTAACATCAATTTTTCTGAGTTCAAACAAAACCTTGTTTATTCAAAAAAACTATGAATTAGATAAAGCTAATATTTATAGATTTTATTTGCTTAGTATATGTAGTTTGTTTGTCCTTTATCTTGGTATAGGTAGTTTAGATAAAATAATGGAGTCTTGGATAGAAGTTAAAGATGAATTACAAGCTCAAAACTTTTATCGATCTTTATCATCAATTTTTTTTTTCTTATCATTATCTGAATTAAGAAAACTAGTAATTGACCATAAACCGATCAAGTATTTATTACCAGGTATATTAATTTTAATTTTATTTATCTTAATAATTAGAGTTAAGATGTTTATAATTCCATTTCTACTAATTTATATAATTCCAAGTAAAAAAAATATTGATTTTAAACAAATTCTTAAAGCATCTATCATTTTTCCTATAATTTATCTATCTGTTATGTTTTTTAGGTGGTCTGGTGATTATAATACTTTTTCAATTGATAAAGTTGGAATTATTTTTAATAGTGTAATTGAAGCAGGTATTGAGCGAGAAATGTTTTATCAATATAACGCAGTATTTGACCATTACTTTAATCTTTTATCTAATCCTGATATTGGTGGAAGTTATTTAAAATTCATAACGGAACCATTTGTACGTATATTTAATTTGGAATCATTTCCAAATCCTATGTATAAATACCATATGATATCTAATAATTATGTTATGATTCAAGGCGGTAGTGCTCACCCAAGTATATATGGGGATTCTTATGCATCTTTTGGTTTATTTGGCTGTTTAATACCATCGTTATTTTTGATATTTACTTCGTTTTTTGCAGAAAAAACAAAAAATCAAAAAAACTCACTTCTGTTTGTTGGCTATGCATTAGGTATTGCTCTCATTATTAGAGGATCTAGCTATTACGGAATGTTATATTTTACAATAATATTATTACTTGATTGCATATTAAATATATTTACAAAAATAAGAATACATGAAAAATAGTTTTTTTACTGGTTCAAATATTAAAAAAGTCTTAGTTCTAGCACCTCATACCGATGATGGTGAATTTGGTTGTGGTGGTACTATTTCAAAGTTAGTAAGTGAGGGTATTGAAGTTCATTACGTAGCTTTTAGTGCCTGTGAACAATCTGTCTTACCGCAATTCCCTTCTGATATATTAATTACAGAAGTTACTGAGGCTACAAAAGTATTAGGTATTAAAAAAGAAAACTTACATCTTTTAAAATATGATGTCAGAACTTTTAATTTTAATCGACAATCAATTTTGGACGATATTTTAAAGTTTAAAAAAGAGATTAATCCTGATTTAGTTTTTATACCGTCTTTAAATGATGTTCACCAAGATCACGCTACTATTGCAGACGAAGCGGTTAGGGCATTTAAATTTATTAATATATTATCTTACGAAATGCCTTGGAATAATTTCAACTTTTCTACTACATGTTTTTTTATTTTAGATGAATTAAATTTACAAACGAAAATTGAAGCTCTTAAAAAATATAAATCTCAGAAACATCGATCTTATGCAAATGAGGATTTTATTCGCTCTTTAGCAAATGTTAGAGGAGTTCAAATTGGAGAATTATATGCTGAGGTTTTTGAGGTTATAAGATTAGTTAATTAGATATACCCGTTGTGCATTATAAATAGTTAAAAAAAGTTATTCATTTGACTATTAAAAGGCGTATATTTAATTGACAATCAATCGATTAAATACGATTAATAACTTTAGAGAAAATTACGATAAAATTTAAGAAGTCTTAGCCACAATTACAGAAAAGGAACAATTTTTACGTCAAAACAGGAGACCAAAACTAAAAGACATTGAATTAATCGCTATGAATTTAACAGCAGAATATATGGGTATAGATAGTGAGTGTCAGTTGTTTCGGGATATTCCAGAATATTTGTTTGCTAAAATAGAGCGATCAGTTTACAATAACCGGAAGCGAAAATTATTTTTTGCTATTGAATTTATAAGAACTCAACTCTCCAATAAGTTCACGGAGTTTGAAAACTATTATGTAGTAGATAGTATGCCTTTGGAGATTGTAAAACTCTCAAGAAGCGGGAGAAGTAAAGTTTGTAAGGAGTACTTTTATTCAGCCCCAAATAGAGGTTATTGTGCTAGTCAAAACATGCATTATTATGGCTATAAAATACATGCTGTTTGTTCTATTGATGGCGTGTTTAAAAGTTTTGATATTAGCAAAGCGTCAGTACATGATATTCATTATTTAAAAGACATTAAAAATCAGTTTAATAACTGTGTGGTTTTAGGGGACAAAGGATACCTAAGTGCTGACTATCAGTTAGATTTATTTGAGAGTAAACAAAATAAATTAGAAGTTCCAATGCGTAAAAATCAACAGAATTACAAAAAACAAACGTATATTTTTAGGAAGAAAAGAAAACGAATTGAGACCTTGTTTTCTCAACTTTGTGACCAGTTTAAAATACGGAATAATTATGCGAAAACTTTTGAAGGTTTTAAGACAAGAATTCTCTCAAAATTAACAGCATTAACTATCATTCAATACATTAACAAATTTGTCTTTAACAGGAATATAAACAATCTAAAAGTCAATATTGTTTAAATGCACAACGGGTTAGATATATGAAATAGATAGTTAGAAATTTAAAAAATATCAGGAACAGGGTCTAACACACAGAAAAAAAAAATAAATAAATTATGAAACAAATAGTTAGAAATGTAAAAATTTCAGGAACAGGATCTTACGCACCTGAAAAAATATACACTAATAAAGATATTGAGGGTTTTGTGGATACAAATGATTCTTGGATTTATGATAATTTGGGAATAAAACAAAGACATATTGCTGCCCCAAATGAAAGTACTAGTGATCTGGCTTCAGAGGCTGCATTAAAAGCTATAGAAAACTCTGGCTTATCAGTAGAAGATATCGATTTAATTATTGTAGCAACTGCAACACCTGATAGATTAGCGCCTTCAACTGGAGCAATAGTTCAAGATAAAATTAAGGCTTATAATGCTGTAGCATTTGATCTTTCAGCTGTGTGTAGTGGTTTTTTATATTCTATGTCAGTAGCAACTCAATTTATTGCTTCTGGAGTATATGATAATGTTTTAGTTATAGGTGCAGATACTTTTTCTAAAATAACAGATTGGAAAAGGAGAGATTGTGTGTTTTTTGGAGATGGAGCGGGAGCTGCAATCTTTAGTGCAGGAAATGTAAACGAAGGATTTCAAGCTTTTCGTCTTTATACAGACGGAAGGGGGAAATGGAATTTCACTATACCCGCAGGAGGTTCCGAAAAGCCAGCAAGTAAAGAAACTATTGAAAAAGGAGAACATTTCTTTGAAATGAATGGCAGAGCTGTATATGAAACAGCTACAAAGGCATTACCCAAAGCTATAAATCAAGTATTAGAAGATACGGGATTAACTATTTCTGACATTGATTATATGATTCCTCACCAACCGAGCATTCGTATTTTACAAAAAACAGCAGAGATAATTGGGCTTCCTTGGGAGAAAGTAATGACTAATATGGAAAATTATGCAAATACTTCTGGTGCTACTATTCCATTATTATTAGATGAAGTAAATAGAAAAGGTTTACTAAAAAAAGGAGATACAATATTATTTGCAGCTGTCGGTTCAGGTTGGACTTATGGAGCATCAATTTTAAAATGGGGATAAAAATAAATAATTATGATATTAATAACAGGAGCTTCTAAAGGAATTGGAAAGTATTTATTGGAAAATTATATAAAAGAACAAGAAAAAGTATATGGTACATATAATAGTACTTTACCTAAAGAATTTGCAAATTGTAAAAACTATACTAGGGTAGATGTAACTAGCAATATAGAAATTGATGAATGGTTAAAATCTATCGATTTTGATGAAGAAATTACACTCATAAATTGTGCAGGAATTTCATATAATTCTTTTGCTCATAAATCTGATCCAGAAAAATGGAAAAAAGTAATTGAAATTAATGTATTGGGGGCATACAATGTAATAAGGCAGTTATTGCCTCATATGAGAGATGCTAATTTTGGACGAATCATCAATTTTTCGTCAGTTGTAGCTCAAAAAGGGACGCCAGGCGTGAGTGCGTATTCAGCATCAAAATCTGCTTTATGGGGTATGGCAAAAGCTATTGCCGTTGAGAATGCTTCTAAAGGAATTACAATAAATAATATAAACCTTGGTTACTCTGAACTTGGAATGATTGAAGAAGTACCGGAAATATATAAAGAAGCTATTATAAATCAAATTCCTAATGGAGAACTTTGTAAAAAGGAAGATATATTTAAATGTGTAGAGTTTTTAAGAGACAACTCCTATACGAATGGTAGTTCAGTAGATTTAAACGGAGGTTTATTTTAAAAAAAACTATGGAAGAATTTAAGGATTTAAGTAAAAACATCAAAATTGTAGCTAATAAAATAACTCTAGGAATTGGAGTGAGTTTCGGAAATAATGTCGATATTTCAATTAAAGGAGATTTTGAATTAGGAGACTATAGTCATTTAGGAAATGATATTCATATTAGAGGAAATAATGTAAAGTTTGGAAAGCATTTATTTAATAGCTCAGGACTTAGAATTGGTGGTGGTGGAAGACAGCATCCAAATGCTAATTTCGAAATAGGTGATAGATGCACGATTCATAATAATTTTATTAATATTTGTGAGCCTGTTAAAATAGGTGATGATGTTGGGTTATCACCTGATGTATCTATTTTAACGCATGGTTACTGGCAATCTGTATTGGAAGGTTTTCCTGCTACATTCGAGGGTGTCACTATTGGTAATGGGGTGATAGTCGGATTTAAAAGTATAATAATGATGGGGGCTTCAATCGCAGATTATTGCGTAATTGGAGCAAATTCGGTTATAACTAAACCTCTGCTCGAAAAAGGTATATATGCTGGTACACCAGCTAAATTTATAAAAGGAATAACCCCTTTATCAGATGATGATCGCAAAATAAAAATAGATGAAATTATTAATGTTCATTATTTATCTATTGCCAAATACCATGGAATTAAACCAGACATTAAAATTAAGTATCCGTTTATTGAATTTAATAAATTCCGTTTTAATGTATTAACTTTTGAATATTGGGGAGAAGAAGATGAGGAAACAGATGATTTAAGGGACTATATTAGAAAATGGGGTATAAGAATATACACAGAAAGACCCTTTAGAAGTAAATTTTAGAATGAAACTTTAAATAAGAGTTTGATGCAGTTCCAATATCTCTTATGGAAACGTTGATCAAAAAAAAATAAAGTATCAAATATTCAAAGTGAAGGATTTGAGATAGATTCATATATGCAAATGAGATAAATCTATAACCAAACCCAATTAGTATTTCTAATTACTTATTAATAAATAAGTAATACTATTCAAAGAAATAGAAACATTTATAATTCGTGACAGTAATCTAGCTAAATTATTTGCTAAAGATTTAGGATGTTGCTTTAAGCATGTTTCATATTTTATGTTAAAAGTTATTTTATAAATTAAAAATCATATTTAAATTGCAAAACATTAATAATAAGGATTTTAAATCCTTCTTAATTATAAGTCACTATTCAGGAATACCAAAATATGGACCTATATACAGGCATTTTGATATTGCGAAGGAATTAGTTAATAATGGACATAAAGTATCCATTGTAGCTGCATCAAACTCTCATTTGAGAGATACTCCTGTTTGTAAAGTAGAATGTGTTGATGGTGTGAGTTTAATTTGGGTAACTACTCCTAAATATAATAATTATGGTTTTAAAAGATTTATGAACATGTTCATTTTTTCATTAAATCTTTTTTTTTACAATAAATATTTACCACTTAAACCTGATTTTATTATAGTTTCTTCACCATCTCCATTTCCTGTTTTAAATGCTATCTATTTAAAATTTAAGCACAAGAGTAAGTTAATATACGAAATCAGAGATGTTTGGCCAAAATCGATTATTGAATTAAAAGGAATTTCACAACGAAACATTATTATTAAGTTTATTGATAAGTTAGATGATCTAGGTCTTAAATATTCAGATTTTATATTATCCCCTTTAAGTAACATAAAATTATATATCAAAGAAAAAAATATAAATAAAAAAATTATAATACTTAGAAATGGGATTCCTAGTACAAATATTGTTACCAGTAAATTAGATAATAAGATAGTTAATAACTTTATAATAGGATATGGAGGAAAGCTAACAGACGGAAATTCTGTTATGAATTTAATTGATGCTGCAATTATTTTAAAACAACATAATAATATTAAATTTAAAATAGTTGGATTCGGTGAATTAGAATTACCAATAAAGCAAATCATTAAAACTGAAGAATTAAATAATATAGAACTTCATGGAAGAAAATCAAAAGAAGAGTTGTTCGATATTCTAAGTTCCTGTGATATCTTGTATAAGGGGAATCCAACTAAAAGTATATATAAATATGGTATATCATCATTAAAACTTGTTGAATATTTGCTTTTAAAGAAGCCGGTTATAGATGCTTCTGATGGTGATGATTTAGTTTCTGTATCAAATTCTGGATTTTCGATAGAAAATGAAAATCCAGAAAAATTAGCAAATTTAATACTTAACATTAAAGATATTGATAGTGAAGTATTAGAAAAAAAAGGAAATAATGGTTATGAATATGTGTGTAACAATTATCTTTATAGTAATACTGTTCCCAAAATGCTTAGCGAGCTTTTATTGCCAGATGATAATTAATTAAACTACTTTCGTATACATGCCCATTCGATCCAAATTCCGCAAAGAAAGTAGGGAAAAAATCTAAAAAAGGACCTGCAAAAAAAGAAGGACCATCCATTAAAAAAAAGATGGAATTGCTCTATGAAAAAGTGTTGGATGATCTGCTGGTAAACCAAGAAAAACTCACCAAAACAGAACGGGTAAAAGTCTTTGGTTCCCTTTCTAATTACATCTTCCCAAAAACAAAGTCTGTACGAGACAAATTCACCATGGAACAATTAAAAGAGAAAAAAGAAGATCTCTTTAATCAAGACCCAGATCCTACTAGGTAAGATATTATGAGTAAAAAAATAATCAATTGAATTATAAAGAAACGCTTTACTTTGTGGCAAAATGCTTGACCATTTCTTTGGAAGATAAGAATAGACAAGAAATAGAAAAGCAATTAAAATCAAAGTCTATAGAATGGGATGCTGTTGTAAAAGTAAGTACAGCCCATTATGTGTTTCCGGCATTGTATTGTAATTTAAAATGTGCAGATTTCTTGCAGTATTTACCTCATGAGTTGGTTAGCTACATGGAGCATATTACCGATATAAACAGGGAGCGGAATAAACAAATAATTTTACAAGCAAATGAATTAAACAACTTTTTATTAGCAAATAACATAACACCAATATTTTTAAAAGGAACTGGGAACTTATTAACAGGAATCTATGATGATATTGCCGAAAGGATGGTAGGGGACATTGATTTTATTTTCTCAAAAGAAGACTATCCGAAAGCGATTATTATTTTAAGAGAGTTTGGGTATTCTGAAGTAGAAAAGAAAGAATATTATCCTCCTGATGAATTTAGACATTATAGAAGACTTCAAAAAGAGAATAACATTGCCGCTATAGAAATTCACTCCGAACTCTTAATTATAAAAAAATATTCTAGCGAATTCAATTATAGTTTTGTAGAGAAAGACAGTCAGACTCTCAATGGCGTTAGGGTTTTGAGTTATGCAAACAAATTAAACTTATCCATCATTTCGAATCAAATAAATGACTATGGTTTTTATTGCAAAAGGATGGCTTTACGAAATGCCTATGATGTTTTTTTATTGTCCAAAAAAACGAATGCAAAAGATGCGGTGCATGCATTAGATAAACTAACTAATCCTTTAAATTGTTTTTTAGCAGCTTGTTATGAAGTTTTTAATACTGTAGATAGTTTAGAATACAGCAACACAAAAATGGTAGCTTCCTATTTAAGTGTTTTTAATAATCAGTTTACCAAACCAATAAAAGGTCTATCCAAAAGTATTAAAATATATCTATTTATGAAAAGAACATTATACGTACTTTATAAGTCCCTAAAATACAAAGAATATCGTGTTTTTATGTTTAAAAGTTTAACCGATAAAAATTGGTACAAAAGAAAACTAGTTCAGTTTGGAATAAAAAAGTAAAATTACCAAATAACTCCTGCCTGTTGCATAAATAAATCTGCTAGTGCATCTTTGTTTTGATGCGTACCAATATAAGTCAGAAAAGTACTCTCTTTAGAATGTCCTGTAATATTCATAAGCAGTGGCGTTTCAATTTTCCCATAGTAATTAGATGCAAAAGAACGTCGCATAATATGTGAAGTCACAAATTCATATTTCGGAGCATTTACAATTTCCTTTCTTCTTGTCTTTGGGTTGTTCTTAAACCCAGATACCAATTCCTTAATTTCCGCCATTCTGCAAAGTGCTTTGATTTGTTTATTAAACACTACTTGTGAAACTCTTCCTGGAAATTCATTCTCTAATACTTTAATAACCAAAGGATCTGCAACACCAACTGTCACAGCCTTCTTTGTTTTCTGTTGTAAGATATCTATATACATTCCTGTAGGCGCTTTTCTAAGATTATTCGGGCTCAACTTTAATAAATTAATAGGGTCAATTATTTCCAAACAACAGACAACAGACAACAAATATTGATATTATCAAAATAGAAATTCATTTTAAGTAGAGAACAACATTTAATTCTAATACTTTTTTGCTTGATCAAAAAGTATTCAAAAAATCAAGACTCACTTTTATTTTTTTACAATTCTACTTTCCATTTCATTAATGATTACGAAATCAAGACAAAAGGGAAAGAATTATTTTTTTATCTATTTTTCTTTTTCCATTGATGAAAAGAACCAAAAATCTAGACTTATTTTATTTTGCTTAAATTCTACAAGACACTACACTGTCGCATCCAGACCGCAAGCTATTTGGATTCTTAACATTTCATAGAAATTTATTATGTTATTTTCTCAACGTAGAACCATTTAATAGCACTTAAGTATTTCTATTCTTTTTAAATGAGTGCACAGGCATTTCTTTTTAGAACATCTAAAAAAGAAGTTAGATATGAATTCGATGCATTGTGTTTGTTTTTTGTTTTGAGTTAGTTTACATTTGATGGAACTAGATAAAATCTTTTTTCTAGGAAGTAATACCTTAATTAGATAGTAATGAAAGGAATAATTTTAGCAGGTGGTAGCGGAACGCGATTATATCCTTTAACCAAAGGGGTGTCAAAGCAACTATTACCAGTATATGACAAACCCATGATTTATTATCCATTGTCAGTACTGATGTTGGCTGGTATTAAAGAAATTTTAATTATTTCTACACCAGAAGATTTACCAAATTTTGAAAAACTTTTAGGTACTGGAGAAGATTTGGGAATACAGTTAACATATAAAGAACAAGCAAGGCCCGAGGGTGTGGCGCAGGCTTTTATTATAGGAGCCGATTTTATTGGCAATGCTGCTGTTTGTTTAATTTTAGGTGATAATATATTTTACGGCCAGGGTTTTTCTGAAACCTTGCAAAATGCAAAAGAAAATATTAAAAAAGGCAAGTCTACTGTGTTTGGGTATTATGTAAATGATCCAGAAAGATATGGTGTAGCCGAGTTCGATAGTAATGGCATAGCGTTCTCTATAGAAGAAAAACCTGCAAGACCAAAATCTAACTATGCAATAGTAGGTTTGTATTTTTACACGAATGAAGTGGTTCAAATAGCAAAGAAGATTACACCTTCTCAAAGAGGAGAGTTAGAGATAACAGATATAAATCAAGCTTATTTAAAAAGCAATAATTTAAGAGTGCAACTTTTAGGTAGAGGTTTTACCTGGTTAGATACAGGTACACACGATTCTTTAATGCAAGCTGGGCAGTTTATAGAAACCATAGAAAAAAGGCAAGGACTGAAGGTGGCTTGTTTAGAGGAAATTGCGTACAACATGAAGTATATAGACACAGCGCAATTAAAAAAAATAGCAGAACCCTTAAAGAAAAATGAATATGGCCAGTATTTATTAAAACTAACGAAATAGATACAATGAAATGTCTAAAAACAGAAATACAAGACCTGTATGTGATAGAACCTTCCGTTTTTGAGGATGAAAGAGGTTATTTTTTAGAGTCTTTTAATCTAGAAAAGTTCCAAGAAAATATAGGGTTTGTGGAATTTGTTCAAGACAATGAGTCGAAGTCTGCTAAAGGGGTTTTAAGAGGATTGCATTTTCAAAAACCTCCATTTAATCAAGCCAAATTGGTTCGGTGTATAGAGGGCCGAGTGTTAGATGTTGCTGTAGACATTAGAAAGGGTTCCCCTTCGTATGGAAAGCACGTAGCTATAGAATTATCTGGCGAAAATAAAAAACAAGTATTTGTTCCTAAAGGTTTTGCACACGGATTTTCTGTGTTAAGTGAATCTGCTGTGATTACTTATAAAGTAGACAATCGATATGCACCTGAATATGATGCTGGGATTCGTTTTGATGATGAAGCCTTGCAGATCGATTGGCGTTTACCCCAAGAGGAAGTTCAATTATCAGAAAAAGATAAAGAGTTACCTTCTTTTAAAGATTTAGATTCCCCTTTTAATTTTTAAAGACATGAACATACTAGTTACAGGATCTAATGGGCAGTTGGGCTCAGAAATAAAAGACGTCGCGGCAAGCTATAAAAGTTTTCGTTTCTTTTTTATGGATTTGCCAGCATTGGATATATGTAACAGCAGTGAATTAGATATTTTTATTGCAAAAAATAAAATAGATACCGTTATTAATTGTGCTGCTTATACGGCTGTAGACGCAGCAGAAGAAAATGCAGTAATTGCCGAACAAGTAAATGGAGCAGGTGTATTGAATTTAGTGCATGCACTAGCAAAAGTAAAGGGGAAATTAATCCATATTTCTACAGATTATGTTTTTGGTGGGAATGGTTTTTTACCCTACCAAGAGTCGGATAAGACAAATCCGATGGGTGTGTACGGCAAAACAAAAAGAAATGGAGAACTGGCAGTAATCAATGGAGACATTGATGGGGTTGTGATTAGAACTTCTTGGTTGTACTCGGCCTACGGTACTAATTTTGTAAAAACAATGCGAAGGCTCGGTAAGGAAAGAAATAAATTAGACGTTATTTATGACCAATTAGGCACACCAACGAATGCATCTGATTTGGCAAAAACCTGTCTAGATATTCTTGCTTTCAGTAAAGAAACGAATATAAATGCAAAAGGAAATATCTATCATTATTCGAATGAAGGTGTTGCCTCTTGGTATGATTTTGCAAAGGCTATTATGGAATTAGGTAAAATAGACTGCGAAGTAATCCCTATTGAGACTAAAGACTATCCTACCGCCGCAAAGAGGCCTCATTTTTCAGTATTGAATAAGGCTAAAATTAAAAACGATTTTGAAATTGAAATTCCATATTGGAGAGCATCTTTAGCACAGTGTATTTCAAAACTGAACCAGGAATAAAATGACATTGAAAAAAAATATTTTAATTACCGGAGGTGCTGGTTTTATTGGCTCGCATTTAGTGCGGTTGTTTGTGAATAAATATCCAAATTATCAAATTATTAATATGGATGTTTTAACCTATGCTGGTAATTTAGAGAATTTAAAAGATATTGAAGCTAAAGAAAACTATACGTTTATAAAATGTGATATTTGTGATATTGAAAAGGTGAAAAAGGTTTTTCTAGATTATAAGATTGATTCGGTCATTCACTTAGCGGCAGAATCGCATGTAGACCGTTCTATTAAAGATCCGTTTTCTTTTGCACAGACCAATGTAATGGGAACACTTAGTTTATTGCAAGCAGCTAAAGAATATTGGGATACTAACTTTGCAAATAAGTTGTTTTATCATGTTTCAACAGATGAAGTATATGGTTCATTGGGTCAAGAAGGCTTTTTTACAGAAGAAACAGCTTATGACCCTCATTCTCCTTATTCGGCATCCAAAGCTTCTTCAGATCATTTTGTAAGCGCTTTTGCAGACACCTATGGAATGCCTACAGTAATATCTAATTGTTCAAATAATTATGGTTCGTATCAGTTTCCAGAGAAATTAATTCCGTTATTCATTAACAATATTATAAATAACAAGCCACTTCCTGTCTATGGAAAAGGAGAAAATGTTCGAGATTGGTTGTTTGTAAATGACCATGTAAGAGCTATTGATGTTATTTTTCATGATGGAAAATTAGGGGAAACTTATAATATTGGCGGATTCAATGAATGGAAGAACATCGACTTGATAAAAGTGATGATTAAAACAGTTGATCGATTGCTTGGAAGAGAAGAAGGGGCTTCTGATAAACTAATAACCTTTGTAGCAGATAGGGCTGGCCATGATGCACGCTATGCAATAGATGCTACTAAATTAAAGGATGAATTAGGCTGGGAGCCATCGTTACAATTTGAAGAGGGAATTGAAAAAACTGTTGCTTGGTACCTAGATAACAAAGATTGGTTACAAAATATAACTTCGGGTGCATATACAAAGTATTACGAAGATATGTATAACTTGTAAACGGTTTTTCTGTATTTCTATTCAATATTTTATATAAAAACACTCCTTTTTAAAGAATTTTCGTGAACGAAAACGATTGAAGTTAAGTGGTCTATTGCCCATTGTTATAAGTTATTATATATTTAGCAAAAAATTAATAAGACTATGATTTTAATTGCTGACGGAGGTTCTACAAAGGCAGACTGGATTGCTATTAATAGTGAGAAAGAAGAAGTGTTTAGAGTGCGAACTTTAGGTTTAAATCCTGCTGTGGTTGTAGAAGAGGAACTGCACAACAGGATTATTAATATGTTTCAGTTAATTAATATTAAAAATGAGGTAACTGAAATTCATTTTTATGGCGCTGGTTGCGGAACCCCAGGACCAGTGGCAATTTTAAAAGAGATTTTAGAGACCATCTTTGTAAACGCTGTAATCTATATTGCAGAAGATATGTTGGCTGCGGTATATGCCGCTACTGGAAAAGAACCTGCGATGGTTTGTATTTTAGGAACGGGATCTAATAGCTGTTATTTTGATGGAGAAAATATAGAAATGTTGGCGCCTTCTTTAGGATACATCCTAATGGATGAGGCTAGTGGTAATTATTTTGGAAAAAAATTAATTGTAGATTATTTTTATAAAAAAATGCCAAAAAATATCTGTTTAGAGTTTGAAAAAGAATTTAACTTAGATGCAGATCACATTAAAAAGAATATTTACAAAGAAGTAAATCCGAATATGTATTTGGCATCATTTGCAAAATTTATGTTCGAATTTAAAGATGAAAAGTATATTAAAAGGTTAATTAAGAAAGGTTTTCAAGAGTTCTTTAAGTGTCGCGTTTTACCATATAACGTAGATAGCAATTCAAAAATCTATTTTATTGGCTCAATAGCACACTATTTTAAAGATGTTTTAGAAAAAGTAGCAGCTAAAAATAACTTAACAATTACAGGCGTTATTCAAAGACCCATTGATAATTTGTTAGAATATCACAAGAAAAACATCAATCTATAATAGCAAGTATTCTTTCTAACTGCATACCTCTAGACCCTTTAATTAAAATAGATTCCTGTTTTAAAGGATTAGCGGTAATGTATGCTTTTAAGGCTTCGAAATTTCTAAATTGCTTGTTTTGGGTGCTAGTTTTATAGAAGTGTTCGCCAACGTAAAGTGTTTGAGAAAAAGGCATAGCATCTGCTAAGTTTACAATTGCTTGATGTTCTATTGTACTTTGCGCTCCTAACTCAAACATATCTCCTAAAATAACCACTTTTGATGCTTTTTTAAGCTTCGAGAAGTTCTCTAAAGCAACTTCCATACTCGAGGGATTTGCATTGTAAGCATCTAAAATAATATGATTGCTTTCTTTTTCAATGATTTGCGAGCGGTTATTTGTTGGTATATAATTTTCAATAGCCTTTTTAATTTCTGGGTCTTTTAGTTTAAAATGAATACCAATAGTTATGGCTGCCAAAATATTTGTGTAATTATAGGCTCCTATTAGATTGCTTTCAATTTCACCATCTTTAGATGCTATTTTTACAAATGGATC
>Ga0209302_10000494_pt1:20000-23243 | contig 23243 bp, 18 predicted proteins | sample ArcOceMetagenome_2_FD_187445 | JGI IMG/M metagenome (GOLD analysis project Ga0209302, IMG submission 187445) | Marine eukaryotic phytoplankton communities from Arctic Ocean - Arctic Ocean ARC135M Metagenome (SPAdes) (version 2) | ecosystem: Environmental > Aquatic > Marine > Oceanic... | reverse complement strand
TAAATTATTTATAAACATATTTTAATTTTTATAAAATATTAGATTAGTAAAATTAACATTTTCATACTAACATTAAGTTTATAACATTACAGCATATTATGCAAGAAGAATTTAAAATAAAAAAATTCGTATAAAAACTATTTTTACCAACAGACTAACTATATGCTTAGTTATGCTCAAATATTTTTTTTCAGGGTCTTAAAAAAAATTGCAATTATTATTCAAAAGTAGATAATCCAAAATCGACCCAATAATAATATTAGATTTAAAATACTTATCAAGCACATCAATTATTTTTAATGTTGGGTAATAACATTACTTTTAAAATATAAAATAAAAACAATATCCGTTTATTTCATATTTATATAATAAAATTTCTCGACTTAGTTCAAACATATTTTTTTTTGAATATAGTAATTAAAAAATAGTTTTAGATTGATTTATTACCCCCAAGGGAATTCGAATCCCTGTTTGCTCCGTGAAAGGGAGCTGTCCTAGGCCTCTAGACGATGGGGGCATACAATAATTATTTTAATTCTTAGAGAGCGGGCAACGCGATTCGAACGCGCGACATCAACCTTGGCAAGGTTGCGCTCTACCGCTGAGCTATGCCCGCACTAAAATTAAAATAATTAATTTATATAATAGAGGTGTTTATAACACCTTACTCATTAAATAGTATATTATGTTAACAAATTTGTCAACATTTTAAACATATTTAGAAATTATAGTTTAAACTATAATTTCTAAAGTAACTAAATTGATGATGAAATACCATCCGCAGTAGCAATTGCAACGACAAGACCAACCCAAAGTTGGAACGCTTTATTAAATTGATCCTTTGAACTTTCCCACTCACCTGGTGAAGCTAATGCTACCGGAACAGTTACAACTAAAGCTAATGAAACTAATACTAATAAAGCTGTTAAAGCAGTTATCATAAATATTCCCTCAAAATTTTTATATTGATAATCTAAATGAATAATCGATTAAATCTTAAAGATTCCCTTTTTTTAAGGCTAGTAATACAACGATAGCTGGTCCTACTAACATGATAGTACCTGTTGATACTAGCTGACCTATAACTTGCCAATTAACCATTTTTAAAATCCTTAATTTATAAATTTTTATTAAAATTTTAAATAACAAAATAATCTATAATGCTAAATATAATTTTAGCTTAAAATTCTCAAAGTAAATATATTATTTTAAATATTATTTAAAATACCATATTTCATCGACAAAATCTGATTGTAAATAAAAAAATTTAAGTTTTAGCAACTATAATCTTTTTTTATCTTTGAAATCTTTAATCTTTATACTTTTTCGTGTTATTATTAAATTAGGGTTGCTAACTCAATGGTAGAGTACTCGGCTTTTAACCGATTTGTTCTGGGTTCGAGTCCCAGGTAACCCAATTTTTCAAGTAAAATTAGACTAAAAAAAAGGTAAGACATTTGTTTAATTAAATAATTTCATTTAGTAGACTTTTAAATAAGAATAAAAATGTTATTTGTTATTTAAACAAGTTAGTCAAATATTCTTATTTTTTATCCTACTTAAAACATAATTTACACAATAAGCTGAGATATTAATTAATGGGTTTAATTTGTTTTCTCTTATCTTTGCAAAAAGTTAATAATCAATTAATTCATAGCTTCGTTTGATATTAATTACTTCGCTAATTAGTAAAAATACACAGTAATTTTTCGATATGTTCAGTATCCAATTTTTTAGTATTAATCTCAAACTAACATTTAAATGTTTTTTACATATCTTTCAAGGGCTACTTTATGGATAAAAATATTTTTTACAAATCGACACAAACTTTTTATATATTTATAAAAAAGATTTAAATTACAGTATTATTAGTCACTATTTACTCTACTCAATTAATTAGATCTAGTTATAATTAAATTTTGAGTTGATTTCATTTCAAGTATTTAGTTTTATCTTTTTAAATCAAAATAATTTTTAACTTAACCTTAATATTAATCATAGATTTTGATCTCGGAGAAAATTCAGGAATGTTATAATCAAAAATTGCATTCCTGAATTTTATTCATCTAAAAGTAGATAATAAAAACTTTTAGTGACTAAAAACGTTTTTACTATGTAAATAGTTTTTTATTTGAACTAACAATTTAAAAACTTATTGTTTTGTAAAATTAGTATCTTATCTATTAGAAATTAAGTTCAGCAGCTTGAACTTTTTCATATTGTTTCTTTTTAAGAACTAAAAGAACTTGTGTTAGTAATAAACAGAAACAGAAAGCTAAGTACCCTAGAACTCGGGTTGAACTTTGTAATACAATTTCTGATTCTTCTTGACCAAAGCCACCAACATTTGGATCGATATTTAAGGGTTGCTCTGCTTTTACGATATCACCTTGTTTTACAAGTAATTGTAAACCTGCTGAAAGAGTTTGAGAAGTTGTTACACCCTCAGAGTTAACAATTGTAATTTGAAACTTACCTTTTTCACCAGTTGTAATTTCAGTAATTTGACCTGTTTGAGTTGCACCAAAGGCATTCATATTACTCTTTTCACCTGTCGGATAAACTTGACCACGCCCACGATTACCACCAGCATAAAACGGGTATGTTAAATATTTAACATCTGGATCTTTATCAGGGTCTGGCGCAACAACAGGGAAGAGAAGTTGTTGATGTTTTTTACCAGCAATTGGACCAACAACTAAAATATTGTCAAATTCCGTGCTATAGGGTGAAATAAATACACCTTTATTTTTTGCTTTAATTTCTGGAGAAATTTGCTTTTTAGAGGCTAATTTAAATCCTTTAGGTAAGATAAGGATTCCACCAACATTTAAATCAGCTGGTTTACCATCAGCACTAATTTGGCGACGAGTGACATCGTATGGTACTTTTATTTCAACTTCGAATACAGAATTAGGAAGTACGCCTTGTGGTGCTTCAATCTCAATAGCTTTTTGGTTTAAATGGCAATTAGCACAAGCTAATTTACCATTTGCCGCGCGTGGATTTGAATACCCTTGTTGAGCAAATACAGGATATGCAAAAGAGTTTTCTACCGAAAAACCAAATAAACTTATAGCAATTGTGAAAGTAAATAAAAGATTTTTAAAAAACTTGTTAGTTGCCATGAATTAAATACTTTTTACGTATATATAAATTAATTTTTTATTAAAAACAGTATACCTATACCTGATAAATAAAGTAATAATATTGCAAAAGAAAGCAATAATTGTGTAAGGGGAT